>MDTA01210340.1_pt1 | contig 13044 bp, 35 predicted proteins | sample 811151 | NCBI WGS metagenome assembly MDTA01 (sample SAMN05326648, study PRJNA326480) | marine metagenome | isolation source: seawater | place: Indian Ocean: South | collected 2010 | reverse complement strand
TGAAGATGAAGATGACAAAGAAAAGCTTCATCGATTATGTTGTTCTGCAACAGGTACTCCTCGTTTCGTGGACTTGGACTTGTTTTTTGAAGATCCACATGCAGTAGGCGACGACCAGATCACTAACGCGTTGAGTGATGAGTATGGTTGGCTGATCAATGAATGGGAATATGTACAACAACGTATCAACAAGGAAGACTAGAAAGACTTCTTATGAAACAATTTATATCTATTAAAGTTTATTTACCCCCATTTACAGAGGGAGTGTTAAAATTTCAAACACTCAATATAAATCACATTGTGTCATTTAATGAGGTGAAAAATGATATATCACTTACAGAAGTTATAATGACAACAAAAGACAGCTATATCGTTGCTCTTCCATATGAAGAGTTTAAAAAACTTCTAACTAACTTATAAAAACTTATAAAGGAAAGATATGTCCATTTTAAATAATGAAATTACAACGCCACGACAGGCAAAAAACGGAACAAGAGCTTTCCTCTGTTCTCGTACTGGAGCTACCTATACGTCATATGCGAGCGGGTATGTATGTCGGCAAAAATCAAAGGTGCATGCATCGTACCAACTCAATAAAAAATATAAAATAAAAATCGATAAGACATCTTACACCTCTACTAAACGTGTGTTGATCCCTAACGAGTCTGATAGGCTTGCGCTTATTGTGAAACGTTCACAAACTTGGAAAGGATAATAATGAAACTATCTGAAATGACTCATGGTGAGCTCGCTGCAGCTTGCCTAATCTTAACATTTATGCTCTGGTACATCGTCAGGACTCTCGACAACTAAAGGTTAAACATGGTATACATTGTTACATTTTTTCTAGGATTCGGAATAGGCATAATTTATGCGGCTTCCGAAGATAACTCAAAATAATAATTTTAAATTTAAATCTATCCGGAGTTAATATGGATTATGAAAAAGAAAAGGAAGCACTGGTTCAAAAATACGCTTCAAAGCGTGAATGGTTTCAGTCAACTCCAACTTATGGATGTTGGATATATCCAAATGAATATTACATTGAATTAGTAGAAATAGTGTTAGAAAGTGAAAATAAAAATGGATAAAGCAGATACTTGTGAAATCTTAATTGGATCCTATTTAGGCACTTTTGCTATGTTAGGATTCCTCAGTTTATGGGATTCATTCTTTGACTTAAGAATGAATGAAGTAAATAGTTTGATGGGATTGTTAATTGCTACAAGCAGTGCCTTATGTGGTGTTGCACTAGGATTAAGCCTAGCATATCTCTTAAGGAGGTTTGGATGAACTTTATTATGTTTGAAGTAACTGGGATGACGAGAGACGGAAAAAGATTTAAGCCCATAAGATTTAATTCCTTTACAGCAGCTTCGATGATTAACTTATGGCATGGATCAATCTGGGGAATTTCAGAAAATGGCAAACGAAAATTACTAAAAAGGATATATAACTAATGTCTGACAAGCGTAGATTTGAAGAGATTATTGGTGAGATTAGAGAACTACTCGACGAGGCTTTAGATCTCGTACCTGAAGGTTATTCTCGGTCTAGAGCTGCCTCTTATTGGTATGCGCACATGATTGTAAACGTAACCGATGACCATGATTACATGGGTGGTTGTATGGTAGGTATGCAAGACACCTTGGAAGATTTCGATGAAATCGATGAAGAAGAGGAAGAAGAGTCTACCGGAGATTTTGTTCCTCTTCTTCATATGACTCAATCTGATTTAGAGGAAAACCAATTATATGAAGAAGATTAGGTATATCACATGGACAATGTCAGTAAAGAAGATATACTGGATTTAAAGAATATTGGTTGTATATACAGATTACCCATGATCTTTAAATATGAAGGTAAGCGGTGGAGATGGTGTATAACCAGAAAAGGAAGAGATAAACTAAAAGATATGTTTTTAAAGAATAGATCTTTAGAGATTACAAGAATAAAAAAAGAGAATATCTGGTTATTAAGGTAATATACTAAAAAAGGAAGATAAATGAGCAAATATACGAGAGACGACAACAGGTCGATGCAACTTAATCCTAATAACGATCGTTATTGGTCTTCAAGATATTCTCTATCTGATGACTATGAAGAAGAAGAAGAAGGAACTTACGATTATGAATTAACCATAGAAGAGGAAAATGCTAAAAATAAAATTTTAATTAATGAGTTGTCTTTTAAATACGCTGGAAAAAATATCTTGTTTAAAGACAACAGTATAATAGAACCGCATAACCCTATTTCGAAAAATTTAAAAAATATTGTTCAAGAAACACTCACGCTTAAAAAAGAATTTAATATTAAAAGATCAGAATTAAGAAGGTTTCTTTTAGAGAATGTTTCTCCCAAAAAGTTTGAAATGAGAAACAATTGGTGTATGAGAAATATTGTTGAAGAAGATGAAGGTAGATACGAAAAATATGATTATTTAAATTGGCAAAAGCATGAAAGCAATAATTATATTGTATTTCATTTTGAAAAACATTATCAAGGAAGGTTGTCTTTTTTAAATGACATTGTAGAAAACTTTGAAGATGTATTCAAATAGCTTCAAAAAATAAATGAATTTTTCAATCACTCTTAAAGGTAAATAATGAAACAAGCCAGATTATACATTGAATGGGACTTCTATATAAATGATAGTGAAGAAAATGTCGACTATCATTATGATTACGTATGGAATGAGGACGGGGTTAATCCAGATCATATGTCTGATTTAGAGAAATATTATTACTTAATAAAATACTTCGGACTTATTGAATTTGTTAATATCCCAGAAGAACACGCTTATAATCTTGATGATCCCGAGCATATTGAATTTATTGTTGATAATTATCTTAAAAATCAGTTTAGTATGGGATTTATCGTAAAATCGCTTAAAAGGATCGACGAATCTAAAGAGTTTTATCGTGTCTATATGACGATTAAAAGAATGAATGTTTTTGATGACGGTCCTTACGAATTTGAGACTTTTTATTATCCAAATTTAAATGTAATAGAAATAAATGAGATTATCAAAAATATTAACGATGAATATGAAAAGCGACATGAATTAGATATCTTAAAAAATAATTTATGGGTCTGGGAAAAGGATGATCCTTTAACTTCTATTTTAGGTAAACATTTAGAAGTTATTAATAATTCAAATAACAAACTTCTAAGTCCACGCGAGTGGTTTTTAAAGTATGGAGCTATTATATGATAGATGATTTAACAAAAAAAGAAAAAGGTTTTCCAGATGATTTCGATGAATCAGAAGAAGTTTCAAAAGAAGAAGAAAAATCTTGTAAAAAATGTGGAAAACAAATAGAATGGTTTATACACAGATGTCAAAGTATCCATCAACTTGATGAAATACATGGTTGTTCTTCTTGTGATAACCACTGTATCTTTTGTCTATAATTTTAAAAAGGAAAAAGCATGTTTAAAACTAACCTAATATTAATTTCAGTATTTCTTTTGAGTTGTATAAGTTGTAGCTTTGAAGAAAATTCAAATCAAAATAATAATTCTATATATTATAAAGTGGAATGCAAGCACCCGAGAGGTACTGTAAGGGAGTATATTATATCTCAATATGAATACAATTATGTCTATGGTTATAGGTCAGGCGTATTTAATTTTAAAACTTTAAATGGTTTACAAGTAAAGGCTGTTAACTGTTTCGCTACAAATGCTACAGTAACACTTTAAAATGAAAAGTATTTTTGAGTTATATAATAAGTACAAACAGTTAGATGTTTTTTTAAAAGATCAGCTTTTAATTGGGTTAATAAATACGTTAGTTTGGACTTTAAGTGTACCAATAATACATAAACTTCAAGGCTTGTATTGGTCAACTGCTTACATCTCTTTTAGCTTGTTACTTTATATGGGCACAGGAATGTTCCTGAGTCTTTTTAAAAATGTATCTTTAAAAAGATTATACTTAACTTTAATGTTTTTTAATTTTTTATATGCTTTAAGTATGATTATATATTTTTATGACATATCAACATTCTTATATGTAGAAGTTATTTTAGGCTTAGGATATAGTATATATGGACCTTTATTAGGAATCAGTTGGGAATTATATGTTATAAAAAATTATTCTCCTGAAGTTTTTGAAAATTTTAGATACGCTGAACGATTTAGAGACTCTCTCGGAGGAGTCTTAGGATATGGGATTGTCGGTCTAACAAGTGCTCTTTTTAAAATGAAAACTGTTGTCTATATTTTTATTATCATGATGGTTTTCATGATAGCTGCTCAGCAAATTAATTGGTTTAAACATTATAGGAAAATGTCTTAAGGAAAATGTTTTTAAATGAAATTGGATTTTAAAGAAAAAAAATATAATATTAAAGTCGTAGTAAAAAATAACATGAGTTCTATTAATAACGTTTTTATTAAAGAGTTTAAAGACTTAAATTACGACAATTTTTTCGAGCAAATATTATTTCTTAAAGAAGAATTTGGTTCGCCAGAAAAAATTACAGAATTTGTTTTTTGGGACTTTGTTTATTGTTCAATGAAAGTTTCTTTTTTTGTTAATAACAAACTAGTAATGTTAAGTAGGAGGTACTTTTTTTAAGTTAATTTAAACTATATGTTAAATTATACCTATAAATTTATAGGTGTAACTATTAATAATATTATATTATAATATTTTATAAATAAACCTAAATTTTATTTATACTTTTATTTTTATTTATTATATAAGGAGACATAAAAAAGAGACTCATTTTTATTTCTTAATTAAATTCAAACAACAAAATACAAAGGAAATTTAAATTGGCTTCAATACGGTCAACAAACATCGGTGATACTCTCACAATCAAAAAGATCGCACAATGCTATACTCAAATATTAACAAACTACAGCAGTCACCCTCATTGCAGTTATCCAATGACTACTAATCCCGATGAGATTCTACATGTGGGGACCAAACTCAAAGTCATCGATAAAGGACCTGCACAAACCAAATGGAATGAAAGCTATGTCACTGTAACTCACTTAGGTAAAAAGTTTGACATTCGTTCCTCAGATTTACGACGCTTTTGCAAATAAGGTTTAACATGGAAAAAATTACTAAAGAACAATTTTTCAACCTGATTATGTCTTGTGATCCAGAAATTCATAAACTTCCTGAATATATTAGGGAGGATATCAATGCACTTCGGAGTTGTACTAAAAACAATAAGGCACATCTACTACTTACACACCCAAGATCTTCAGATGAATACTTCCTTGAATATGTTGAAGTCGACATGTTATGTTCTGAAGAAATAGATGAAATATGCCGACATGCTAAAGAAAATAGAGGCCGGCTTATTGCTATTTAAGAAGTATCTTTTTAACCTTTTATAATTTTTTTATTTTTTTGGAGAAACCATGAAACAAATTACTGTAAACGATTTGCAAAAGTCTACATACTTTAAATTAGATTATCGTTCGCCACCATGTGGTATAGGTTACATTAATTTCCCTAATGAAGATTTCATTCTTATAACACATCCTGAGGATGAAATAAAGACGCTAAGCGAAGCAAGAGATAATCTCAAGCCCGACTCAGTCCCTTCAGATGTTATACATATAAGTCTCAATGAAGATGAGAGTTGGGAAAAAGTTCAAATTAAACTAAATGAGATCCTCAGAAAAAATAATGTTTCACATGTTTATGATTCTGAATTATATTATGAATTCGAATGGAAAAGTGTGGGGAAACATATTTTTAACCTGGAAGACTGGATTGATATAAGAAGCTAAAGACTACTTAAATTTTATTATTAGGCCTGGCTTGAATCTAGCGTTTCATCAAACTTAGGATTATATAATTTCTTGAGTTTAAATTATTATATTAATTTTTATGTGTATTTTTTTTATAAATTTAAATATAATAATTTATAATTATGAAAACTTCATTTTTAATTTTAAAAACCTTTTTATGTTAAAGGAGAAAAACTTAAGAGCAAAAAATTTAAATCTTAACCTTGGAGAAATTTTATGGAAGTTATAAAGTTCCAAAATAAGCATTGGGAAGTTTATTATAACAATATTTTAATCTTTAAATCAAAACGTTTAAGAAACGTTGAAATATTCTTAAAAACTATAGGTAAGTAATTATGAAAAAATTAAACATTGAAAATTTATTGAAAAACTCTAAAAATCTTTCAGAATTTAAGTCTGCTTTATTATTTGAAGCTAACAATTACAAAGAATACTTTAAATCAAAAAGAAATGATCAAAAAAGTCAGATCAAGGAAAATAATCTGCGCTTTATGGGTAGAGGTTTTGGATGGCAAAAATGCAAAATCGATTCAGAAGTTGGAAACTTAATTAAAGCAAAACTAAATGAATTGAGCGTCAATTATCCAGAAGATGTTAAAGAATACGAGAGAAAGGCATATTCAGAAGATTTCTTTTATGTGAGGCACAGAGGCGCGCATATTGATAATTTGATCTTTGAAATAAGAATTATTGATCCTAAAGTCGTTCAACGTTCTGAGTTTTCTTTTAATATTCCTATTGAATTTGAAAGTCAACTAACTCCATTGGGAGGGACTCCTTTATCTTTAGATTTAGGAGAAAATATTAATAATAAAAAAGAAATATACCAGGCTCAAGTTAATGAAGACGGAACTTCTGAATTAATTGACTTTTCTTCTATTAAGAAAGAAGATGAATGTTAACATTAAAACAATTTATAAATTATTTGCCAGCTAATTATTATAACGATTATCTAGCTTACGGATTAGATATAAATTCTTATATACTATTGTTAAAAACGAGAGGATAAAATGTTTGAAGTAGGAGACCTAATATGTCTTAAGAAAGCTTATAAAGGTTTTATTTATTATAATATTTCAATAAAGGATCTAATTAATATACTGGAAGTAAAAGGTGAAGCTAATTTATTTCAGTATAGAGAATTTATTGAAGGAGATGACATTAATTTTCTTATACTAGAAAAAGAAAAATATTTTCCAAATAAAGTTTCTTTTAAAGATAACTTATTAATATATTCTGTAATGAACAAAGGCAGAATTTTTTCTCTAACTGATATCGATAAAAAGGCTACAGTCGATTTTTGTTTTTACAAGGTGGTTTAAAAAATGACAAATTTATTATACTTCATGTTATTTTTCACTATGTTTATGATGTTGTACGTTCCAATAGTTATATTTTTTAATACTTCAACAATAAATCATATTATAATCACATCAATTATTTTTTGCTTGTGTACTTTGTACTATATTTTAGGCACATCAATTTATCTTTAAGGAAAAGTAAAAATGACTAAACAAATAATTCCTAACTTCTATCACGAAATTTTGGATATTTTATATTACGTTGAACATGATTTAAGTATTGAATTAAATCCTGAATTGACAACAGAGCTTGTTTGTTCTGATGAGTTAAATGCTTATTTTAATTTTAATATGAAAGAAGAAGATTTAACTTTAATTTTTGAAACAGAAATAGGGGAAGGAAAGATTACATTAAAAAACTTTGCTACAGACGATGAAGAATTTATATACAACCAAGTTTTAATGAATTTAAAAGAACCAATATAAAAGGAATAAAAATTAATGATTAAATATTTTGCTTTGCTTTTTATTTTATTTTCATCCATCATTCTTATTTTAAAAGAAAGTGATAAGGTTCAAACTTATGAATTTGAACCGATAATAATCAAATCAAGAATTCAATATTATGAATTCGAACCTTTTCTTATTCAAGGGCGCTTATATGAATAAAGGAATTAAATACGAAATCGACTTATTTGAGAAAATAAAAGAAAACTTTCCAGAACTAGTTCCACTAGATTTTTCACCTGCAGGTACTAATTCAAACTCACCTGATCTTGTTTTATTTGTAAAAGGTGATGCAATTAATATCGAGCTCAAAATGAGTAAAAAAGCTCAGTTTGGTGGCTCATCTGTTTCTTATGTCGACAATGATTATTGTTTCATCAGGCAGTATAACATTAACGAAAAAGAAATTGTTGAAAAATTTAAAGAAAAACAAGAAGACTTTAACAAGTTGTTAAATTTCCACAATGTTAATAAAATACCTTTCCAAACTACAAAAAAGCTTTGGATAGAATCAAGAGACTTAGGTTTATTAAAACCATTAAACTTTAATATTAATGCAACTGCTGATTTTATTAAGCAACATTATATTGAAAAGAATATTAACTATATTCAAATTGGTGGCAATGGTTTGTTTTATTTCGATAACATAAAAAATCTAGATATACCTGAGTTTAATCCAGAAACTTATTTACAATTTAGAATGATTAGATCTGGTTCTAAATTAAATAAATTTCAAGAAAAAATTTGTAATGTTAGTTTTAGGTTCCAAGCTAAAATTAAAAGCTTTAACCAAAAATCTCCAATTAACTTAGAAGATGAGAGTATTATTAAAATAAAATGAAAAACATCTTATTGATATTTATTTCTTTATTTCTTATATCATGTGATAAAGAAAAGGTTACAGAAGAGTTTCTTTTAGACACTGGATATGAATATTTTATTTGTGATGAATTAACGTATATTGATGACACATTTATTATATATAATGAAGTAGAAAACATTGATCCTGGTTTAAGTATGTTAATCAGCCGTTGTAATAAAGAAGGCTGTAAATTTGAAGAACCATATGACAATAAAGTTATTTGTCAAGAAATGTTTGAGGTGAATAAATCAGCTTTACAAGAAAAGTATGAAGATACTAATGTATTAACATTTAACATTAAAAAGAAAGAATCATTATGAAATCTTTAATTTCCCTTGTTTCACTTATTACTAATAAGATTAAAACAAAAGAAGATAAAAAATTATATTGGGCATCGTTTAAGAAAGAAAACGAAGATCATATTAAAGAGCTTTTAGGTTTAAAAAATATTGATATTGAAAAGGCTCCTAACTTAATTGATATTGACATTGATGAAGAAAATAATCTTTTATTATTAAATTACACTGCACAAGCACATAATTGTTTACATGCAATACCAAACGCTTGGACTAAGGAATTAAAATATTGTAGAGGACTTGTATTTTCTTTCTATCCTGAAGTTAAAATTGTTTCTAGAAGCTTTGAAAAATTCTTTAATTTTAAAGAAGTGGAAGAAACATCTAAAAGCAACTTAACAAAAATATGCCAAAATAATCAGTTTTTAGCAAGAGAAAAAGCTGACGGTCATATGATAGAATTTTTCGAACATAATAATGAATTACAATCAACAACTAGGGGAAGGTTTGGAACAGCTTCGTCAATAGAAAGTAAAACAATTCTTTCTTATAAAGATTGGATTAATATTAAAAACTTTTATAAGTCTAAAAATATTGAATTAATGTCTTTAGTAGTTGAATTAGTTACACCAAATACTGAAGTTTTGGTTGACTATAATGGAAAAATTTCTTTATACTTGCTTGCTGCTTATGATGTTAATAAAGAAATTATTAATTCAAATCACTTGTCAGAAGTTGCAGAAATAAATAAAGAAATATTTACTTTGCCAGAAGCTAGATTATTTACTTTAAACGAATTAATAAAGGAGATAAATAATAGAAACATAATAAACAAAGAAGGCTGGGTATTAAATTGTGGAGGTGAAAGATTCATTAAATTTAAATACATAAATTATATTGGAAGAATGGTTATGAGTAAACTTAATTATAAATACATAATGAGTTGCATTCTAAATAACCGTCTAGAAAAGATGTTAGATACGTTAAATGAAAAAGAGCAAGAATACGCTTATTCTTTAGCAAATAATGTTTTTAAAATATTAGAAGACTGTAAGAGAATTAATTCTTATAAACCTTTATATAAACTCTGGTCAGACGAGGAAGGAGGTAATAGTTATTTCTATACAGTTTGTAGAAAGTTTTATAGAGGTATGATATAATGGATAATTTAGAGTTTTTACAAAACTTATTAAATGCAGAAAAAATAAAAACTTTAGAAAAAATTAAAGAGAATTTGTTGTATAAAAAAGTTTTAAAAAACTCTTGCTTTAACCATTCTATTACAATAGAAGGAGAGAAATATAAATTATTAATGTATAAAGGTATACCCTGTATTAGTTGTGAATCTAAAAAAACAATATATTACGCAGAAACGCATAAATTAAAATAAATTTTATAAATTTTATTAAACCAGATTATAATATAAACACGTTAAATATTTAAAAAAAGGAAAAAAATATGAAAAACAATAATTTCGATACAAAAAGATTTGTTGATGTTTCTTCAGAAAGACAATCAAATGCTGGAACTTCCATGTTTATGGATTCTTATAACCCTGGTGTTTATTATACTATTCATCACAATGGTTCTATTAACCGTGTTATTAAGACGAATGAAACAATTATTACTCATGTAAATAATCAAACAAACACAAGAACAAGAAACGTTAACAAGTATACAAAGGTTAATTATAGAAATCCTAACAATGGAAGTTATATTAATAACATGAACTACATTGATCAGCTAGGAAGAATCGCTTCTATTTGTAACAATAAATTTAAGAAGCCAGAATTAAATGTTATTGTTACAAATAACTCAACAATTATCCAAAAGCCTAATTGATACTTGGCTTTTAATTAATCTCTATGTTGTCATTTCTCAATAAAAATATTATTATTTTATATGTTTTTATTATTTTTTCTTTTTTGTTTAATTTTTCTTTAATAGATAAGCTAAATAAAGGTAATATAAGCAAAAAAGAATATATAGGTTGCTTAAAACAATATAATAAAAAAAATTTATGTTTAAACTTAATAATACATAATCAAAAGACTAAAAGATTTTAAAATGATTAAAAGAAAATATATTTTATCAGTTAACTTAAATAACAATGAAGGTAATTTCGTTGGAGTAAATGATGATCTAAAAATTTTTTTCGTGGAGGTAGATCAGCTTAGCGTTTCTAATAAGGCGGAAAAAATTGTTAAAGAAGTTTGTTTAAAAAATAATATTAACTATGAAAAAATATCTTGGAATTTTTTCGATACAAAAATAGATGTTTTTGTTAATAATGTTGAAAACAACAAAGTATTTAATAATACAAAAAGCGAATTTATAAAAGAACTTAATAATTCTTAAAATGAGTAAAAAAGAAAAAAAACTAAAGTGTGTTGAATGTAAAAGAGAAATAGTTTTCTTTATTCACACATGTGATAGATATGTAGCTGAAGCACTTGGTTGTCCTGTTTGTGATGATTATTGTTTTTCTTGTAAAAATGTTTTTCTTCTTAAAAAGAAAAGAGAAAAAATAAATGATTGAAGATTTCTTAAAAAAAGGTGATGAAGAGATAATTGAAAATTTTGTATTTTTAACAATAAGCAAAGAAGGAAATTTAGGGTGTATAACTTCTAAACAAACTACAGAAGAGCAAGAAGAATTATTACAAAAAATATTAATAATAAGTGAAAATCATTCTTTAATTCTAAAAATAGTTTTATGGTTAGAAATCAAATTTTATTACATAAATTACATTTCTATTAATAAAATAAAAAGTTTTTTTAAGAAACAATAATTGTAAAAATTTAATACTAATAATATAATATTAATATGTTAAAAACCTTAATCAAAGGAAAAATATGTCTTGGAAAGAAAAACATTTTTGCAAATTTAAAGGTCGAGGAAAAAGTTGGTATAAAGTACCTTTTAATACTTCTACAGCAAAACTTGTAGAAGACTTTTTAAAAGAAAAAGAAGATGAAGGTTGTAATACTTACTTTTATAAAGAAAAAACAAAACTAAATAATTTTTATTGGATAGCTTTTCAAAATATAAAAGGAACCAAAGAAGATATTATTTATATGTTTGAAGTTCGTTGGAGCGTTGAAGGTCTAAATCATAGAAAAGATATTATCTATTTAAATGAAAATAATTTTAAAGAAATAGAGTGTTTAAATGGAACCCCTAAAAAATTAGGTCTTACAGGAGAAGTTAAAAAGGTTATCAAAAAAGAATCTTTTACAAAAAAAGAAAAAAAGATAATTGTTAAAGATAAAGAAGAGATATTAAATAATAAAAGTGATATAGAATATAATCAAGAATATTCTATTATTTCTGACTTTGGTAAAGAAATTACTATTAAACCTTGCAAGCCTTTTACAAAAATAAGGTTGCCAGGTCGAAGTGATAAACCTAAATTTAGAGACTTTCTTATTGAAGAAGGAGCAATATAACATGTGGATAGAAGTTAAAGAAGGCTCGGAAATTTTTTATAGTCAACCAACCGGTAAGGCTTACGTTACAAAAATGAAAAATTATAAAGACTATTTCGTTTCTCGTATTAATAAAGAATTTAATAATGAAACCTCAGAAAAAATTATAAATGGTGAACCTTTTATTTTGTCTAAAATTTATCATGATAAACAAACAATGGTTTGCTTAAGAAGAAAAATTAATAACAAATTTTTATTTATTAGAATAGAGGATTTACAATATTTTTCATGCAAAAAAGACTAAATAGAGAAGAAGTTAAAGAAGGCGATATGATATGGGCGTATGTAAAAGGCGCAGATCAAAATTACGGTTATGGTGAAGTATGTTCTGTCTGGTATCATGAAGGTTTAATGTGGTTTGATTTTTTTGATCAGATAAATGGAGGGAAACGTTCTAGTAATGTTTTAAAAATAATAGAAAAACCAGGTGCTAGAATGGAATCAAAGTTATTACAAACTTTAAAAGAAGTAAGAGATATAAAGAGAGGAAAGTAATTTGTCTTTCGAAAAAGTTAATCATCCAAATCACTACGCTTCAAATGATAAAGAAAATGTATATGAAGCAATTAATATCATAGAAGCGTATAATTTAAATTTCAATATTGGCTCTGCTATTAAATATATACTTAGAGCTGGAAAAAAGCCAAACGAATCTTTTGAAGTAGATATAAATAAAGCAATATGGTATTTAAAAAGAGAAACTAGCAGGAGAAAGAAAGATGAAGATTAAAGTTAGATGGAATTTCAAAGACACAGAATTTGAAACGTTTTCTTATAAAGAAGCAATGGATGCTTTAGAACTCCCTTC
>MDTA01087688.1_pt1 | contig 13045 bp, 15 predicted proteins | sample 811151 | NCBI WGS metagenome assembly MDTA01 (sample SAMN05326648, study PRJNA326480) | marine metagenome | isolation source: seawater | place: Indian Ocean: South | collected 2010 | reverse complement strand
TGGGTTGAATTTTGATTCACATTCTGAAGAAAAGGCAGTTGAATTATTTTCTAGTAATATCATAAAAGCAGGTGAAGCTTTTTATTTAAACCCAATGGATGCTCCATTTATTCCGACATGGAGCCGAGTTAAAAGTGCTATCCCAGATTTTTTAACAAGATTAGAAAAAGCTGTTAACGAAGATAATAAACGCTATGTTTAAGATCCTTTAAGTCGTTTGTGTCTAACAATTTCACCGCGAAAGCACATCGTTCTATTTATTGTTATTGATTGCATATTAATTCAAAAGACTTTTAAATAAGTAAAAATAATTTATTCCCAAACTTCTCTTATGGCTAGATCATTTTTATTAATAAAATTAGGTTTATATTTATGATCAATCAACATTTTGTTTATAAACTCAATAGAAATATTTTTAGGTAACATCGTTGGGTGTTTTTCTAGCATTATTTTAGGTTTAAATTTTTTTAATGTTTCTTGCATACCTTCCAAAATATCAAATTCTGCACCTTCAGTATCAATTTTTATAAATTTTGGTTCTAATGATAAACTAGATACCAAATTATCGACAGTTGTTGATCTAAACTTTTTTGAAATACTTTTATTTTTTTCGTCTATTTGACTGACATCTTGAAAACAAGGGTGACCCCAATCATCATGGGCTATGGCTACTTCTTTACCATTATTTATTGGATGTGTAATTACAGAGTAATTAATATTATTAAAAATTTTTTTTAACACTGAGAGATTATCGAAAAGCTCACTATGTATTACACTGTCTGGTTCGCAACTTATAAAATTATCATTGTCATTTGCTTTGGTGGACAATAAGAAAGAGTAAAATCCAGAATAAGCTCCGACGTCTATAAAATCACCACCATTATACATTTCGTAAACCATATCAGCCTCATCCTTCAACTCATAGCTTTTCCATAGTTTTAACATCTTGCATATTCTTAAATTGAAATTGTAAGTTTTTTTATCCCATAATGATGCTTTTAAGGGTATCTGATTTGTCAAGTTTTTTGAGAATTTATAAAATCTCGGAAATACTTTTTTTATAGCTAATGACACTTCTTTTTTTTATATTAAATAACCTATTTTTAAAAGCTTTTTAAGATGAAAAAAATTTTAATTTATAATTCTGGCGGTGGTCTGGGAGACTCTATTCAAATAATCCCATTGCTTTTAAGTATTAAAAATCATTATAGAAGATCTAAATTATTTTATTTAGGGGCTCATGAAAATCATTTTGATGGTAAATTAAAAGAATACAACATTAAAATCGAAACTTTAAATTTAAACCTTAAATATTTTGGTTTCAGATGGTGGCACTTATTATATGCAAAAAAAAATTTTGATAAAATAAATGAAAACAAATTCAATTTGATAATTGATCTTCAATCAAAATTCAGAAATTCACTTATTTTAAAAAGAATTCCTCATTTTGAATTTTTTTCTGAAACTTTCAACAATTTCTTTGCAACTAAAAAAACAAAATATAAATCAAAAAATCAAATAGAAAACTTAAGTATTTTTTTAGATGAAAAAATAAAAACAATTAATTTTAATTACAATAAATTACCAAAAAATTTACTTAATGAGGCAAAAAGATTATTACCGAAATCAAACTATATTGGTTTTTCAATTACTCAAGGTAATAAATATAGAAAAAAAAGTTGGTCAATTTATAAGTTTATATCACTTGCTAATAAATCTTTAATTAAGAATAAAATTCCAGTTTTTTTTATTGAAAAAAATCAAGAACACATTATTGAAAAAATAAAAAATCAGGTGCCAGGGGCTTTGTTTCCTGAAACAATGTCTGATCTAGCATGTCCTGCTTTAGTAACGGCTCTGTCCTCAAGATTAGATCAAGCTGTATCAATTGACAATGGTGTAATGCATATGATGTCTTTAGCTAATATTCCAATGATAGTTTTATTTGGTCCAACAAATTCTGAAAAGTTTGCTCCTAAAAATAATTTTACAAAAATTCTAGATAGTAAAAAGCTTCATGGCACAAAAGATATAGAGTCGATATCTGTGGACGAAGTTTATGATTTAATTTAAAGTTTTAAAAGCTTAATTTTTTTTAATTTTACTAAACTTAACAATTCTTTATTAACACTTCTTAATTTTATTAAGGAGGAAGATCTTGTGACGATAGATACGCCAATTTTTCCTAATCTAAAAAAAGGATAACTTCCAATATCTACAAAGTTTTTATATTTTTTTTGAATCAATCCTAATTGTTTTGAGATATTGCTCTCAACTGTATAAAGATTAATAGTTTTACTATATATTTTTGAACCTTTGACTAAATATCTTTTAGTATTTTCAATCATAGAATTTAAAATAGATGGTACACCTGGCAAGGATAAAACATTTTTAATTATAAACCCTGGAGCAGCACTTGATGGATTGTAAATTAATTTTGCTCCTTCAGGCATCTTTGCCATTTTTTTTCTCCCATCATTAAAATTTTTTTTTCCATAATATTTCTCTAGAATAGCATATGCTTCTTTATGGAATTCATATTTTACTTTAAAAGCTTTAGAAATTGATTTTGCGGTAATATCATCATGGGTAGGCCCTATGCCACCTGTTGTAAAAACATAATTAAATTTTTTGGATAATGATAAAATATTTTTTATAATAATTTTTTCTACATCTGGAACAATTCTTACCTCTCTTACTGCAATCCCACATTCAGAATTCAACCAAGTTGATATAAATGCGGTATTTTTATCTTGAGTTCGTCCTGAAAGTATTTCATTTCCAATTATCAAGATTGAGGCATTTATTTTTTTAATATTTTTCTTCATTACAGTTATAATAATGTATGAACTTTAAAAACAAATTAATATCAGGAGTATTTATAAAAAGATATAAGCGTTTTTTTGTAGATATTAAAATAAGAAATAAAGTTATCACAGCGCACTGCCCTAATACAGGCTCAATGTTTGGTCTTTTAAAAAAAGGTAACAAAGTATGGTTAAGTAAATCAGATAATCCTAATAGAAAATTAAAATATACATTAGAAATAATTCAGGATAATAAATCAAAAGTTGGGGTAAATACTCACGCAACGAATAAAATCGTGTTAGACGCTCTACAAAAAAACTTAATTAAAGAGATAAATAATATATCTGATATAAAGCCTGAAACTAAGTTCGGTAAAAAAACGAGATTTGATTTTTTAGTACTTAAAAATACAGAGAAAATATTTGTTGAGGTTAAAAATGTAACTTTGTCTAGAAAAAAGAAAATAGCTGAATTTCCAGATGCTGTTACAACAAGGGGACTTAAACATATTTATGAACTTATTAATGCTGGTAAAAAAAATTATAAGATCTTTATTCTTTATTTAATACAAAGAGATGATTGTAAACTTTTTCAAATTGCAAAGGATATTGATCCAAATTACGCTACAGCCCTGAAAAAAGCTGTCAAAAACAATTTAAAAATACTTTGCTATGATTGTAAATTTTATTCAAAAGGAATAAAACTTAATAAACAAGTTAAAATTGAAATTACATGACAGAAAAAACAAAAGAAGCGTTTGAAAAAACTAGAGCTGCAGGAATTATAGCATCTGAAGCTTTAGATGAAGTAGATAAAATTATTAAGCCAGGAATTTCAACAAGTGAGATAGATAAAATTTGCTATGAATTTATCAACGACCATAAAGCTTACTCTGCTCCACTTTTTTATAGAGGTTATCCTAAGTCTTGTTGCACCTCACCAAATCATGTGGTTTGTCATGGGTTACCATCCGATAAAATTTTAAAAGAAGGAGACATTTTGAATGTAGATGTTACAGCATTTAAGGATGGGTGGCACGGGGATACAAGTAGAATGTTTAAGTTAGGTGAAATTTCAATTAAGGCTGAAAAATTAATTAATACTACTTATGAAGCAATGATGAAGGCAATTGATGTGGTTAAAGATGGAACTTATTTAGGTGACATTGGATCAGCAATTCAAACTCACGTGGAGGCGGAAGGATTTTCAGTTGTCCAAGACTTTTGTGGACATGGGATTGGAGAAAGATTTCATAAAGAACCAAACGTTTTACATTATGGAGAAAAAGGCACTGGTGAAAAAGTTAAGACTGGGATGATTTTTACTATTGAGCCAATGATCAACCTTGGAAGTTATGAAACTAAAACTTTAAATGATGGGTGGACAGCTGTAACTAAAGATAAATCATTATCAGCACAATTTGAACATACTATAGGTGTAACTAAAGATGGTTGTGTAGTTTTTACTCAGTCAAATAAAGATAAATAGATTTTAATGATTGAAAGATATTCAAGAAAAGAAATAAAAAATATTTGGGAAGATTTTAATAGATACTCTATTTGGTTAGACATTGAATTAGCAGCAGCTGAAGCAATGGAAAAATTTAAAATTATACCCAAAGGTATTGTAAAAAAAGTCAAATCAAAAGCAAAAATAAATCCAAAAAGAATTCTAGAAATAGAAAATAAAGTAAAACATGATATTATAGCTTTTTTAACTTCAATAACTGAAAAAGTTGGAAAAGAAGCAAGATATTTACATAAAGGAATGACATCATCGGATGTATTAGATACTTGTTTTAATTTACAATTAAAGCAATCAGGCGATATTTTATTAAAAGATATTAACCAATTACTTCAATCAATAAAAAAACAAGCATTAAAACATAAATTCACTTTATGCATTGGAAGAAGTCATGGAATTCATGCTGAACCTATTACATTCGGATTTAAGTTATTAACTTTTTATCAGGAATTTTTAAGAAATAAAAAAAGATTAGAGAATTCTATTAAAGAAATATCGACTTGTGCAATATCAGGCGCTGTTGGGACTTTTGCTAATATTGATCCAAGAGTAGAAAGTTACGTTGCAAAAAAACTTAAACTTATTGTAGAGCCTATTTCTTCACAAATTATACCAAGAGATAGGCATGCTCAATTTTTTTCAACCCTAGGAATTATAGCAAGTTCCATTGAGAGGTTTGCGGTTGAAATAAGACACTTGCAAAGGACAGAGGTTTTAGAAGTGGAGGAGTTTTTTGATAAAAAACAAAAAGGGTCTTCAGCAATGCCACATAAAAAAAATCCAATTTTAAGTGAAAACCTAACTGGCTTAGCAAGGTTAATCAGGTCAAGTGTTTTGCCTGCCTTAGAAAATGTTGCCCTATGGCATGAAAGAGATATCTCTCATTCTGCCGTTGAAAGGAATATCGGTCCTGATGCTACAATAGCTTTGGATTTTGCTCTTAACAGATTAAGCGATGTTGTAAAAAATCTAAATATTTATCCTAAAAATATGAAAAAAAATTTAGATAAAACAAATGGAATATTTTTTTCCCAAAGAATCCTTTTAGAGTTAACGACTGTAGGATTTACTAGAGAAGAGTCTTACAAAATGGTTCAAAGTTGCGCAATGCAAGCATGGAAAGAAAATTCTTCATTTTATGATAAAATCATCTCAAATAAAAAAATTACAAAAAAAATATCTGTTAATAAACTTAAAAAACTCTTTGATTTTGGTTATCATACAAAAAAAATTAATATAATTTTTAAGCGTAGTCTAAAAAAATAATCAATGAATAAAGGAAAAAAACTATACGAAGGCAAAGCAAAAATTCTTTATGAGACAAAAGATAAAGAATTAATAATTCAGCATTTTAAAGATGATGCAACAGCTTTTAATAATCTAAAAAAAACAAGTATTGAAGGAAAAGGTGTTCTAAATAACAGAATTTCAGAATATATCTTAATTAACCTTTCTCAATGTGGAATAAAAACTCATTTTATTAAAAGGTTAAATATGAGAGAACAATTGATTAAGAAAGCAGAGATATTTCCAATTGAGTTTATAGTAAGAAATATTGCGACTGGTTCATTAACTAAAAGATTAGGCATCCCAGAAGGCACAATACTAGAAAAACCTTTACTAGAGTATTGTTTTAAAAAAGATGAACTTAATGATCCATTAATATCTAAAGAGCATATATTTTCATTCGGTTGGGCCACAGAAAGTGAAATGCAAGAAATTGATAAGATGACTTTAAGAATTAATGACTTGTTAGTAGGTATGTTCAGGGGAATAGGAATTAAACTTGTAGATTTTAAAATTGAGTATGGAAAATCTTGGAATAAAGACTTAGATAAAAGAGAAATAGTATTAGCAGATGAAATTAGTCCTGATACATGTCGATTGTGGGATTCTAAAACTGAAAAAAAATTAGATAAAGATAGATTTAGAAAGGATTTAGGCAATATTATTCAAGGGTATCAAGAAGTTGCAAGAAGATTGGGTATTATGCCCGAGGAAACAAATATAAGTGAAGTTAACTTCGGAAAAACAATCCCAATTAAATTTAAAAAAAAATAATTTGAAATTCTCAGTCACAGTCACTCTCAAAAAAAATGTTTTAGATCCACAAGGAAAAGTTGTCGTCAATACATTAGAAAATATGGGTATGGAAAATCTTAAAAGTATTAGGCAAGGAAAATATTTTCAAATAGAAATTAATGAAAAAGATCAAACAAAAGCTAAAAATAAAGTAGATGAAATGTGTAAAAAACTTTTAGTAAATCTTATTATCGAAGATTATAAAATTGATAAAATATAATGAAATCATCTGTAATTGTTTTTCCAGGTTCAAATTGTGATAGAGACATAGCTGAAGCTTTAGAGAAAATGCAGTTTAAAAATCAGATGGTTTGGCATAAAGAGACTAAATTACCTAAATCTGATTTAATAGTTCTTCCTTGTGGTTTTTCTTATGGAGATTATTTACGTTCGGGTGCTATTGCAGGAAAATCTTTAATTATTGACGAAGTTGTCAAAGCAGCTAGCTCTGGTTGTTTAGTTTTAGGTATTTGTAACGGATTTCAAATCTTAACTGAAACAGGTCTTTTAAAGGGTACTTTATTAAGAAACAAAAATTTAAAATTTATTAATAAAGACGTTTACATAAAAGTCGTTAACAATAATACCAGATTTTCTAATAAATATGAAAAAAATCAAGTATTGAAAATTAATATTGCTCACAATGAGGGAAACTTTTTTACAGATCAAAATCATTTGCAAGAATTAGAAAAAGAGAATCTAATTGCTTTTAAATATTGTGATGCAAAGGGAAATTTTAGTGAAGTATCAAATCCTAACGGATCATTAGAGAATATTGCTGGAATTTTTAATTCAAATAAAAATATTCTTGGTATGATGCCACATCCAGAACGAATGATTGAAGATATAATATCTAACAAAGATGGGATAAATCTATTCTCAAGTTTATTGAATTAAAATGATAATTACTGATCAAATAGTCGAAAAGCACGGTTTAAAAATTGAAGAGTATGAAGAGATAAAAAAACTTTTAAATAGAGAGCCTAATTTACTAGAACTTGGGATTTTCTCAGCTATGTGGAACGAACACTGTTCTTATAAATCATCACGAGTTCATTTAAAAAAGTTACCTACTAAAGGCAAACAGGTTATTCAAGGACCTGGAGAAAATGCTGGAGTTATTGATATTGGTGATGATGATGCAATAATTTTTAAAATAGAAAGTCATAATCACCCCTCATATATTGAGCCGTACCAAGGTGCTGCTACTGGAGTTGGAGGAATCTTGAGAGATGTATTTACTATGGGCGCTAGACCTATTGCGCTTTTAAACTCTATACATTTTGGTTCACCAAATCATCCTAAAACAAAAAGTTTATTGAACGGAGTAGTGTCTGGCATTGGAGGTTATGGAAACTGTATAGGTATTCCAACTGTAGCAGGAGAAACGAAATTTGATGAGACCTATAATGAAAATATTTTAGTAAATGCGATGGCAGTAGGTCATGCAAAAAAAGATAAAATTTTTTACTCCAAGGCCAAAGGTTTGAATAAACCTGTTGTATACGTAGGTTCAAAAACTGGTCGTGATGGTATACATGGAGCTTCAATGGCTTCAGCTGAGTTTGATGAGAATTCTGAAGAAAAAAAACCTACCGTTCAAGTCGGAGATCCTTTTACAGAAAAACTTTTAATGGAGGCTTGCTTAGAATTAATGAAAGATAATTCCATCATTTCTATTCAAGATATGGGTGCAGCTGGATTAACCTCTTCTAGTGTCGAAATGGCTTCAAAAGGCTCTCTTGGTATAGAGCTTGAGCTAGATAAAGTGCCTTGCAGAGAAGAAAATATGAGTCCATATGAGATTATGCTATCTGAAAGCCAAGAGAGAATGTTGATCATACTTGAGGATGGAAAGGAAAAAACTGCAAAAAAAATATTTGATAAATGGGACTTAGATTTTGTTGTTATTGGTAAAACTACTAATACGAATAATCTTACTTTAATGTTTGGGAAAAAAGTTGAAGGAGAGATACCAATAGATGCATTGGCCTCAAAAGCTCCTTTATATAATAGAAAGTGGGTTAAAAAAAAACCTCAAAAAAGTAAAATAGAATTAAAAGACCTTAAAAAGATTAAATTTGAAGATGCTTTAATAAAAATTTTATCCAGTCCTAATCACTCTAATAAAGACTGGGTTACTAATCAATATGATCAATCAGTAATGTGTGATACAATACAAAAATCTGGATCTGATGCTGCAATAATTAGAATTCATAATAAGGATAAAGCAATAGCAGTATCGGTGGACTCTTCTGCAAATTATTGTAAATCTTATCCTATTACTGGTGGTAAACAAATTGTCTGTGAAAATTGGAGAAATTTAGTCGCCGTGGGTGCAAAACCACTAGCGATAACTAACTGTTTAAACTTTGGTAATCCTGAAAATCAAGAAATTATGGGTGAATTTGCTGAATGTTTAGAAGGTATAAAAGAAGCTAGTGAATTTTTGAACTATCCTGTCGTATCTGGAAATGTTTCTTTTTATAATGGGACTAATAAAAAAAATATATACCCTACTCCAGTAATTGGTGGTGTTGGTTTAATCAAAAAATTATCTAAACCAATAACTCATAAATTTCAAAAAAATAAAAGTAATATAATACTGATTGGAAAAACATTTGGGCACTTAGAGCAAAGTTGTTTTTTAAAAGAAAATTATTCAATAAGAGAAGGCATGCCACCAGAAGTTAATCTTTTAAATGAAAAAAATAATGGAGAAACTTTATTAAAGTTAATAGAAAAAAAAATTATTCTTTCATCTCACGATGTGTCGAGTGGCGGTTTAATCACAGCTCTTGCTGAAATGTCAATTGGATCGAAATTTGGAGCAAAAATATTTAAACCAAAAAAATTGACAAATTTGTTTAGATATTTTTTTGGCGAAGATCAAGCAAGATATATTATTGAAACAGATCCTAATAATTTTTCCATAATTGAAAAAACCTTAAAAGATAACAATATTTACTTTGAAAACATAGGTTTTACCCAAACAGATTTCTTTGAAATTGAAAGAGAACTAAAAATAAATATAAATGATTTATTTAAAATTAACAACAAATGGTATAATAATTACTAATGTCTTTACCCATTGATGAAATAAAAAAAATGATTAAGGAGTCGATTCCAGATGCATCAATTGAAATTAAAGATTTAATGGGAGACAGCAATCATTACGCTGCTAAAATAAAATCTTCAAAATTTAATAATCTGAGTAAAATAGAGCAACATAAGCTTGTTTATAAATCTTTAAAAGGCAAAATGGGTAATGAACTGCATGCTTTATCTATAACAACAGAGGGAAAATAATGGATATAAAGGAAAAAATAGAAAAATTAATTAATGAAAATGATGTATGTCTATTTATGAAAGGCACCCCTGATACTCCACAATGTGGATTTTCAATGGCAGTAACAAATGTTCTTAAGCATCTTAAGGTCAATTTTAAAGGTATTAATGTTTTAGAAGATGAAAATCTTAGACAAGGTATAAAAGATTACAGTGAGTGGCCTACAATTCCTCAACTTTATGTTAAAAAGGAATTTATTGGAGGATGTGATATAGTTAAAGAACTTTTTGAAAATGGTGATTTAAAAAAAATTTTTTCTGATAAAAAAATTATCTAAATGCGTGAGTATATCTACAAAGTAATTATTTTTGCTATTGCAATTATAATCGTTTTTAAATTTACAATTGGTGAACAAATAGCTCAGGTAACTAGTAAGATTGATATGGTCGGGTCACCAGAAGGTAGGAAAACAATTATTCAGTCACTAAAAAAAGAAATCAAAAAAGCTAATGAAAAAGAGAACTATCTTAATGAGGAAGAAAGAGAATTAATTAGTACCTTTATTCGCAAAATTAAAAATGAATTAGCTTTGAGCGAAAAGTAATATTAAGTTTTTTAATAATAACTTTCTTAAATATTTAAATTTTATGAATTATATTAAATTATTAGCAATATATTTTTTTGATTTAATTGACAAATATATTCATCAAAAAAATATTTTAAGATCACTGAAAAATGAAAAAATAAAAATTAAAATTTTTTTCGATGTTGGCGCACATAAAGGAAAATATACAGATCTCATACTACATAATTTTAATATAAAAAAAGTTTATATGTTTGAACCTCAAATTAAAATGTTCGAATTCCTTAAAGGAAAATACAAAAAAAGGAAAAAAATTATTAATATTTTTAGCTATGGAATATCTGATAAAACACAAGTTACAAAGTTTTATATCAATAAACATGATCTTACTTCATCGATTAAAAAGTTAAATCCTAATAATAAATACTTAAATTTAAAATCAAAATTATTTAGTACAAATCTTCAAGGGATGATTGAAGAAAAATTAAAAATTAGAACAATAAAATTAAATGATTTTTTAATAAAAAAAGGAATAAAAAAAATTGATTTAGTTAAGATTGATACGGAGGGGCATGAATTAGAAGTGTTGAGAGGTTTGGGGAATAAAATCAAATTAGTAAAAGCCTTTTTAATCGAATTTCATGACAACTATACTTACATTAATTACAACAATAAAAACATCATGACCTTGTTAAAGAAAAATAAATTTATACTAAAAAAAAGAATTAAATTTCCCTTTACTACCTGGGAAGATAGGTTGTATCTAAATAGCAATTAGTTGCATTCAAAAACTTTTGCTAAAACTATATTTTCTCTTGAAAAATTTAAATTAATTTTTTCAGAATGAATTTCTTGACATCTATCTGGGAGGCCTTTTGTTAACTTCCTCTCCATTAAAGCTACATAAAAAGGCCTTTGGTTTTTCTTTTCTAAATTTTTAAATGGAATATAGCATGTATGAAAATTATTTTTTAAGTAATATCCAAGACCGTCATTTCTATTTGATATTATGCACCTTTTTGAGTCGATATGTTTATTTTTAAAAAAATTAGCTACATTTCTAGTAGAAGCTCCCCAATAATCTAATTCGAAATTACCACTTACTTTTAAAAAAGATGAAATATTATTAAGCCATAAATAATTGTATGGAAATATTTTTATATTTTGAAAAGAAAAAAAAAAATATATAAATCAAAAAAAAGGTGAATAAGATTTTTTTTGTAAAAAAGTTTGATAAGGCAGTGAAAGAAATAATCAGTATTAAAGGAATAAGAAAAAGTACATGCCTCAATTCATCATAAATAATTGCTTTTGTGAGTATCAATAAAGAGAGAATTAGTAATATAGTGGAAATTAATGAGCCTATAATTAAAACATTAATTTTTTTTTTAAATATTTTTTTATCTGTAAAAGGAAAAAGTAATAAACCTAACATTGCAATAATTGGTAATTTAAAAAAGAACCAAATTGGTAAATATGAAGAGGGTAAGTCCTGAGCTTTCATGCATGTACCTAATGTTATAGTGCATACAGTTTGAACATGATTTTTGAAAAAATCTAATGCATAAAATAAAGTTTCAGGATTTTTCCAAAAATGAGGGTGTAATATATAAACAGAAATAATAAGGGTTAATAAAAAAATTGTTATAGGTTTGAATGTTTTTTTAAAAAAACTTTTTATTTCTATATTTGTATTACTTAATAAAATTATTAAAAAAATCAAATATTCTAAGAGAATTAAAAAACCTATTATTCTGATTGAAATTAAAATTGACGTTATACATCCTAGTACTACTATTTTTTTTAAATATATTTTTTCTTTTAATAAAAAATCTTTAACGATTGATGCTATAAAAAATGTGCAAATTAACCAAACTGACATAAAGGGGGAGTCTTTTGTGTTAAAAAAACTATGCCCGATTATATAGGGATACATTAAATAAAAAATACTTGCTAATGATGAAAAATTTTTGCTTGCAGTTGTTAAATAAATTAACTTTTTAAAATAAATTCCTGAAATTATAAACAAGATTATTATTGATGGATGTTTTAAAATTTGAAGCCTGCCTTCATTTGTAAGATCAAAATCTAAATCTAAAAAATTTAAGATTTGTTCAAAAGGAAAAGACAATAAGTGAAACCCTATTCCGTAAAAAGCAGTCATAAATGCTTTCTCACCATATAAATATTCAGTGTTTAAATCGGTATTTAAAAAAAAATTTGAAATTATATTTTTATTTAATTGATAATTATGTAAGTCAAATCTTTCGTCGTGAGTAATTCCAGTCTTCAGTGATGCAGATATTGCAATAAAAAAATAAAAAAGTAGAAATAAATTAAACAGGTTTTTGTTTATTAACTGATAAATCTTCATGTATGTAGTATAAACAAAAAATAAATTAAGTACTAAGAATTATCTTGAGTAATATTCAATAACTAAACTTGGCTCCATTACAACTGGGAAAGGTACTTCAGAAAATTTAGGCACTCTAACTAATTTCACAGTTTTATTTTTATCATCTAATTGTATATACTCTGGAACATCTCTTTCCTTGCTTTGTAATGAACCTTCTATAACAACAAGTTTTTTTGATTTTTCTCTAATTTCAATCAAGTCAGTGCTTTTAACTACGTAACTTGAAATATTTACTTTTTTTTTATTAACCCTGATATGGCCGTGATTAATAATTTGCCTAGCTGAAAAAACTGTTGGTGCAAATTTTGCTCTGTAAATTACTGTATCTAGTCTACTTTCAAGG
>MDTA01087163.1_pt1 | contig 13045 bp, 12 predicted proteins | sample 811151 | NCBI WGS metagenome assembly MDTA01 (sample SAMN05326648, study PRJNA326480) | marine metagenome | isolation source: seawater | place: Indian Ocean: South | collected 2010 | reverse complement strand
TAAAACAATCAGATATAAATCCAAGAGGCCATGCTATTGAATGTAGAATAAATGCTGAAGATCCAAGTGAAAATTTTCGACCTTCGCCAGGTTTAATTGGAATGTGTCATCAGCCATCAGGTTTTAGGACCAGAGTAGACGGTGCAATTTACCAAGGTTATAATGTTACGCCATATTACGATAGTATGATATGTAAACTAATATGTCATGGGAGAAATAGAACTGAAGCTATCCAAAGGACTTTGAGATCACTTGATGAGTTTGTAATTGAAGGTATAACAACTACAATAGATTTACACAAAAAATTATTAACCCATAAAAAATTTGTTAACTCTGACTTTAATGTAACATGGTTAGATAAAGATAAATTAATTTAATAGCATCTTTGTATCCATAAATCATATACAGGATGGTCAAATACTTGTATTGATGGACTTGAGGAAAATGTCCAACCATTGAATACAAAAACTTCATTATTTTCTTTATTATTGAGATCACGAACCTGAAGGTATGAAGTAATTTCAGGATTATCATCGAACTCAGAATTTTTACATTTTAAAACCTTAAGAACTAAATTCTTAAATATATAATCTTCTCCTATTTTAAGACTTAATAACTTGTTTTTAGAGCTTAATTTGTCTAAGATTTTTATGTCAACATTTGATCCAAAATAACTGTTAACTTCCGGAATTGCTTTATTTGTTATGAGTAATAACAATAAAATCAATAAAAAAGAAAAGACTTTAATCTTTCCAAGATTTGTATTTTTTAAAATTATTCTTATCATCTTTATTTGGGTGAAAGGCTTTTTGTGTACCAGTTTGATTTGGTACATTTTTTTTTTGCCAGCTAAATTTTTTTAATTCTTGTTGATGTTCAATTTTATTATTCAAATAATGAATCCATGAATACCATTCATTAGGTATTTTTGTTGCGTCTACTTCACCATTATAGATGATCCATCTTTTTCCAGACTTATTTTGATAATATTTATTTCCGTAATAGTCTGTACCTTTGAATTTACCAAAAATGAGAGTATAAATTCTAGTGCCTAAAGTTTGATGATTCCACCAAGTGAAAATTTGTTTAATAAATGTCAACATTTTTTTTTTATTTATTTCAATTTTTGATTGAAAAAATTAGATTAGACTAAAAATAAAATTTGTATATACATAATTTAACGATTCAAATAATAATTTAATAAATTTATGTCAAAATATTTAGTTGAAACTTTTTATACTTGCTCATTTAAAGTAAAACATTATTTGGACAAAATTGACCAAAAAGAATTGGAAAATTTAGAGCAAAAGGAAAACGGTGAATTTGAAATAATTGACATTAAAATTGATACAAGAAAAACGAAAAGCTTAGACAAGAACAATTCTACAAATAATAGCTCAAATATTTCAGAAGTCAAAATAGAACAAAATAAAAAAAACATAGATAATAAAAGTGTTAACAAAATTTCAAGTTTTGCTAAAAAAGTTGATGAAGCAATAAATAAAAGATTTAGTATGCCAGATAGACGTAAAGGATATATTCAAAAGGCAACAATTGGAGATCACAAAGTATATTTACATACAGGGGAATATGAAGACGGTAAAATTGGGGAAATATTTATAGACACAAGTAAAGAAGGCGAGCTAGTTAAGGCATTAATGAATAATTTTGCAATAGCGATTTCATTAGGATTACAATACGGAGTTCCTCTTGATGAATTTGTAAGCGCTTTTGTTGATACTAAATTTGAACCATCTGGAAAAGTTTTTGGAAACGACAGAATTTTATCTGCCACTTCAATACTGGACTATATTTTCAGAGAATTAGCTATATCTTATTTAAATAGAGAGGATCTTGCGCACACTCCATCAATTGCGAAACCTGATAATTTGAATGATAATGATAATAATTCTTTAGAAGAAAATAACCAACTTATCAAAATTGTTAAAGATATGACTAGCAAGGGCTTTGTTAGAAACGATTATAAAAGAAAGTTGGTTGATCTCTCAGATATTAGAATAAATCTTAAGGGTAAAAAATAATTATTTTTTTTTAATTATATTTATGTTCAATTCTTTCAATTGATTATCTTCAACTATAGATGGAGCATTCATCATTAAATCTTGTGCATTTTGATTCATTGGAAACATTGTTATTTCTCTAATATTTTTTTCATTTGCTAAAAGCATTATAATTCTATCGATCCCAGGTGCTATACCACCATGTGGTGGGGCTCCATAACTTAAAGCATTTATCATTCCAGAAAATTTTTGATCAACACTTTTTTTATCATATCCAGCTACAGCAAAAAGTTTATACATTAATTCTGGTATATGATTTCTAATTGCACCAGAGGATAATTCTAAACCATTACAAACTATATCATATTGATATGCTTTAACATCTAGAGGTTTATTTAAATCTAGATTATTCAAATCTCCTTGCGGCATCGAAAAAGGATTGTGGCTAAATTTTATTTTTCCAGATTTTTCATCTATTTCAAACATTGGGTAATCAACTATCCAACAAAAAGCAAATAGATTATTGTCAATTAAATCTAAATCATCAGCTATTTTAGCTCTAGCTAATGAAAGTAATTTTTCTACATCTTTTTGTTTTCCACAAGAAAAGAAAATACTGTCACCAATTTCAGCTTTACTAATTTTCATAATTTCTTTACAAGCTTCCGAGGTGAAAAATTTTCCAATTGGTCCTTTACCAGATACTTTTTTATTGTTATCTATTTCTAAAGTAAAATATGCTAAGCCACTTGAACCCTCGTTTTTTGCCCATTTGTCTATATTATCGAAAAAGCTTCGAGGTTTGTTGCTTGTTTTTTTTGTTACGATTGCTCGTGCAATAGAACCTGTTTTCACAAGTTTTTTAAAAATATCAAATTTCACATCCTCTCTTTTAAATATTTTCGTTAAATCACATATCTCAAGTGGATTTCTTAAATCAGGTTTATCAGTTCCATATTTAAGCATCGAGTCATTAAAACTTATTTTAGGAAATTTTTCATTTAGTATCTTTTTATTAGAAAATTTTTTGAATATGTTATTGAATAACTTTTCCACAACATTAAAAATATCATCTTGATCCACAAAAGACATTTCAATATCTAATTGATAAAATTCACCTGGGCTTCTGTCAGCCCTAGCATCTTCATCTCTAAAACACGGGGCAATTTGAAAATACTTATCAAATCCTGAAACCATTATAAGTTGTTTAAATTGTTGAGGAGCTTGTGGTAAAGCATAAAATTTTCCAGGATTCAATCTACTTGGAACCAAAAAATCCCTTGCACCCTCTGGACTTGATGAAGTTAATATTGGGGTTTGGAATTCTAAAAATCCAATTTTTTCCATTTCTTTTCTTATATAAGATATAACCTTTGACCTTAAATTGATATTTTTATGAATTTTGTTTCTTCTTAAATCTAAAAATCTATATTTAAGTCTTATTTCCTCAGAATATTCTTGATCTGAAAATACTGGAAGAGGTAATTCTTTAGTTTCTCCTAAAATTTTAAAATGTATAATTTTAACTTCAATCTCTCCAGAGATTAAATCTTTATTTATGGTTTCCTTTGTTCTGGCAACAACTTGTCCTTCAAATTGAATAACTGTTTCTAGTGATATTTTTTCAATATTTTTAAAATGTTTATTTTTATTATCAATTACACATTGAGTAATTCCGTAATTATCTCTTAAATCAACAAATAATAGATTACCGTGATCTCTCTTTTTATTTATCCATCCACAAATTTTAACATTTTCACCTTTATTATTTAGATTCAGTTCGCCACAAGTATGAGTTCTATATTTTGTCAAATTTACCCTCTAAAATTTCTTTTATTATTTTCAAATTAATAGGTTTTTTTTTTTTTAAACTAATTTCATCAATTGTACATACAAATTCTCTTATTTTAGTATAGGATCTTGTTATTCTTTTGGAGATAAAATCTATTAATTTTGAATCAACACTAATTTGAAAATCACCTAAATTTTTGATTATTAGAGCTTGTACTAAGATATCATCTGGTTTTTGGATTTCTGCAAATAGACAATTTTTTAATCTGGATCTTAGATCGTTTAACTTTAAATTTAGATCATTTAATGATTTGTTAGATGTTAAAATTAAAAATTTGTTATACTTTTCAATAGTATCAATAAGTGAATAAAATATATTTTCATCTATATCATTATTAATATTGTCGACTATTATATTCTCATTAAACCTTAATTCCTCTAGATCATAATTGTTTAACTTTTGTGTATCAATCAATAAGCCCTTATTTTTCTCTAAAAAAATTTCAATTAAATGAGTTTTTCCTGAATACCTTTCTCCATGAATATTAATAATTTTTTTTTCCCATTTTGGCCAGCTAAGAAGCAAATTATATGCGTAAAAATTACTTTCACTCACAAAAAAGTCATTTTTATTATAACTTTTGTTAAAATTAAACTCAAACAACTCTTGTCTTAAATCTTTTATTGTACTTCCCATATTTCATTTTCAATATTTATCTTAATATTTTTTTCCTCCATAATTTTTAAAAATTGTCCAGGGCTGCCATTAAATATTATTTTGTAATTAATTGTCTCATTAGAAATACTAGTAATGTAATAATCATATACTAGGTCTATTAGATCAATCTCTTTTTCAAAATTTGTTAGTTCTAAAGTTTTTTCTGAGTTTATCTGTAAATTAATTGGTAATTTCAAAGATGTATTTATCAAATTATTATTTTTCCATAAATCCTCTAGTTGTAACTTCGTTTTAAATACTAAGTTATCTATTGTTTTTTGATCATTTAAGTCAGTATCAAAATATTTTTGATTTGTGATTTTTAAACTATTATCAAAAGAAAATTTTGACAAAATTCGCAGTTCTTTTTTGTTTCTGAAAAATATTGATATAATATAGTCTTCTAAATCATATTTTCTAATAATTGTCTCAAATTTATAATTTTCAATATTTTCTTTATTCTCATTTATAAGTTTTAAATCTTCTAAATCTTCATCTAATAAAACATAATTTATTAAAAAATATTTTTCCTGTTTATTATTCCAGTTTTTATAAAAAGGATTGTTTTCATATACAAAAATTTGATTATCATTATTGTCTATAAAAATTAATATTGTAAGAAAGTCTTTTTTTCTATTTAGTGATGGGAAAATATTTTTCTTTTCAAAAAAATTTAGTGTTTTTTTTTTATTAAAATTAACATTGAAATTTGCGATATATTTATTATCTAAAAAATTTTCATCATTAATTTCAAATGATTCTATTAAGAACTTAATATCATTTAGTTTTAAATCTTTTAATTTTGACCTGTCCTTAGTAGTAACAATTGTTGAAGATAATTCTTGGAATGCATTATCGAAGGCTTTGTTAATAACCTTATCTTTATTAAAATTGGCACTAAATGGTTCGGATATTTCAATATCTCTTATTTTAAAAATTTTACTTAAGGCTGTAGTTGAGGATAACAAACAAAAAAATAAAGTAGACAAACAAATAATTATATAAGATACAATATTGTCGAACTTTTTTTTAATATGCATATTTTAAATATATGAAAAAATACAAATTTACATATGAAAATAGTGGAGTAAATATAAATGCAGCTGATAAATTTGTAAAATATATAGCTAAATTAAATAAAAAAAAAAAATCTAGCCTTAATAACAACAATATCGGAAACTTTGCCTCAATTACTGGTATCCCAAAGGGTTTGAAAAAACCTTTGTTAGTATCGAGCACAGATGGTGTAGGAACTAAAATAGAAATAGCTAATAAATTACAAAAATTCGATACTATTGGGATAGACTTAGTTGCAATGTGCGTAAATGATGTTTTAGTTCAGGGAGCAAAGCCTTTAATATTTTTAGATTATTTGTCTATTGATAAAATCAACTTAATTAAATTAAAAAAGATTATATTAGGAATTAAGAGAGGTTGTAAAATTAGTGGATGCAGTTTAGTGGGAGGTGAGACAGCGGAAATGCCAGGCACATATTCAAAAAATAAATTTGATTTAGCAGGTTTTTCTCTAGGGATTGTTGACACGCATAGATTATTAAAAAAAAATAATGTTAAAGAAAAGGACGTTATTATGGCAATTCCTTCAAGTGGTCTACATTCAAATGGATACTCTTTGATAAGAAATATTATTAATAAAAATAAAATAAATATTCGTAAAAGTAAGTTTTTAAGAAATGAGCTACTTAGACCAACAAAAATTTACGTTAATGAAATAATAAAACTTTTAAATAAGAGTCTTGTACACGGATGTGCACATATTACTGGAGGTGGTATACCTGGGAATTTAATAAGAATAATACCTAATAACATGTGTGCAAATATTAACTTGAATAAGATTAAAACAAAACCAATCTTTAATTGGATAAAAAATAAAGGTGTTAGTGACAATGAGATGCTAAAAACTTTAAATTGTGGAGTAGGTTTTTGTATCATTACAAAAAGAAAAAATATTAAAAAAATAAAAAAATATTTCAATCGAGAATTTAAACCATATGAAATAGGATATATTACTAAAAATAAAAGAAATAAAATTTTATTTAATGAAAAAATTAGGTGGTAATGTTATAAAAAAAAATATTGCAGTTTTTATCTCAGGTAGAGGCTCTAATTTAAAGTCAATTATTCGTCATTCAAAAAAAAAAGATGCTTCATATGAAGTTAAAATTGTTATTTCAAATAAAAGAGATGCAAAAGGATTAATTATAGCTAAAAAGTATAAAATAACACATTTTGTCTGTAACCCTACCAAGTCTAGAAAGTTAGGTAAAATAATTTTAAAGAAATTACAAAAAGATAATGTAAATTTAATTTGTTTAGCTGGGTTTATGAAGATCTTGCCTGAGTATTTTATTAAATCTTTCAAAGGAAAAATTATAAATATTCATCCATCATTATTACCGAAATATAAAGGATTAAATACACATCAAAGAGTATTATTAAATAATGAAAAATTTTCTGGTTGCACTGTTCACTATGTAAATAAATTTTTAGATTCAGGAAAAAATATTTTACAAAAAAAAGTTCGTATAAAAAAAAATGAAACTACTAAATCTCTAGAAAAAAAAATATTAAAAATTGAACATAAAATATATCCTGAAGCTATTATAAAGGTTTTAACTAATCTTTAAAAAAGAACTTTATTTCAATTTCAGCGTTTTCTTTGCTGTCTGAACCATGAACTGAATTTTTATCTATTGATATTCCAAACTCTTTTCTAATTGTGCCAGGTGCAGCTTCATTCGGATTGGTAGATCCCATTATTTTTCTATTTTCTGCGATAGCATTTTCTTTTCTTAAAATCATAACTAAAACTGGTCCCGAAGACAAGTATTCACATAAATCATTATAAAATGGCTTAGTTTCGTGGACTTTATAAAATTGTTCGGCATCTTTTTTTTCAAGTTTAACTTTTTTTTCTCTTACTATTTCAAAGTTATTATTGATAAAAATATTTTTTATTTTATCTTCCAGTTTTCTTTCAACAGCATCTGGTTTTATTATTGATAAAGTTTCTTCTGAGCTACTCATAATTGTCCTCAATAAATTTATTTAATAGTCTTACACCATATCCGGTAGCTCCACCTGAGTTTAACGATCCTGCATATTTTGAAAATGCCATTCCCGCAATATCTAAATGTGCCCATGGTGTTTTATTGATTATAAATCTTTGTAAGAACTGAGCAGCTGTTGTTGAGCCAGCGCCACCAACATAGTTAATATTTTGCATGTCTGCATTTTTAGAATTCATAAGCTTATCGTAATTTTCATGTAATGGTAACCTCCAAACTTTTTCATCCACTTTCTCACCTGCATCAAAAATTTGTTTTGATAATTTATCATCGTTTGAAAATAATCCTGCATACTCTGAACCAAGAGCAACAACAATAGCACCTGTTAATGTAGCGAGATCAATTATCAGACTTGGTTTATATTTTTTTTCAGTGAAAGTTAATGCATCAGCTAAAACTAATCTACCTTCTGCATCAGTGTTTAAAACTTCAATAGTTTTACCACTATAAGATTTTACAATATCCCCTGGTCTTTGAGCATTTCCACTAACCATGTTTTCTACTAAACCAACTACGCCAACTGCATTAACTTTAGCTTTTCTAACTGCTAAACTTTTTAAAAGACCTACTACTACGGCTGATCCTGCCATATCATAAGTCATGTCCTCCATAAATCTTGCCGGTTTTAATGATATGCCACCAGTGTCAAAACAAACTCCTTTTCCAACAAAAGCGAGAGGTTTTTTTTGTTTTTTATTACCTCTCCATTCCATTGTAACTATATATGATCCTCTAGAACTGCCTTGACCAACACCAAGTAAGGCATTGCATTTCATTTTTTTCAATTTGTTTGTATTATACACCGTAACTTTTAAACCTAGCTTTCTTAAGTTATTAATACGTTTTGCATATTCATCTGGATGTAAAACATTGCCAGGCTCTGAGACTAAATCTTTTGTGAAGTTAATTCCACTTTCTATTGCATTGAATCTATTAACTAATTTTTTATCAGCTTTTTTTTGATAAATTAAATTGATATTCAAAGTCATGCTATTTTTTTTTGACTTATATTTATCAAATGAATAAGATTTTAATTTCATACCATGAACTAGTTCATGAAGAGAATTTGATTTGTTTACGCTTTGTATTGTTTCTGCAAATATATGTAAATTAAATAAGTTTTCATTTTTGAGAAATTCATAAATTTGAGCTCCGTTTTTTTCGTAAGAATTATTTTTTTTTTTTACTGAAAATACAATTATTTTTTGGTCGTGATTTAGATCAAATGTAAAAATATTTTTTTTCTTACTATTTTTTTTTTGGTTTTTTTTAAATAATTCTTTTTGTGAAATGCTTAAAAAATTATTGATATTACTTATCTCAAATTTTTCATCTGCAAAGAATAGTATGGCTCCACTTAGTTTATTTAATTTTGCATTTTTAGTATATTTTTCTTTTAAAATCATATTTTTATTCAAATTTCTAACAAAACGTGTATATGATTATTTGTAAAAATTTCAATGAAAAAAATAATTTTTAAAAATTTTTTGAGAGAAACTACCCAGTTTTTTGTGTTATCCACTTTAGCTGTGACATTAATAGTTTGGGTTATACAAGCTGTTAATTATATGGAATTTGTAACTGAGGACGGTCACAGTTTTAAAATTTATTTTTTATATACAATTTACAGTTTGCCTAAAATTTTTAACAAATTACTACCTTTCATGTTTTTTTTTTCAGTTTTTTTTAATCTAATTAGATATGAGGATCAAAATCAAACGTTAATTTTTTGGACAAATGGTATAAAAAAAATAACTTTTCTAAATGTTATAATAAATTATTCATTTTTTTTTCTAATATTAAATTTTATTTTTAGTTTATTTATAGTCCCATTATCTGCCGATAAAGCTAGATCCTATATAAGAGACTCAAATATAGATTATTTACCACTTTTAATTAAACCGAAAAAATTTATAGACACTGTTGATAAATTAACAATTTATTCAGATAAAAAAGATGAAAATATTTTGGAAAATATTATTATTAAAGATTCCTTTTCTTCGTCAAAATCAAAGATAATATTTGCAAAGAGAGGTTATTTTACTCAAAAAAATAATGAAAATTTTTTAATTTTAACAAACGGAAAAATATTAAATATTAATAATGGAAAAACTAACACATTTGATTTTAATCAAACACAAATTAATTTATCAAAATATTCATCAAAAAGTATAAAAACTCCTAAATTACAAGAAGTAAATACTATAAGCTTATACGATTGTTTGTTTTTTGCTAAGAAAAGAATTTTATTAGATACTGGCAATAGATTTTCGTTTAATTGTAATGAAACAACATATTTAAGAAATAAAATTACTCAAGAGTTATATCCTAGAATTTTTAAACCATTTTATATACCTCTTCTAGCTTTAATATGTGGTTGGTTATTGATTAAATCAAAAAATTCTCAAGGATTTACAAAATATAAATTTAAAATTTTTGCAGCTGGAGTTGCTATCATATCCATGTCTGAAATTTCAACTAAATTCTATTCATTAAATTTAATTCAAAGTATAATAATATCATTAATACCTTTTTTACTATTTGTGTTGTTTTATTATTTTTTTAAAAAACAATCTAACCTTCAAATCTCATGATTTTTAAAACGTACCAAATATATCTTGGAAAAATTTTTACAACTACCTTATTTAAAACATTTGTAATATTTCTATCACTTGCATTTATATTAAATATTTTTGAGGAAATTAATTTTTTTAAAGATACAGAAGCATCAATAACACTACCTATTTTTTTAACATTTTTGAACATACCATCTGTAATATTTGAAATTTTTCCTTTTATTTTTCTTATAACTGCGCAATTTGCATTTATAAAACTTATGGATCAAAATGAAATTATTGTTTTAAAAAACTTTGGTCTTGATAATCTAAAAATTATTAAAATTCTGTCCATTTTAAGTTTTTGTATGGGAATATTTATAATAACAATTTATTATAATTTTTCCTCTAGTTTAAAATATTCTTACCTAAATCTAAAAAATACTTATGCTAAAGATAATAAATATTTAGCTGTTATTACAGAAAATGGTATTTGGATAAAAGATCAAATTAAAGATAAAATAAACATTATAAACGCTAATAAATTTCAGAATAATTATTTATATGAAGTAGATATTTTGCAATTTGACGAAAATTTTAATTTACTAAATAATATAATTTCATCTAAAGTACAGATTGAAAACAAAATTTGGTTAATAGACAAAGCTATAATCTATAACTCAAATGGCCAATTAAAAGAGGCCAGAAATTATACATTAGAGACAAATTTAAATTTTAATGACCTGAATTCGTTATATTCAAATTTGTCTTCTCTAAATATATTGGAGTTAAATGATTTAAGAAAAAAATATGAAAGCATTAATTATTCATCCACTGAAATTAATTCTGCAATACACAAACTAATATCATTTCCTTTTTATTTAACAATCATGACTATTTTGGCAGCTACAATAATGCTTAACATAAAACACAATAAATCTAAGGTTTTTTTTCTAATTTTTGGAATTCTAATTTCTGTCATAATTTATTATTTAAGTTTCTTTTTTGAGGAACTTGGTAAAAATGAGCAGATACCAATTGGGATCTCGATATGGATACCATTGATTATTATAATGTTAATTTCTACTATTAGTTTGATTAGAATAAATGAAAAATAAAATAAAACAGTTTAATATCTTTGTATTTTTATACTTATTTTTTATATCGATAGCCATTTCTGAGGAAATAAAATTTGAAGCTAATTCAATCGAATTGATTGATAAAGATAAAAAAATTATAGCAAAGAAAAATGTTAAAATATTTAATGAGACCGAAACAATTTTTGCAGATGAGATAGATTATGATAAGTCAAAAAATATCTTGACAGGTAAAGGAAATATAGTTTTAGAAAAATTAGATGAAAAAATAAAGGTTTTTAGTGAAGAATTAATTTATTTAAAAAATACAGAAATTATAATTCTAGATAAATCTGTTAAAATTGAATTAGATGAAAAATTTTTATTTTCTGCAAAAAAAATTACTTACGACAAGAATAAAAATAAAATTGACATAAGTGATAAGTTAAAATTTATAGATAATTTAGGAAATGAAATTTCATCCAAAAAAGCGGTATTTTTATTCAATAAAAAATTAATCAAGCTTAAATCTGTAAAGATGATTGATAATCTAAATAATAATTATTCTTTTGAAAATGCTATTTTTGATTTTGGAACAAACGAGATGATTGCAGATGATGTCAAAATTGATTTCTCGAAAAAAAGTTTCGGTAATGACGAAAACGATCCAAGACTTAGAGGAAATTACATGTATGGTAGCAATAATAAATCACTTGTTAAAAAAGGAGTATTTACAACATGTAAAAAAGAAAAAGATAAATGTCCTCCATGGCAATTTAAAGCTGAGGAAATCATGCATGATAAAAATAAAAAAACAATTTACTATAAAAATGCTTGGTTAGAGATATATGACAAACCAGTAATTTATTTCCCACATTTTTTTCATCCTGATCCAACTGTTAAAAGACAATCTGGATTTTTAATTCCTAAATTTGAGAGCTCAAGTTCTCTGGGAGATTCTTTATCAATACCTTATTTTAAAGTAATATCTGAAAATAAGGATCTTACTTTTACACCTAAGATCTATAGTGATAGCGAAGGATTGTTTCAAAATGAATATAGACAAGAAAGTAAAAATACATCTCATATAACTGATATTAGTATTAAAAAAGATAGCAGTAATTCTAAATCACATTTTTTTACTAACACAATAGCTAAACTAAATTTAACATATTTCGAAAGTAGTGAATTAGAAATTAATTTAGAAACTACCTCAAATGATAATTACCTCAAATCTCATAAAATTAAATCAGCAATAACTAACAATAATTCTCTATTAAATTCTTTCTTATTGTTGAAAGGTAATAATGAAGATTTATACTTAGAAGCAAAAGTTGAGGCATATGAAGACTTAACTAAAGAAAAAACTAGTGACAAGTATCAATATTTGCTCCCGAGTTTTGAATTGTCAAAAAGTTTTAACAATAATTTAAGTTTAAATTCTAATGGTTATCAAAAAAATTATGATACCAATGTATTTGAAAAAGTTCTTATAAATGACCTAAAGTATATTAGCTCACCAAAGATTAATTCTAAAGGATTAGTAAGTAAGCTAAATTTACTTTTTAAAAATGTGACTACAGATAGTGAAAACTCAGGTGAATACGTTAACAAGTTTAGATCTCAAAACTTTGGTGCTCTTCTATATGATATTTCTTATCCTATGAAAAAAGAGGGAATTAATTTTGACAGTTTTTTATCAACTAAGGCTTCATTCATGTATAGTCCAAATAAAAATAAAAATATTAAGAATTTAGATAGAAAAATAAATATTAAAAATATTTTTTCTCATAAT
>MDTA01058001.1_pt1 | contig 13045 bp, 10 predicted proteins | sample 811151 | NCBI WGS metagenome assembly MDTA01 (sample SAMN05326648, study PRJNA326480) | marine metagenome | isolation source: seawater | place: Indian Ocean: South | collected 2010 | reverse complement strand
GGGGTTTATGCTCCACAAGCAAGCGGAGCTTTAATGATTGAGTGTGGTGACACTTCATTACTAGTTACAGCGACAAAAACAACAAAAAAAGAGGCGGCTGATTTTCTTCCTTTAATCTGTGATTATGAAGAAAAATTATATGCTGCTGGTAGGATCCCAGGTGGATTTATGAGAAGAGAGGGCAGGCCCCCAGAGAGGGCTACCTTGGTTTCTAGATTAATTGATAGACCAATGAGACCACTTTTCCCTAATTGGATGAGAGATGAGATTCAAATTGTTGCCTCATGTTTATCTTTAGATGAAAGAGTGCCTGCAGATATACTTGCTGTAACAGGTGCATCAATTGCTACACTTCTAGCAGAAATACCTTTTTACGGGCCAATGGCCGCGGTAAGAGTAGGCCTAATTGGGGATGATTTCATACTCAATCCGAGTTATAGAGAGATTGAAAAAGGCGATCTTGATATAGTAATTGCAGGTTCACCTGATGGTATCGTAATGATAGAAGCAGGGGCAAATCAATTATCTGAACAAGATACGATTGAAGCTATAGACTTTGGATATGAAGCTGTTAATGAGCTCATAAAAGCACAAGAAAATTTACTTGAAGATTTAGGTATCAAGCAGGTAAAGCCTATCAAACCAGAAATTGATGATACTTTATTTAAATATCTCGATAAGAATTGCACTAAATCAATAACGCAAATACTTCAAACATCTAATTTCTCAAAAGAACAAAGAGATCTCGAACTAGATAAAGTAAAATCTGAAGTTTTAAACAAAATTGAAGTACTTAAGGAAGATAATCCTGTAAAAGTCCTAACATCAGAGAATGAAAAATTAGTTGAATCAGATTTTAAAAAGTTAACTAAGAATCTTATGAGGGAACAGATTCTTAAAGATGGGAAAAGAGTTGATGGAAGAGACCTTGATGAAGTCAGAAAAATTTCTGCAACTGCAGGAATTCTTCCAAAGCGAGTTCATGGCTCAGCCTTATTTCAAAGAGGCTTAACTCAGGTTTTATCAACTACCACTTTAGGGACGCCAAGTGATGCACAAGAAATGGATGATCTTAATCCTAGTACAGAAAAGACTTATATTCATCACTATAATTTTCCACCATATTCAGTTGGGGAAACAAGACCTATGAGAACACCAGGTAGAAGAGAAATTGGTCATGGAGCTTTAGCTGAAAGAGCTATTATCCCTGTTCTTCCTGGGAAGGAGACATTCCCTTATGTTTTAAGAGTAGTAAGTGAGGTACTTAGCTCTAATGGCTCTACTTCAATGGGTTCTGTTTGTGGAAGCACTTTGTCTCTTTTGGACGCCGGTGTTCCACTAAAAGCCCCTGTGGGAGGAACAGCTATGGGTCTAATAAAAGAAGGTAAAGAAGTAAGAATTCTTACTGATATTCAAGGAATAGAGGATTTTCTTGGAGATATGGACTTTAAAGTAGCGGGAACTGAAAAGGGGATAACGGCTTTGCAGATGGATATGAAAATAACTGGTCTTCCAGTTTCAACTATTTCAGATGCTATAAAGAAAGCTCGACCTGCAAGATTACATATCTTAGAAAAAATGCAAGAAGCTATTAATAAGCCTCAAGAGACATTATCTCCACATGCTCCAAGATTACTTAGTTTTAAAATTGATCCTGAACTTATTGGCACTGTAATAGGGCCTGGTGGTAGGACTATCAAAGGAATAACTGAGAGAACCAATACAAAAATAGATATTGAAGATGGAGGGATAGTTACTATTGCTTCTCATGATGGTGCAGCAGCGGAAGAAGCTCAAAAGATAATAGAGGGCTTAACGAGAAAAGTTCACGAAGGTGAGATCTTCTCGGGTGTAGTTACACGTATTATTCCAATTGGAGCTTTTGTCGAAATCCTTCCGGGTAAAGAAGGAATGATACACATATCTCAATTATCTGAAGCGAGAGTTGAGAGAGTAGAGGATGTAGTACGACAAGGTGATGATGTTACAGTTAGAGTTAGAGAGATAGATAGTAGAGGCAGAATAAATTTGACACTTCGAGGTGTTTCTCAAAATGGAGGATTTTCCTATCCAGAGCCAACCCCAACACCTGTAGCACCACTTAATTAGTTCTTGGTGGTAAAAGATCGTATTTATTTATTATATTCTGAATTTCTAAACAAATATTTTTATGATTATTGATATCATTTGATGCAATAATCATACCCTCTTGTTTAAAATCCAACTGATTGTAGGAAAGTTCCTCGTTATACAGATTTGTGATAGCCCCCCCTGCATTTCTTAAGATAATTTCAGGCGCTGCAAAGTCCCAATCTTTTGGTGAGCTTTTACCAGGCATACTAAAAGAAATATAAATATCTGATTCACCTTTTAGAATAGACGAGATCTTGCAACCAATACTTCCCATCTCGACAACATTTTTAAACCTTATTTTATTAATTAAATTTTTTAAAAATTGATTATTATGGTTTTTGCTAGTGACGATGGTCATATTATTTAAAACCTTATTATGAGATAAATTGGTTTCTTTTCTTACTCCTCTCTTATTTTCGCACCAAACTTGATTACCATCTGTGATCCATAATTCCTCTTTCATAGGAATTAAAACCACTCCTAAAAATGGCTTTTTTTTAAAATTCAAAGCCAAATGCATTGCAAAATTTTCTGTAGATTGAATAAAATCTTTGGTCCCATCAAGAGGATCTAAAATCCATAACCAATCATTATCAAAAAGATTATGGTCTTTTACTCCTTCTTCACTTAATATATTGCCCAAGGTTTTATTATATTTCTTTTTAATTTCTTGTATGATCAAACTATTAACTTCAAAGTCAGCCAAAGTAACGGGTTCATTGTTATTTTTTGTTTTGATTAATTTACTTTTAAATCTTTCATCTTTTATTCTTTGTGAATAATAAAGTAAAATATCACAAGCTTGCCAACTAATGTTTTTTAAATCATTAATAAGACTTCTTAAACTTAAATCAATAGGTAAATTAGGCACTCTATGAATACTAATTTTGTATTATCTCATAGAAAAGAGGAACCTGAAAGATCGGTTTTATATCTTGTTGGTACACCAATTGGAAACTTAGATGATATTTCACTAAGAGCAATTAATATTCTTAAAAAAGTTTCATTAATTGCATGCGAAGATACGAGAAAAACCGGAAAACTTTTAAAACATTATAAATTTTCCAATAAATTAATAAGTTTCCATCAACATAATTCTTTAAAGAGATTAGATTTTCTAATCAAAAAATTAAAAAATGAAGAATCAATAGCACTCGTTTCAGATGCTGGAATGCCTTTAATAAGTGATCCAGGAGAATTATTAGTTAAAAAAGCAAGAGATAATCATTTTGAAGTCATCACTATTCCTGGGCCATGTGCGGCCATTGCAGGATTGGTTTGTAGCGGTTTGAATTCCTCAAGATTTTCCTTTTACGGCTTCATTCCTAAAACGAATACTGAAAGAAACATTTTGTTAGGAGAAATCTCAAGTAGTAAGAAAACATCAATAGTTTATGAATCACCAAAACGTATAATAAGACTATTATCTGATTTAAAAAAATTTTGTGGAGGGAGTCGTAATATAGCCTTATTAAGAGAAATAACGAAAAAATTTGAACAGCATTACGTTAATACTATCGATATGGTGATAAACGAAATAGAAACAATTGAGCCAAAAGGTGAATTTACATTAATAATTTCTGGGAATCCTAATGTTACTGATCAAACTAAATTCGCTGATAGAGGATTAAGGAATGAGCTCTTAGAATTAATTGATGCAGGTCTTAGTCATTCGCGAGCCTCTAATTATCTATCAAAAAAATCAGGTAGGTCAAGAAATGAAATTTATAAACTCATTATAGAAAATGAGATAAACTAAAGAAAAATGTTTTATGAATAAATTTATTAAAACTAATATTTCATCACTAATTATCAATTTTATTTTTTTAATTTTCTTGCTATTCGGGATACAGAATAGTAATGAAAGTAAAAGTATAAATTTCCTTAGTTACAAATCAGTAAAATTACCAATATCTTTTATTATTGGGACAAGTTTCATAAAAGGGTCAATTGCTGGAACTCTAATTTTTTCAATTTTAAAAATAAAAAACAACAATCAAAATCAATCATATCGACAGTAATAGTTCATTAAAAATTATTCTAGAGATACCTTTAGATTTTAAAGATTGTGAAGCCATTAGAAAGATTTTAGAGTTGGGAACTTTGATTAATTTCTGATTATTACTACAACACTTTTTTGCAAATTTTTGATCTGCGAAGATTTCTAATGTATTTCTTTCTAAATCAGATTCTGGTAAAAATCTCCATTCTGGATAATCTCTCAACTTTTTTGGAGAAAGTTCAATTTTTTTATCGACTAGCATATATACAACCTCTGGTAAATTTACATTTTCCAGAGGTTCTGATGATACATCTTTTCTATCGTTATTTTCTAAAGAGGTTGATATTGGAACCAATTCGTAAAAAGAGTCCTCAAAATTATTATTAGATAAATTATTAGTTTGATTTAACTTTACCTTTTCTTTTTTTAATAATGTTTCAGATTTATTTATATTTTTGTTTTTATTCTTAATTTTCTCAAATTCATTATTGCCAAGAATCTTTTTTAATTGCTTTGAAATGGTTATTGGGGAATAACTATAAATGTTGGAGATAGATTTTAAATCTAAACCATTAATAAAAGATTCCAATATTCCTTTTTTTTCAGATTCTGATACTTTCTTAGGCAAACTTTAATACCAAATAACAATCATCCAATATTCTAGCTATAAATAAAATTAGTTAAAGATTTAGTAAAAAGTAGTTCCAAAATAATTCAATTAAATTCCCCTTAAATAGATATCGTATCTTCCGATTTAAAGATTAATGTAAAATAGGAACAACATGATGTACTAAAGTACTTATGTAATTAAAATTAATTGTATCTAATTTATTTTTTGCAATTAAATTTTAATGCTTATGCTTCCTTAGCTCAGCTGGATAGAGCAACTGCCTTCTAAGCAGTGGGCCGCAGGTTCGAATCCTGCAGGAAGCGTTTATTTTAAATAATATTTTATTTAAGAGAAATAAAACCTCTTCCAACTTGCCAAAAATTTAAATTTTTACCATTTAAATCATCCTCACTTATTATTCCCCTAGTATCAAATATCCAGGCAGGCCTCCGCATAAGTTTGGAGAACTTTTCCCAATCAATTTTTAAATATTCACTCCATTCAGTCATAATAATTATCGCATCAGCATTATTGAATGCTTCATCTAAATTATCTATATATGCCCAATTGCCATCAGAATTATTTCTTTGAGAAAAAAATTTTTCCTCATCGAATATATTCTCTAATTGTGACTTACTAACTTGGGGATCATGAATGTATAAATTTGCTCCATTTTCCATTAATTCTTTCGCAATAGTAATTGCTGGAGATTCTCTTGTATCATTAGTATTTGATTTAAAGGCAAAACCTAATAGGGTGCATTTTTTAGATGTAACAGTTCCAAAAAAAGTTTCAATTATTAATTTGGATATCCTTTTCTTTTGCCAATCATTAAGAATCACTACCTGCTCCCAGTAATCAGCGACCTCCTCTAATCCATAATATCGACATAAATAAATCATATTAAGTAAATCTTTCTGAAAACAACTACCACCAAAACCTGGGCCGGCATTAAGAAATTTCCTTCCTATCCTCTGATCTGCGCCAATAGCTTTAGCAACTTCTTGAATATCAGCACCTGTAGGTTCACATAAAGAAGAAATTGCATTTATTGAGCTTATTCTCTGAGCCAGAAAAGCATTGGCAGTTAGTTTTGATAATTCACTACTCCATAGGTTCGTTACAAATATTTTCTCCTTTGGTATCCATTTTTGATAGATTAAACTTAATTGATCAATAGCCTCTTTATCTTCTCCTCCTATTAAAACTCTATCAGGATTTTCTAGATCTTTAATTGCTGTTCCCTCAGCTAAAAACTCTGGGCTTGAAAGAACAGAAAAAGTTTTAGAATCATTTTCTATTTCAGGATTTGAATTAATAAGTATTTCTTTAATTAGTTCTGCTGTCCTTACAGGTACTGTACTTTTTTCTACAACAATAGTATGGCCCTTAGCAAATTTTGATACCATCCTAGCGCTATTCTCAACCCACTTTAGATCACTCGCATAACCAGCTCCTAAACCTTTTATTTTAGTCGGAGTATTTACTGATATGAAAACTATATCTGCTTTAGATATAGAACTTTCCGCGTCAGTTGTAAAAAAAAGATTTTTATTCCTGTTTTTTTGTACAAGCTCACTCAAACCAGGCTCAAATACTGGCAATTTTTTTAAATCTGAACTATTCCAATTTATAATTTTTTCTTGATCTGTATCTAAAAGTGTGACAATTATTTCTGGGCAATTATTTGCTATGACGGACATTGTTGGTCCACCAACATATCCTGCTCCAATACAACAAATATTTTTTACTGAATAATAAATAACAGTTATTCAAATCTAATTCATTATATACTTAAATTAAAGATAAAAAAAAGATTGAAAATTAATAGAAATTTCTCTTATTCAAAAAAAATAAAATTTAATTACTTTTTAAAAGCTTTCAAAGAAAACTATAAAATCTTAATTTTTTATCTAGGTGTATTTTTTCTCCCATCCGCTTTTACTATCGGAGCAATTCTTTTAATATCTTCCTCGATTTTTGGATTTTTTGATCGAGATGAAAAATTTTTTCATGATAAATTCAATATTTTATTTTTAATAAGCGGATTACTAATGATAGTAAGTTGCATAATACAATCAATTTTTGCAAGCAATGTTGAAATACCAAACTGGGATCCATCACTATCTTGGATTGGGTTGGGAAATTACATTCCATTTTTTATTTTGACATGGGGTTTTCAGCCTTATCTTCAAACAAGCAAACAGAGAAAAAACTTTTGCTTTATATTACTTTCCGGATCTTTTCCAATTTTATTAACCGGAATAGGTCAAGTTTTTTTAAATTGGCATGGACCAATAAGTGGTTTATTTGGTTTAGTTACTTGGTACTCAAGACCCACGGTAAATGGAGCAATAACTGGCTTATCAGGTCTATTTAATAATGCTAACTACGCGGGCGCTTGGTTAAATATAATCCTACCAATAGGACTTGCATTTCTTATAAACGCTGATTCTAAGTTTAAAAAAATAATCACATCCTTATTTGTAGGAATTATTACTCTATGCATAGCATTAACTAATTCTCGCTCGGCATGGATTGGATTAATATTATCTACCCAATTATTTTTTGGAAAAAAAATGATAAAGATAAATTTTATTATATTGAGTTTAATTAGCGCCTTATTATTAATATCTATATTTAATCAAGAACTAACTTTATTACCTGTTGAAACAATAAAGAAATTTACGCATTTTCAATATTCGAGAATAGATATTTGGTCTAAAGCCATAAATATTATTTTCGAAAATCCAATTTTTGGTACAGGAGCTTCTTCCTTTACACAAATTTACAGGGATATTACAGGCCTGTGGAAAGGTCACTCGCATAACCTTGCTTTAGAAGTAATGATTAGTTACGGACTACCTGCAGCCTTATTTTCTATAGTTCCAATTATCTATTTGGTTTATTTATCTATTAAAAATATTCTCAGAAGAAACCTACCAAAAAACTTGATATTTGATAAATCTTTAGTAATTTCAATTCTAATAATATTGGTAATGCATATGGTTGATATTCAATATTTTGATGGTAGATTTAGCATAATATTCTGGTTGCTAATTGCTGCTATAAAAAATATAGTAGGTAAAAATCTAAGAGTAAATTTAGATATTTGAATAAATAACTGAAAGTAAATTTAAATTTAATTGGGAATTTTATTTAAGCTTCCTAGAAACGATAAAAAGAGTATAAAAAGATCTAATTATTAAACGAAAATTAAATAATAATCCAATTGAAAAATAAATTCCATTATTATTAAAATTCTCAATTGCCATAGTTTTAGTTGCTTGCGTAAATCCACCTGAAGTCACTTCTTCAAAACATCCATTTACCGTTAAAGTATCAAACCCAAATGTATTTTTAAAAATAAAAGCTAATGACTCTGACCTCATTTGAATCATTGGCTTATCATTAGTTACTCTAAAATAATTTTTTAAATAATCAAATTTAATAGTTTTGCCAACATCATTAATAAATATTGTGACGGGCTGGAATATCTTAATAGGACTAACAAAACGGATTAAACGCATAAGAACAAAGTTATTATTTTTTACAATACGTTTTCTATAGCTTTTAAAAAATTTCTCAAGAGTTTCTAGATCTACCACATCAAAATCATTTAAAGATCTAAAGCTTAATTCTTCATACAAATTCATCCAAAATTGATTTGCCTTATCTGAATTTATATTTTGTAAAACACTTCCCAAAACATCTCCAGGTTTCATAATTATGATATTAATAGATGTATTATCAAAATAATTTAGGATTTTATTTGTGGTGTTTTTGCAATCATTGAGATAAAAATTCTCAGTATTTGAAAAATAAACAAAACTAGCAAAGGGTATGACATATTTCGGCTTAAAAACTTCAGCTTGGATTTTTATACTTTCTAATTTTTCTAAAGCTGCTGATTCCCTCCAAGACTTATTAGACTTACCGCCTTTCCAGGCTGCATAACTAAATTGAGTTAATAAAACATTAACTACGCCAGTTTTCTTTAGAAACTTATTTGCTGCAGAGTAATTTCTTATTGCACAATCATTTAAATTTAATATCTTTTCATCCTCACTCTCAACCAATAATGCAGAATCATATTGTCCCTCTTTTAAACACATTACTCTTAAATCATTTCCCAGAAAAAACCATTTATCTAAAATTAATTCTTTAACCTCAAATCCACTCTTTTGTAAAAATGTCACTACTCTCTTATCTTTGGTTTGTTGAAAGAGTATTTTTATTTTATTTTCCTTTATAATCTCTCCATAATCTTTGAAAAACTTTATTGAAAAGTGATCAGGATGCTCATGAGATATCCAAATAAAAGATGTCTTATTTATTACTTCAATTATATCTTGAACAGAATTTTCAAAAAGTAAATTCCATCCTTTATGAAAAGCATTGGAACTATACCAAGGATCGCAAAGTATTCCTTTTTTTCCTTGATTTATTAATACAGAAGCATGATTAACAAATCTAATAGAGTTTTTCATTTTAAATAAAGAATCAAACCAAAGAGTTATTAAACTTGTATAATTTTAAAAAAATAATTTTTAAAAAGATTACCAATTTTTACAAAGATAATATCTATTTAAAAATGATTTCAAGAAATAAAGCTTATAAAATAATCGATAAATTTACAAAAATAACTATTATTAGTTTGTTTTTGATATCCACTTGTGCCACAACCATCCATCTCGACACATATCACGAACATTACGTTTTGGCTCCCAATTAAGAACTTGTTTTGCCAAAGAGTTATCTGCGAAACTAATAGCACAATCTCCTTCTCTTCTTTGAGTAAATAAATATGGTACTTTAATTTTATTTACATCTTGAAATGTCTTAATAAGTTCTAATACACTCGTACCAGTTCCAGTGCCAAGGTTTATATTCAAAATCTGATTCTTGCTATTTTTAAGCACTTCCAATGCCCTGGCATGCCCCTCAGCTAAATCCATAATATGAATATAGTCCCTTATCCCTGTCCCATCATTTGTATCCCAATCCTTGCCATATATTTCAATATTTTTTAACTGTCCAAAAGCTGCTCTATTAATTAAGGGAAAGATATTTGATGGAATTCCTTTGGGATCCTCTCCCAACATTCCACTTTCATGAGCCCCTATAGGATTAAAATACCTTAAATTAATTATTTTCCAATTATTCGGTGCACTATCATACAAGTCTTTAAGAATAAGTTCTATTGAATATTTATTTCTCCCATATGGTGAAATCGGCTGAATAATGGCATTCTCATCAATTGGCGATTTATTAGAGGAAGAATATATTGTTGCACTACTGCTAAATATCAAAACATTACAGTTAAATTCAGCCATTACATTTAATAGATTTATTGTAGATAGAAGATTTATTTCCCAATACATTAATGGCTCTCGGATAGATTCCTTAACTGATTTAAGACCAGCAAAATGGATAACGCTTGTAATAATATTTCCATTTTTCTTTGACTCATCAAATACATTTCTCAGGAAGTCCTTACTTCGCATATCCCCTTGTATAAAATTAATATTATTTATTAAATTTTCATCTTTGAAGCTCGCCAATTTCATAACTCTTTCAATTGAGTCATACTTGCTATTTTCACAAGAATCAATTAAATATAAATAATATCCTTTTTCAAGCAGTACTAATGATGTATGACTACCAATAAATCCTGAACCACCTGTTATTAAAATACTTTTCATAAAAAAGTCTTTCCTTTCTTTATTTATTTTAAATCTTTATGACGCCAATACTTGTTACTGGAGCAGCTGGATTCATAGGATTTCATATATGCAAAAGGCTTCTCGATGAAGGTCAGTCAGTAATTGGTATAGATAACTTAAATTCCTACTATGATGTGAGACTTAAGAAAGACCGATTAAATATATTAGAAAATAATAATCTGAGAAATAAAGATTCATTTAAATTTATGAAAATAGATTTATGCGATAGGAAAGATTTAGCAAAATTATTTGAACAATATAAACCAGAAATAGTTCTTAATATGGCTGCTCAAGCGGGTGTAAGATACTCTCTAGAAAATCCATATTCTTACATTGATAGCAACATAAAAGGATTTCTTAATATTCTTGAAAATTGTAGAGAGAATAATATTAAAAATTTGATTTTTGCAAGTAGTAGCTCAGTATATGGTGGAAATACAAATTTTCCTTTTGTTGAGACAAATTCAGTCAGCCATCCAATTAGTTTATATGCAGCAACAAAGATTTCTAATGAAATGATGGCTCATTCTTATAGCCATCTATTCAATATCCCATGCATTGGATTAAGATTCTTTACTATTTATGGTCCTTGGGGAAGACCAGATATGGCTCCTATGATCTTTGCAAATGCCATAACAAAAGGAGAGAAGATAAAAATATTCAATAATGGAAATTTGATGAGAGACTTTACTTATATAAATGACGTAGTTGAGATAGTGATTAAATTAACTAGAAAACCTGCAATAAAAAATATTAATTTCAATACAAATAAACCTGATCCCTCTTCAAGCTGGTGTCCATATAAAATATTAAATATTGGTAATAATAATCCTATTAAAATACTTGAATTTATTAATCTACTCGAAAACGAATTAGGATTAAAGGCTAATAAAGAATTTATAGAAATGCAAAAAGGTGATGTTCAGAAAACATTAGCCAATAATGATATGATTTATGATTGGATCGGTATTAAACCCCATACTTCCATAGAAATTGGAATAAGAAATTTTATAAAGTGGTTTAAAATTTATTATAAATTTTAAAAATAAATATATTTATTACCTAATTAACTCGACCATAATTATCTTCGATTCTAACAATATCATCCTCTTTTAAATAAGCACCACTTTGCACCTCAATTAAAACCAATGAAATTTTACCTGGATTCTTTAACCTATGTTTAGAACCGAGTGGAATGTAAATACTCTTATTCTCTCCAATAAGTGTATTTTTTGAATCTATTTCTACTTGAGCAGTACCTGTTACAACAATCCAATGTTCAGTCCTATGATGATGCATTTGGAGAGATAAAGCGGCACCTGGTTTTACTTCTATCCTTTTAACCTGCCATCGATATCCCTCAACTACAGAAATATAATTGCCCCAAGGTCTAAAAATCTTTCTATGTTTAATACCTTCGGAATTTCCTTCTTTTTTTAATTGATTGACAACATCTTTGACTTTTTGAATATTATCTTGACTGGCCACTAGAACTGCATCATTGGTTTCTACAACCACTATATTTTTTAAACCAATCCCAACAACAAGTCTATTTTCACTTCTTAAATAATTATTTTTGCAATCAATAGCTTTAATTTTCCCAACTTTAACATTTCCATTATTATCTTTTTTTGAAATCTCCCACATAGCAGTCCAACTACCAACATCATTCCAACCTATATCAATTGGCACTACAGAAGCTAAACTTGTTTTTTCCATCACAGCTACATCAATAGATATATTTGGGCAATTCATGAAATATTCTTTATTTAGACGCTTAAATTCAAGATCAAGTAGACCATTTTCTAGAGATTTTTTACAGTTTGAGATTATATCCGGAGCATATTTATTTAATTCTTCAATGATAGTACTTGCTTTAAACATGAAAATACCACTATTCCATAAGAAGTTTCCTTCTTTGATAAATTTTTCAGCTTTAATTTTATTTGGTTTCTCATAAAAATTCAAAACATCCAAAGTTTGAAAAGAATCGATATTCTTTTTTTTCTCAAATTCAACGTATCCATAACCAGTTTCCGCAGATCTAGGTAAAACGCCAAATGTTACTAACTTTCCTTTCTCCGAATCATTTAAAGCCGAATTAATTGCTTTTTCAAAATTTATATTGTCTTCAATATAATGATCCGAAGAAAGTACCAATAAGTTAGGATCACTATCATCCTTTATAGATTCAATCGCTGCAATTGCTATTGCGGCAGCTGTATTTCTTCCAATGGGCTCCAAAATTATCGATTTTTCTTCTAAGCCAATTTGTCTTATTTGTTCAGCAATTATAAAGCGATGCTCTTCATTTGTAATAAAGATAGGAGAATCAAGAGATTTTAAATTTGATATTCGCTTAAAAGTATTTTGTAGTAATGTATATTTATCATCCTGAGTTAATTTTAGATATTGCTTAGGGAATGACTCTCTGGACAAAGGCCATAATCTTGTTCCTGTTCCTCCACATAAAATTACAGGTTTTATATTGTTTCCTTTCATAAATTTGCTAATGAATCTACAAACCTTTATTTAATATTACATTATTAAACTTTATAGAAAAGCAAAGATATT
>MDTA01214867.1_pt1 | contig 13046 bp, 4 predicted proteins | sample 811151 | NCBI WGS metagenome assembly MDTA01 (sample SAMN05326648, study PRJNA326480) | marine metagenome | isolation source: seawater | place: Indian Ocean: South | collected 2010 | reverse complement strand
ATTGATATAATTCAGAATCTATATCATCATTGTCTATCTGATATGATTTAATTAATGCATATATGAATTCATGACATTTTAGATCATTTTTGATATGATTAACAATTTCATCTTTCTGTGAAGATGAAATATCTTTATCATTTATACTCATATTTTTTAAAGTTTCATATAAAGGAAATTGAGATGACATTTTATTATAAATATTAAAGTAGATTAAAAATTCAATTTTATTTTTTATACGCTTTTTGAAATTCAAAATAACATACATCTCCATCGCATCCGTATAATGGTACACCTACGGAATATTGAGGTATATTTTTCTGAGATTTTATAACAATCTTATCTTGTTTTGGTTCTTTTTTAACTTGTGTTTTTCTTGAAAATTGTTGTTTATCTTCGACTCTTTGTGAGATTTCTTTAATAAAATTAATAATTTCTTGCTGTTCTGGTGGTCCATCATATCTCATAAATGGTTTTCCATTTATAAATAAAATAATATATGGCACATATTCAATTGGAGAAATAGATTGTTTTGAATCACGTATAACGCGTTTATTCTTATTTATATTTATTAGTCCAAATTGACAACCTGGTAGTGTACCTGGTAGTATTTTAAATATAGGAATAAAATTTTCACAGTGAGGACAAGAAGTAGAGTAAAATAATATTAATGAGAATCCTCGTATATTATTACATACGATATTACCTTTTGTGCCTTTTTGTATATTGAAATCATCAGATGTTAAAAATAGTAGTCCGCTCATTTTAACTTAAGTAAAAATTATATTTAAATTATATTAATTATATATAAAATGGTAAAAAAAGAATTAAATGTATGTTCATCAAAATATAGTAATGGTGAAAAAAAATTTGAAGAATTAAGTATTTTTTTTAAAGATTGTTTTAAACCGACAACAAGTACGCAAACTCAATTAAAATCAGAAAAAATCACTTATAATACTGGATCATCTTTTCAATATATATTTAGCACTCTTTTAGACAATAATCAAAAATTAAAAGAAAATTTTTGTAAAGATAGCGATTGTGATCGAAATAAAGGTGTTTCGATGAAATATAAAGATCCTAATGAGTCTTCTTTTAATTATAATATCAATGGTGATATTTTAAGCAATGGTGATGAAGATGAATATTCAGATAATGCTAATGATGATAGTTATGGTGAAAGTGAAAGTGAAAGTGAAAGTGAAAGTGAAAGCAATAATAACTTTCATTATAATATTGATGACAATGATGATGATGAGATTGTAGATGATTATGGTGACGATCCTTATGATGAAGATGAAGAACGTAATGAAGATAATTATGATAATAATGATGATATTGTTCGTATGTCATCAAGTGCAACTATTGCAGCACAAAATTTAGATAATACAGATATTTCATATCAAATTATTGTTCCAAAAATACAAAGTATACAAAATAAAGAAAGTATGGTTGGTCGTTTTATAGATAATTATACATCAAATTATAGTAATATATTAAAAGAACTATTAGAAAAATATATGATTGAAGTAATTAAAAATACTCCTGATTTTAGAAATGAATTAAAAAGAATTGATGATAATCATAAAATTATATATTATTCAGATAATCGATACATAGGATGTAGTTCTAGAACTGGAAAAGGAAAAAATATTCTTGGTAAAGTTTTGAAAAAATTATCAATTGAGTTGAAAAAGAATGAATTTCAAAAAAAACATCAATTAGATGAATTACAAGATAAACAAAATATAATTTTAGCTTACAAAATTGTAACTGTTTTTCGAAATATGTTATTATCATATCCATATTCGTTACAAATTAACGAAGACGATTTAAATATTGAATATACATCCCCATTACAGAAAATACGTACATTAAATGAATTAATAAAATACATTGAAAGTAAAGATAGCACTGATACATCTAATACAGATCCAAATTTAATTTATTTCCCGCAAGATGATATTATTTATGAAAATTATAAAAATAATATAATTGTAATTGACAAAGATTTAATTAATGATATCGCAAATGTACTTAATAACTTTAAAGATTTAAAACATAAACAATCATTGAATATTAAAGATCATGAAGACTCATTAAAATTCATAAAATGTCATATCTCTGAAAAATATTTACCACATTTACGTATAAAATTATTAAATTTTGTAAAAAGAATTATAATGGAAGTTATAATTAATCATGAATTAGAATCACAACGTCAAGATACATCAAACCGAGCAGTATTTAATTCATATCTTGATGCTATTTCTCAAACATATCAAGACAATCTTAGCGATCTTAAAAAACAAAATGAAAATATTCCTGATACATTAGAAGATTGGTTATATAATAAATATGAAAAAAGTGTTTTATATTACGAAGAACAACATGATCCAGAAGCTATTAGTACAACTCAAGATATATTAGATAGACATATTGTGGAAAAAATTGATAATCTTAATTTAGATAATATATATGATCTCATACCAAGTCAAGATGAATGTGATAAAATAACTGCAAGTATTTATTATTCTAAAGTAATTGATACTCGCGCTGCTGGAAAAGCATGGAGGTTGATGCGACGCGCCCGGGAACCGCGCTCTTTCGAAAATGACGAAAAAGATGACGAAAAAGATGAAGATCAACAATTTAATTATAATATGGATGATACTTCTGATGAAGGGTCAATTCTTGGAGAACAACTAGATAATATTAAAAAAGACATAATTAGATTAATAAAAGATAATTTTCCAAATTTCAAAGATTATCAAGAGAATGATATGATAAATTATATTGAGCCAAAACTTATTGATGATTCAAACAACAAATTTATAAATCATGCAACATTTAGAGAAGTATTTAATGATGATTTTGATGAAATCGATGAAGATATATCAAAAAATGTGTATAAATTGTTAATAGAACTTTTTATTCAAAAAAATCAAGTAGATACTATAATTAACAGTTATGATTCAAGTAAAAGTTCTTCTGATAATACAAGAAAATCTGCAGTAACATGGAATAAAAAAAGAGAAAGACTTATTAAAAATATTCTTTTATCAAATGATGAGAAAGAAAAATCAAAGATGAATGATATAATAAATGCATTTATAATAGATAATGTTAATGATTACCATAATATATGGGACATATATCACGAAATAAGTGATAAAAATATTGAAGATGATAATGAAGATGAAGATAAAAGTATAAAAAATGATGAAAAATTAACATCAATTAATGTCAATGATTTATTTGAGAAAAATTCAATTAATATATTTGATAATATTACAATTGATGGACATTTTTATCCAACTCTAGATTCATATTTGATTATTAATATATTATATAAAGTATGTCGTAAATTATTTAGTAAATTTGATCATGCATATTCATTATTATTATGTGATTCTCCACAAGATTATACATATGATACAGAAAAAAGAATGATCCAAAAGGATGGATCTGGATACTATGTAGGAAAATGTACGATTAAAATTAATCAATCAGTTAAAGAAAAACGAATGACTACATTAGAAGGTGATCACAATCTTGCTTATCAGCATAATTATATTGATCAAGATATACTTATAAAACGTTTTAAAGATGAAAATACAATTAAAAATTTAATACGTATACAAAGTGATATTATTTACAAATCACTTAAAATGAGTGCAAAATTTATATTACATCATAAATTTTTCGACAGATATACAATACAGCCTGATAAATATGATAAAACTATTAACGCATTACTTGATTCTAAAATATTCAATGAATTACACTGTAATATTTTTGGTAATACTAAATTAAATGATGATTTTAAAACTAAATTAATAAAATTTGAATCTATCATACCACATTTTTCAGGTATATCAGATGATACTGAATTAAATGATGTTAGAGATGAAAATACTATATTAAAACGATTAGAAAATTGTATTAAATCTACATATGAAAAATATCAATCAGCATTTATTAGAACAGAAATTGATGAATTAGTAACAACACGTATAGATATTATCTGCAATATTTTTCAATCATTGCTAGATAATGACGATCATTTTGAATCTAGTTTTATTAATGATAATATGATGGTATTTTTAGAAAATATGAATATGATTCCGATCGGTTATGATAAGTTTCCAGATGATATAAATTCGAATAATAGTTGTCAAATTTTTAAAGAAAATCGTGTATTAAATGGTTATAAAGATATTATGCATGAATATTATAACAATATTATCAATCAAAAAGGTTATTCAAATGGTTTAAAACTTTTTAAATATGTTACTTTTAAAGATCAAAATTCAAAAAAGACAAATGAATTATTAAAAGAAATAAAATCAAAGTATAGTCCAGTAAATAAACTATATAAATCATTAGATACAATTATATATAATACATATGAAACATTATCAAAGGGACGTGTATATAATGATGATAGAAATATATATAGAATAAAATTAATATATATTATAAATATAATTATAAATACATTATTTATGTTTACAAAATTTGCGGGTCAGAAAAAAACAAATTCAGATGGACAAAAAACTCGTGTATTACCAAATTTATATGAATTAATGAATAATATATTTAAAAATGATGATACTTCTCATGATGAATATAGCTCAATCAATACATTTTGCGAATATATATTTAAAATGGTTAGTATTTATACAGATAATACTACAGAAAATTATATAGATTATAAAAAACAATACATAGCATTACGAGATAAAAAAACAGTTCGGAGAGATGTTAAATCTAAACGTAGTGAAAGTCGTACATCTAAAAAACGTTCTGTTGCTCGACTTCCAGAAGATGCACAAGGAGTATCAACTCCAGAAGAATCTACTAGTGAATTTATTACAACTGTAATTTTAAGAGACGATACTGATAAAGAAGACAATTCAGAAATATTAAGTTCAATTGAGTCAGATGATAGTAAATTAGAGGAAGTTCAAAATTATACTGTATTTACAAATGAATTAATATTAGGATATCTTAATGTCAATAAAATAGGAAAAAAAACACAACCAGATCCAAAGAAAAAAGTATTCAGATATGTATTAGATGATGAAATTTTACATGAATTAGATATTTTATTGGAAATATTATTTGATTTAATAGAAAATAACACATCCACATATCAAACATACGAAACCACTTCATTATTTTTATATTTTTACGGTAATGTTAGTAAATTTAATGAACGTTTAGAAAAGATAAATACCCAGATAAAATCTAAATCTAAATCTAAATATAATTTTTTAATATAAATAAAAAAAAAAATAAGAATATATTGATTTATATATAAATAAACAATTATGCAAATTTTTGTAAAAACTCTTACTGGAAAGACTATAACACTTGATGTTGAAGCATCTGATACCATAGACAATGTAAAAACTAAAATACAGGATAAGGAAGGGATACCTCCTGATCAACAACGTTTAATTTTCGCTGGAAAACAATTAGAAGATGGAAGAACTTTATCTGATTATAATATTCAAAAAGAATCTACATTACATTTAGTTCTTAGACTAAGAGGTGGATTATAATTCTATAATTCTATAATTTAATAAAAATTATAGAATATAAATATCGAAATTTAAAAAAAATTGTTATAATATAATAAATGAATACAGAAATAGAAGTTCCAGAATTTATTTTTGATATGAGTAATGAGATGAAAAGAACATTTATAGGAAAACTACAGAATCCACCCCTTCATTATTCTTATATAAATATTATTGAATTTTCTAAAGAAAATCTTACAATATCATATACGACTTTTTTTAATGAATTAGAAAGTACATCTAATTTACTTAAAAATGGAGGTAATAAAGATACAGTAGTAGATTTTGTTACAAAATGGAACCAATTAGATATAGATAAACAAGAGATATTAAATTTTGCAGTAAAAAAACGTATGGAAAATTACACTAATGAAATTAATAATACAAATGATATGGATGATACTCAAAAACAAATTATAATTACATATGAAGAAGACATTATTATTAAAAATTTAAAAGAATGGTTTCCAGATATTTCATCTGATAATTATAGTCGTGATAAACCTATTCAAATAAAAATAATAAATGAAAATGAAAATAATATTATAGATATATATCAAGAAATATATGATAGTGATCCAAAAATAAATAAATCATTAAATGAACCATTAGGTGATTATAAAGAGTGCGATAATGGTAAAATTTTTACAACAGAATTTTATTCAGAATCACTAACAAAACAAATTATTGACTATGATTATGTTAATGATAATAATCAATTAGATTTAACATATTTATTTGATAATTTAAATACAACAGATGAAATACCTGTTATTGTATTTAAAAATAAATATATAAAAATATTTAAAACGTTTAATAATAATAATTTACTAGAAGATATAAAATATGCCTATAATAGTCAAGATGATGAAGAATTTGATCAAAATTATAATATAAAATTATTTAGCCATGATCGTGAAATCGGAAATATAATAATTTATGATAAAATAGAAAATAAAATTATAATTGAATATCATAGTGATTATAATGATTATATTACTAATATATTTAATAATAAAGATGTATTAAGACAATCGCGATCAGAAGATGTATTTAAAGGTGAATTTTATATAATCAATCAATTTTATGATAATTATCTTTTATTAGATTTAATTATGAATCATGATTTATTTAAAAATTTTGTAACTGTAGATGAAAAAAATCAAGCACATAAAAAAACACAACGTAATATATTTTTGATATATAATGATAAAAATTTAAAAAAGTCAATAAGGATTTCTATGACATCAGAAGTTGTTAATAGTTTTTCTACATCTCCATATGCAATAAAAAAATATTGTTTCCCTCCGACAAATAAACGATACGTGAAAATAAAGGTAATTAACTCATATGATGAAGATATTATTATAAGCTGTAGATATAATATTAGTAAATTATTGAATATTTATTATAATCATACAGAAAATTTAAAAAATGATTATTTATTACTTGAACAGTTAATTAATAAAAAAATAATTAATATTGAACCAGAAAAAGTGGAAGATGAATATAAACCATGGTATGCAAAAGGATGGTCTACACAATGCCCAAATACAAAATCAATTAAAAAATACCCACTCATAATTAGATCAAATAACACTGATCCTGAATTTAATGAATTAGAAGAAAATAAACATTATATAAAATATCCAAATGATGATATTGCAGATAAACATAATATAAAACAATTATATTGGGGATGTCATAAAAATAAACAAAAAGGTACAAAAGATAAAGGTAATAATAGTATTATACGATTAATAGATAATAATAGTAAAAATCGAGATATATTTCCTCAAATTCCATGTTGTCATAATCCAAAACAAAATGATGCAAAAAAACAAAGTATAAAAGCATTATCATCATATATAGTAGGTGATGATAAAATTTTAAAATTTTTACAATATGGTAATATTAATAAAGATCTTAATCAATATTTAAAAAATTTATGCGGGTTAAAAGACGATCGAGATAGAAATTTTATTAGAAATGGAGTTGAAGAATCAAATGAAAGTATATTACATTGTTTAAATACAATATTTGATAAAAAATATACAAGAAAAGATCTATCTAGTCAAAATTTTTTATTAGCAAAACAAGAAATGTATAATTATACGGAAGAAAATATTAGCGACTATATAAATAATGTAAATAGTTATTTGGATCCAAAACATGTAATTAAATTATTAGAAAAATTATACAATACAAATATATTTTTACTTGAAAAAGTAGATACCTCTCCAAATGCAAAAAATTTAGGACTAATGTTTATATATAATCCAAAAGATATTGAAAAATTTCAAAAAGTCATCACAAAGATCCAAAATTACACAAAATTCAAAATTCCATACGTTAAGATAGATGATTTATATAATGATTATCCAGATATATTTAATAAAATTAATACAATCGTTAAAAAAGAAAAGTCAATATGGTATTCAGTAGAATATGATGCTCATTTAAAACCCATACAAGGATCAATTGAAGATGTAATAACAAAATTTAGCCAAAATATGAAAAATATAATTAATATAAAAATTGCATTACCATATTATATGAAATATCATATATTTTCTAAATATGCATATACAAATTCTATTTTAATTCATATAAACGATAATCAATGTGAATACATATCATTATGCAAAACAAATGATAAAAATTGTCTTGATTCTTATAATTATTTTACTAATAATGAATTTATAAATAAAAATAATGTTATTAAGTTAGAAAATAATTTTAAAGATTCTTTAATCACATTTTATAAAAATTATTTTAAACAGTATCGAATTAATATAGGATGTTTTCAAAATACGAATAGCGATTATAATAATGTAGATTCTTCTACAACTGAGTCTAGTAAAAATGATGAAGTATATATTGATTCATATGGAAAAATGAGAAAACACATACATTCAATTCCATTACTACCAGAAGGTAAAAAAGAAATTGAACATTCTCCTACAATATCATGTAATAATTCTATGATAAATGATTTTATATGTAAAGAAAAAATTTCTAGATGTTTATTAGAATGTTTTTTGTGGAAATTTTCTAAACATATGAATGATAATAATAAAGAAACAGATTTTGATAATTTAGAACGATCATTTATACAAAATAATGTAGTATTAAAAGTAAATTATAAATACAAATTTAATCATAAATTTTCAGATTCATGTGGTGAAAATATTATAATTGGAGGAAATGATTCTAGAAAAACATTGCAATATTTATTATATACATTAAAATTAATGTATTATACTAATTACAAAAAATTAAAAGAATATTATCTTAAAAAATATCTCTTAAATTATTATAATAAAATAACCGATTTTAAAAAATATGATAATGAATATTTATTTAATAATACTAAACAATTAGAAGATATTATCGTAAAAAATTCAAATTACATGATACAAAATAAATTATTATTTAATACAAATGAACCATACTTTATTAAATGGCATTTTGAAGATAAAAGACAATCAAAAGAATGTGATAAATATACAAATATCTATTTATGTCAAGTTGTTAGTAATGAAAAAGATGCAAAATGTATTTGTCAAAATATTGGATTATGTTTTAATTCAGTACATTGTAATCATGTTGTTATTGAATGGATAGAAATAGAAGATAATCGTGATGAAACTATATATAAATGTGAAATAATAATGAATATTGATCATAAAGATAAAGATGAAAGTGATGATTATAAAGATATAACAGTACTGACTAATGCTGATGAAGCAGAAAGAAGTGAAGGGTGGGGCGAAGGACAAGAAAAAGAAGAAGAACAAGAAAAAGAAGAAGAAATAATTCAATCAGATGATGAAAGTAGTAATCTATTAGATGACATAGATGAATACTTTAATGAATCAGATGATGAAAGTAATGAAGAACAACAAATAAAACGTCCAACTAATGCTGCTGAAGCACGAAGAGGTGAAGGATGGGGTGAAGGATGGGGTGAAGAATCAAAACAAAAAGAAGACATAAATCAATTAGATGATGAAAGTAATAATTTATTAGATCAAATTGATGAATTAAATCAATATATTAATCAAACGAATGATGAAAGTGATGATGAAAGTGATGATGAAAGTGATGATGAAAGTGATGATGAATTATTAAATCAAATTGATGAATTAAACGATTATATTAATAAATTAAATGTTATAAATGATCCATATAGTTATACATTTGATAAAAATTGTAGTATATATATAAAATTTAATAAATTATCTAGTAAATACATAGTATTTTTACCAGTTAAAATGAATATTTAAAATGTAATGTCATTTTAAATATTTAATAAATTATAAAAAATCTTCCTTCTTTGAAATTATATTGAAAAAATATTCTATTATTATTTTTTCAAATTCTTCGCTATCTTGACGATTTTTTACATTTTTAATATATTCTTTAATATTATCAGATTTTTCGCTAAAATATAATCTAATCATTTTATTAAATTCGTTGTCAATCGCTAACCAATTAATAAATTCATTAATTTTTTCATCATATTCTTTATTGGTAATATCAAATTTCTTTTTTTGATTAACATATTTACATGCTTTGGAAGGACTCGATTGTTTTGTTAATATACGTAATATATTATTCAATGGATAATTATCTTCATTATTAAAAAAGTTTTTTATATTTCTACTAAAATTATTAGAAAATTTCTTAAAATAATTATCATGAGATTTATCATCTTGATTCAAATCAATAAATATATAGTTTTTATCAGTTAAAATTTTTTTAATTGTATTTTTCATTTCCTGCATTTTTAATGTTTCATCACATTTATCACTCTCACATAGAGTTGTATAAGCGTCTTTTGTTGCACGTTTATTCCAACTTTCTATATTTTGAGCTTTTTTTCTACCGCTAGACATATTTATACCATCAATAAAACAATCTTTATCTTTTAAAAACTTAGTTCCAACATTAAAACCTACATTACTCTTATTTCTAAGTAAGGTATAGCCATTTTTATCTTCAATTAAATAATATTTAATATCATTATCAAATATTAAATTAATAAAATGCTCCCATGAACTTAATGTTTCATCTTGTTTATCATCATCAATAGATATATTATCTGTTTCTTTTCTAATAAAATCTTGAAAATTATTATTCTCCATTATGACAGGGAATTTATTATATATATCTAAAGAATAATCATGATGATTTATTATTTCAGAAGTCATATAAAATTTATTTTGAAATTCATTTAGAAATCCTGTTATACCAAAATTATTTTTTATTTTCTGATGAGATGTAATAATATTTTTAAGTGCAGATATAATTTGAAATTGACTGTAATTTTGTTTTTTATATTTTTCTAATATATTATCAATATTATACATATTTGTGTATATAGCTTGTATATCTTTCTTAATTAATTTTTCTAATTGCGTTATAACTAAATCTGAATAATGTATATTAAAATTATTAAAATTAATTTGTGTATTATCATTTTTATATTCACAATTAGTGTTTTCTCCTTCACCTTCGCATGATAATTTATCTAAACCATCACATATATATTTACAATCTTCATAATCACATTCTCGTGATTGATTTCCATATTTAATATTGTAATTTCGTGCATAATTTAATCCACAATCAAAAGATGATTCTTTTATTAATCTTTCAATTTTTTTTATCTGTTTATCTTTTCTCGCAGATAATATATACATTTTGCGATCAATTGAAAAATTATATAATGGTTCATTATTTTCATTATTAGTAGATAATGCACAATGTAAATAAATATTTACGATCGGATTTTCTTTAAATTCTTGATTATTTTCCAATAAATCATTATGAGATGTAGCACGTATAGCTCTTGCAATTGCTTGATTTGTTTCTGAAAAGTTCCACCATGGTTCTACTACGTGAATTGTTTTTATATTTGTTAATGAGATTCCTTCTGATATTTTTTGTGTTCCGATAATGATTTTTATAATTTTACCATTTATATTTTTTACATCATTAAATAAATTAATAAGTTTTATACTTGTATCATCTGTTTGTTCACTTGTAATTAAAATACATCTATTTCCGTGACTTTGTGGAAGATTTGTTGTTAATTTACAACCTAAGATGATATCTAATAGTTTTGTTAAATACATTGCCCCACTTTGTTTTACATGACTACCAGAGTATATAAATATTTTTTCATCATTTTCATTTTCATGAATTGATTTAATTATATTATAATATTTAATTGATAAATTTTTTAATTGTTCTAATTTATTATCAATATCTTTTCCATTTGATTCTAAATATCTAGTTAATTTACTTTCAATTTCTTTTATTTTACCATCCTCGAATTTTAAATTTTGTTCAAAACCATCATTTCCAAAAGAATCATCTGGAAATACACCCAAAGAACAATTTCGTAAATTTTTACTAAAACTATCATTCTCATCTTCTGTATTAATACTATCATCAGATGAAATCTGATTTATTAATTGATTATATATTTTATTTTGCTTTGAATTTCTATCCATAATATTATAGTAAATATTTTCAAATTTAAAACCAATCTCGCTTGTAATATCATTAGCTATACTATTATCAATAAAATTTTTACGGATACTAGTTCTCATTGATACAAATGATGAATAACCTTTAATTTTATTTTTAAAATCTATGTATTTATTTTCTTTCATAACTAAAATTCCATTCTCTTTTATAGTATAATCTTTTTCAAAATTATTAAATCTTTTATGCGGAGGTAATATTAAATTAAATATATCTGCAATTTCATTTATTTTATTTCTAATAGGTGTTCCTGATAGTAAAATAACTTTTTTATTAACTATTTTATCTAAAAATGTAATTAACTTTCCGTATAAATCAGAGCGTAAATCTTCTTTTATATTATGAACTTCATCTATAATGATTGCACTATTGTCATGTTTTTCATTTAGATTTCGTGTCGTTAACATCTTATCTAAATATTTATCAAATAAATCATATGTAAAAAATTCATAATTACCTCGTGGTCTTTCTATTAATTTTTTTAAACGACCTTTTAATATACGTGTCGTATATGAGTTATCATCTATTTTAGGTATATATTTATTATAAGTACATTTATCAATAATATCTTTTTTAAAATTATCAATTAACATATTATTTTTTGTAATTACAAGTATATTTTTAATATTACTTTGTTTATTTTCTATTAAATATTCTGCAGTTGCAACTGCAGCGCATGTTTTTCCCACACCCATTTCATGAAATAATAATAATCCATTATATGGTGTATATCCCGATAAAAATCGTGATACATTTTTTTGTTGTTTAAATAATTCACCTTTTTTAATTTTTTCTTGTTTTTCATCTAATTTATTTTCGTAAAATTCATTTGATTGAAAAATTTCTGTAAAAAAATTATCATCATCAATATATGGATATTTTGGATAAAAATCAGTT
>MDTA01104443.1_pt1 | contig 13048 bp, 13 predicted proteins | sample 811151 | NCBI WGS metagenome assembly MDTA01 (sample SAMN05326648, study PRJNA326480) | marine metagenome | isolation source: seawater | place: Indian Ocean: South | collected 2010 | reverse complement strand
CTTCGTTCCATTTATATAAAAACTTTGCATCGCCAATTGCAGAAGCCGCTAATGTTTTAATTGGTCCAGCGCTTATAGCGTTAACTCTGATACCTTTTTTACCAAGATCTCTAGCTAAATATTTAGTGCTTGTTTCAAGTGCAGATTTACAAACACCCATCACATTATAGTTTGGAATAGTTTTAGTTGACTCGTAGGTTAAGGTAATCATACTGCTACCTTTCTCCATTATTTGTGCGGCTTCCTGCGCTACTTCTGTAAAAGAAAAACATGAAATTAGCATGCTTCTCAAGAAGTTGTCTCTTGTAGTATTTAAATATTCTCCAGATAGTTCAGACTTATCTGAAAAGGCGACAGCATGAACTACGAAATCTAAGCTACCCCATTTTTTTTTAATCTCTTGAAAAGTATTTAAAATTTGCTCTTTATTTTCAACATTGCAATCTAAGGTAAATTTAGAACCCAATGACTCTGCTAACGGTATTACTCTTTTTTTTAAAGCATCTCCTACATATGTAAAGGCAAGTTCTGCACCGTGTTCTGCTAGTTTTTTTGAAATACCCCATGCGATAGACCTATCATTCGCAACACCCATAATTAGACCCTTTTTACCTTTTAGAAGCATGACTATACTTTCTCAAAAACTAAAGTAGCATTTGTTCCACCGAACCCAAAGCTATTAGACATTATAGCATCAAGCTTAACATCCTTTTCAATTTTTTGTACGATTGGAAATTTTTTTGCCTCATCATCAATTTCTGAAATATTTATTGATGCAGATATAAAGTTATTTTTCATCATTATTAAGCTATAAATTGCTTCATGCACCGATGTTGCACCTAAAGAATGTCCTGATAAAGATTTAGTAGAACTAATTTTAGGTATGTCATCATTAAATACTTCTTCGACTGCTTTTAGTTCTGTTATATCACCCACTGGCGTCGATGTTCCGTGGGTATTTAAATAATCTATTTTTTTATTTGACGTTTTTAAAGCCATTTGCATACAACGTTTAGCGCCTTCTCCTGATGGCGCAACCATGTCATATCCATCTGATGTGGCACCATATCCTGTTATCTCAGCATATATTTTTGCACCTCTAGCTTTTGCATGTTCATATTCTTCTAATACTAATACACCACCACCACCTGAAATTACAAAACCATCACGATTCTTGTCGTATGGCCTAGAGGCTGTTGTTGGATTATCGTTGTACTTTGATGAAAGAGCAGTCATAGCATCAAACATTGCAGTCATTGCAAAATGCACCTCATCACTTCCACCAGCAAATATAATTTTTTGCTTTCCAAGTTGGATCAGCTCCATCGCGTTACCTATGCAATGGCCACTTGTGGCGCAAGCTGAGCTAATTGTATAATTTGTTCCTTTAATTTTAAAAGGAGTTGCCAAAGTAGCTGAAGCTGTACTGGCCATTGTTCTTGGCACTATGAAAGGACCCATTTTTTTTGGATTTTTCTCTCTAGTTTTGTCAGCAGCTAAAATCACGTTTTCTATTGAGGGCCCCCCTGAACCCATTACCATACCAGTAAATATGTTGCTTACTTCATCATCTTTTAAACCTGAGTCTTTAACAGCTTCACGCATCGCAATATAATTATATGCTGATCCTGCGCCCATAAATCTCATAATCTTACGGTCAATGTGGTCATTGAAATTAATTTTTGGTTTACCATGGACATGACTTCTTAAATTATACTCCTTATATTCTTCACTAAAACTAATTCCAGATTTAGAATTAATAAGAGAATCAAAGACTTCATTTTGATTATTTCCTAAACATGAAACTATACCGATGCCTGTGACTACTACTCTTTTCATATTTAATTTTTGAATAAACCTACTTTTAAATTTTTTGTACTATATATTTTTTTATCATCAATTAATAGTCTACCATCGGCAAGCCCGACAGAAGTATCACCTTTTTTTATGATTCTTTTCATTTCAATTATATATTTTGCTAATTTATTGTTACTTAGCACTTCACCTGTAAATTTTACTTCACCGACTCCTAATGCTCGTCCTTTTCCTGGATTACCAATCCATCCTAAAAAAAACCCTACGAGTTGCCACATCGCATCTAGACCTAAGCATCCAGGCATAACAGGATCTGTTTTAAAATGGCAATCAAAAAACCATAGGTTTTTCTTAATATCTAATTCAGCTTCTATGTAGCCTTTATCAAACGCACCACCTTTATCTGTAATTTTGGTTATGCGATCAAACATAAGCATGGGTGGTGATGGTAACCTAGCATTTCCCGGACCAAACATTTCGCCATTTGCACAAGATATTAACTCATTATAATTGAAAGAGTTTTTTTTATTCATTGAATGTTGTCTTATACTTGATGATACAATTTAATAAAACAAAAAATAAAATATTATTTTTGTAGTTATTTGATCTCTTTTTTTATTCCCCAAAGATGCTCTTTTTGAATCCAACCGCTTGTTTTAGTATTTTTAACTTTGCACCACTTCGTTTCACACTTATTGACAATCAAAACTTGGTAAATTTCTAGCTTTACCTTTGGCTTTGAATAAATCGTTGGTGACGAAAAAATAACTTGATTATTTTTCGTAGTTAAAGTTGTTTTAGTTTTTGATAACTGAGAAATATGTACCCAACCAGTATCATTTTCATAATCGGTAATTTTTCTCCAATTATAATGATTATCAACAACAATTACGGGTAAATATTTTTTTTCATAAACAAACTTAATTGGATAATTTTTAGATGGCCCCAATCTAACATTAACCTTGTTATTTTTTAAACTTCTAATTTCAGCTACCAGATTATTTGAAAATATAAAAAACATTAATAATAATAAAAGATATTTATTCATGGTTTAAACACCTTAAACTAAGGTTAATTTTTATTGTCCTAAAAATTAATTTTTCTAAATTAATTATAAGAACATTATTTTTGAGATTAGAGTCAATCCCAACTGCATCTTTAATAAGTTCGTTGGATATGATTGTACCGACTATTCCAGTTACAGTTCCAAGTATACCTTCATCCTGGCATCTGTTTAAATTTTTTGGGGCATTAGGCATAAAACATCTAAGACAAGGACTTTTCTTTGAAAAATCGAAAAAAAAAATATGAGCATCAAATTTGCTTACAGATCCAGAAAATAATTTTTTTCTTTGGTTGTAGCACTCGTCATTAATATTAAGTTTAGAATCAAAATTATCAGTTCCATCTATAATGTAATCATAGTCTTTTATAATTGACTTCAAATTTTTTTTATTTACCTTTAAATCATAAGTTTTGATTTTAATTATTTTATCGATTTGCTTAAGTTTTTTTTTTGTAACGGCTACTTTTTTATTTCCTATGTCTCTTTCATCAAACAATATCTGCCTGTGTAAATTACTTTTATGTATTTTATCATAATCAACTAATCCAAAGGTTATTATTCCTGACCTAGCAAGAAATAATGCTGTTGGGGAACCAATTCCCCCTGCCCCAATAATTAAAACTTTTTGCTTTTTAAGTGTGATTTGACCTCGAATATTTATTTTTTTTAAATTTATTTGACCTTTATACCTTTCAATTTGATCATTCGTTAGTTTCATTAATTTTTTCCTGTAGAACCAAAACCTTCTATTCCTCTCAAAGTTTTTGGTAAATCATGAGTTATTTTAAATTCAGCCTTTACAATTGGACATATAACCATTTGTGCAATTCGATCATGTTTTTTAATTACAAAATCGTCATTTCCAAGATTGATTAAAATTATTTTTAATTCACCCCTATAATCTGAGTCTACGGTTCCGGGTGTATTCAAAACTGTAATTTGATTTTTTGCAGCTAAACCTGATCTTGGTCTAATTTGAATTTCTAAACCTTCTTCTACAGCAATAGACAAACCCGTGGGAATTAGTGCTGATGTTTTCGGTTTTAATATTACATCTTTTTCTATAAATGCCTCAAGATCGAGCCCAGATGAACCTGGGGTTTTGTACTCTGGTACCCTTACACTTGGGTTTAGTTTTTTAATTAAGGCTGTGGTCTTCATTTAACGAGAATTTATTTAGAATTTTTTGAACCAAAATTGATGCAATTTCAGATTTATCTCTTTTGCTGATTTTTTCAATTTTAGAACCTTTTCTTATGATTGAAACCTCATTACTTTTTGAGTTGAAGCCTATAGATTTGTCAGATACATCATTTGCAACAATCCAGTCACAATATTTTTCATTTAGTTTTTTTTGAGCATGCTCAATAACATTATTAGTTTCTGCAGCAAAACCAACGACTAATTTAGGTCTCAAAGAATTGTGAGTACTGACAAATTTTAAAATATCAGTATTTTCATAAAAATTTATATTAAAATTACTTTTATTTTTTTTTAATTTAAATTCTTTTTTAGTGGCACGAAAATCAGCAACAGCAGCCGAAAAAATTCCTATATCTGCTGGTAAATTATTTTTAACGGCCTCTAACATTTCGTCAGCTGTAGTAACTCTAATAATATCTAAACTTTCATCAACTTTAATTTTTGATGGACCCAAAATTAATTTAGTTTGAATACCAGACTCATACATTTTTTTTGCAATTTGATACCCTTGGAGTCCAGACGACTCATTTGAAATATATCTAATAGGATCAATATATTCTCTAGTTGGTCCAGCTGTTATCAAGGCTTTTAATTTTTTATTTTTGTTGAAATAGTTATTTATAGAAAGTTGTATTTCATTTAAATCAGCCATTCTACCTTCTCCATACTCCCCACAAGCTAATTGACCAATAGAGGGACCAACAAAAATAAATCCCCTCTTATTAAGTTTTAAGACATTAGATTGTGTTGCATCATTTTCCCACATTTTTACGTTCATTGCTGGAGCTAAAAAAATTTTTTTATCAGAAGCAAGTATTACTGTATTAACAAAATCATTTGCTGATCCCCTTGCAATATTCTCAATAATATTTGCTGTTGCCGGCATTATAAGAATTAAATCTGCCCATCGTGACAATGCAATATGGTCCATCTCTATTTCTTGATTTAAGTCGAACTTGTTCGAGTAAACTTTATTTTTGGATAGAGCTGCTATAGATAGTGGAGTTATAAACTCTTCAGCAGTTTTAGTTAAAATAGTTTTAATTTCAAAATTTTGCTTTACAAGGTTTCTAATTAAATCGAGGGTTTTATAAGCAGCAATTCCACCACAAACAATTAATAAAATTTTTTTAGATTTTTTCATAGATTCAATTAATTAAATATTATTAACAAGGAAATTACTATCAATAAAATAAAAATAATAATTTGATTTTGTTGGTTTTTGATTTTTAATTTTTCATTTTCAAATTTTCTTGAAATTTCAAGATTACTAGTTACGGAACCGACTGCTAGTAGTTCAAGAATCTTAGATGCTTTGTCCATCATCCCTGGTATTTCTGGCAGTCGATCTATTACTTTTGAGGTAGTATTAATAGCTTGTTTAAATTTAGCTTCTGGTCCAACTTCCTGTTTAAGCCAACCTTCTAGGACTGGTTTCGATATTTCCCAAATGTTTGCATCTTCATCTAATGTTCTAGCAACACCTTCAACTACCACCATTGTTTTTTGTAGAAGAAGTAGCTGAGGCTGGGTTGTCATATTAAACTTTTCTGTGATTTCAAATAATTGAGCTAGAAGTTTACCGGCAGAAATATTTTTTATAGATTGTCCAAATATAGGCTCACCGATAGATCTCAAAGCTTGAGAAAAGGACTCCTTTGATTGATCTGGTGGAACTAAACCTGCTATAAAATGAACATCGGCAACTTTGTCATAATCTCTTTTTATAAAACCATATAAAATTTCAGCTAAATATTTTCGATTATTAACATCTAGCCTACCCATTATTCCAAAGTCTACTGGTATTATATTTCCATTATTATCAACAAATAAATTACCTTGATGCATATCACCATGAAAAAACCCATCACCTACTGCTTGTCTTAAAAAATTTTGGATAATATTTTTTGCTAATTGTTTTTTATCAATTTTTTGTGCTTCGATTTTACTTATATCTTTTATACTAATACCTTCTACTTTCTCTGATGTAAGAATTCTTTTAGATGTAAAATCCCAATTCATTTTCGGTACTATAAAGTTTGGATCTGAAATTGTATTTTTTTTAAGTTCACTTGCAGCTGATCCTTCGAATCTTAAATCCATTTCTATTGCGGTTATTTCCTTTAAAAGATGTACAACTTCAATAAGTTTTAATCTTCTTGTTTTTGGCAATATAGCCTCAACAATTGATGCAAATAGCATTAAAGCCTCTAACTCTTCATTAAATCTCTTTTCAATATTAGGCCTTAATATTTTAATTGCATAATTTTTTCCCTCAATTTTTGCAAAATGAACCTGGGCAATAGAAGCTGCGGCTATAGGTTCAGATAAATCTTTGATAAGACCAAATTTTTCTTTTCCTATTTCAGCTTTTATACTGTTTTTTGCAATAATCATATCAAATGGAGGCAAGTCATCCTGGAGTCTCTGAAGTTCTTTAGCAATTTCGTTTCCTACGATGTCTGGCCTTGTTCCTAAGAACTGACCAAGTTTTATAAATGTTGGACCTAGATCTTTCAATGCATTTGCCAATCTATGTCCAACACTTTTACTATCTAAACTTTTCTCTTTTAAAGAGGAAAAGCCAAAAATTTTTATAAGTATTCTTATAAAAAAATTGGGTTTATAGATTTTGTCGAAATAATCTAGTGTAGATGATTTTGCTAAAGCTCTTCCAATCTTCAGTAAAATAAGTATTTTTTTAATCATCTAACTTCCATGCATAATGTATTGACGCTACGCCAGCAAAAATATTTTTAAAGCTTATATTTTTAAATCCAGTATTTAATAATTTATTTTCAATTTCTTTTTGAGAGAAAAAATCGTTTATACTTTTAACAAGATATTCATAAGGCTTAGCATTTTGATTAAATATTTGACCAAAAAAAGGAATAGTTTTAGAATAAAAATTATAAATATTACTTAATATAGGTTTGTTTACTTTATAAAATTCAAGACAATAAAAACCTCCACCTTTTTTTAATACTCTAAAAGCTTCGCTTAATGCATTATCAATATGTGTAGTATTCCTTAATCCGAAACTTATTATATAGGTATCAACAAAATTGTCTTTCAAAGGGATATTTTCTGCGTAGCTACAAATATTTTTAACATTCTTATATTTTTTAAATTTTTGAATATTATTATTGATCATATTAAAATTAGGTTCAATGCGATAAATATTTTGATGGCTGTTTTTTTTTAGAATGAGTTTGGATATATCGCCAGTTCCAGAAGCCATATCGATTATTTTATTTTTAGATTCAAATTCTATACTATTAACAAAATCTTGCTTCCATAATCTATGTGTTCCAAATGACATAATGTCATTCATTAAGTCATAATTTTGATGAACATCGTCGAAAACACTATTCACATAATTTTTATTTTTGTATTGATGAATATTTTTCATAATTTGCTACAGTTAAAGTTTATAAAAAAAAAAATTATATGCCAGAACTTCCAGAAGTAGAAATCACCAAAAGAAGCTTATCAAAACAAATTTTATATAAAAAGGTCAGAAGTGTGACAATTATTAATCCCAAATTACGTTATAACCTCAATAGAGAAAAATTAAATATTCTTGAAGGTAAAATTGTAAAAAAAATTAAGCGACGTTCTAAATATATTTTATTATACTTTAATGATAATAATATTTTACTTGTACATCTTGGTATGACGGGCAGGTTTTATTTTATTAAAAATCAAAGCCAAAAATTTGACACAAGCTTTTATAGTAGCACAAATATAATTACTAAACATGATCACTTAAAAATAAATTTTGAAAAATTTATTCTTATTTATAACGATATAAGAAAATTTGGATTTATAAAACTTTTCAATAAAGAGTGTATAAATTCTGTTAATCATCTTAAAAGTCTTGGTATTGAACCATTAACCAGTCAATTTAATTTTCAATATTTAAAAAAAAAAATTTACAATAAAAAAACATCAATAAAAAATTTATTAATGAATCAAACAGTAGTTTCTGGATTGGGTAATATTTACGTGAATGAAGCTTTATTTTTAAGTAAAATAAAACCAGAAAAATTTGGCAATAAATTAGCAAATAATGAAATTATAAAACTGATTAGGTCCATAAAAAAAATACTTAAAAATGCAATCAATGCTGGAGGATCAACTATTGAAAATTACCACAACTCTGAAGGGAAGATTGGATCTTACCAGAAAAATTTTAAAGTTTATGGTCGAGAAGGAAGGTGTTGTCCAAGGAGGCGCTGCAAGGGCAATATAAGGCGTTTAAATCACGCAGGAAGGTCAATTTTTTTCTGTTCAGTATGTCAAACATAGTATTGACCAAGAGTAAAAAAATTATATAACGACGAACTCAAATACAATGGCAAACACAACCTCAGCAAAAAAAAAGACAAAAGTTATAAAAAAAAAAACTTCTATTAATCGTATAAGATTAGGTAAACAACGAAATGCTATTTTGGAGATGGAAAATGCAATTAAAGGTGGTGATAAAGCCAAGGCACTTAAGCTCTTCAATGTTTTTCAATCAAGATTAATGAAAGTATCTAAGAAAGGTTCGATACGGAGACAAACTGTATCTAGAAAAATATCAAGAACAGCTAAAAAAATAGCATTAATGAAATAAATTTGTTTCAGACAAAAATTTTTTAAAAAAATTCAACTTGTCGTTTTAAAATTCAATCTAAGATTTACATAAAATTTTTAAAAAAAATTTTTTGAATTTTTATAATTCACAATCTTTGGTTGATATTTTTTTTTATTTTTTTTTTTGTTGCTTCGGCAAATAGATTTATCTAAAACAATGTTTCATGAAAAATTCTTCAGCATTAAAAATTAACGAAGATATCAAAAAAAATTGGGAAATTGTTCAGCAGAAATTAAAAGAAAGTTACGGGTTAGATGTTTATAAAAGTTGGATACAAAATGTTGAAGCAAAAGGAATCGATTTTGCATCACTTATTTTAGTCGTAAAAACCAGGTTTGTTCGAGACTGGATCGTATCTCATTATGCAGATAAAATTTTAGATCATTATCAAAAGTTGGATAATTCAGTTTCAAGAATTCAATTTGAAATTAATGAGATTTTTGACGACAAAAGACCAACTAATATTTTAGATTTTGGAACTGGTACTAAAGTAATAGATTTAAAAGATACAAATTACGGAATTAATCGTATTGATCCTAGATTAAATTTTGAAAACTTCGTCACAGGAGAAAGTAACCAGCTTGCATTTTCGGCTGCTAAAAGAGTCACAGAAAGTTTAGGTCATTATAATCCTTTATATGTTTATGGAGGCGTTGGTTTAGGCAAAACCCATATTTTAAATGCTATAGGTAATCAACTAAAACAATTAGATAAAAAAGTAATTTATTTATCTGCAGAACGGTTCATGTACCAATTTGTAAAGTCTATAAAAAATAAAGACACTCATAAGTTTAAAGAAATTTTCAGAAATGCAGATGTTCTTATATTAGATGATATACAGTTTATCAGTGGTAAAGAAGTAACCCAGGAAGAATTTTTCTATACTTTTAACAGTTTATTAGAAAACCAGTCACAAGTAATAATTTCGTGTGATAGATCACCAAACGAATTAGACCGCATCCAAGATAGAATAAAATCTAGATTATCCGGTGGTCTAGTTGTAGACGTCCAGCCACCAGATATTGGTTTACGATTGGATATTTTAAAAAAAAGATGTCTAGCTGAAAAAAATCATTTTGGTAATGAAATTTTAATCAATGATGAAATTTTATCTTTTATTTCAAATGAATTTAAATCTAGCATAAGGGATATGCTGGGCGTTTTAAATAGGATTATTGCTTCAGCAAGAATTCAAAATAAAACTCCGACTTTGCAGGATGCAAAACTTATTTTGAAAGATCTTTTAAACAACATGCAGTCAGTAATAAGTATAGAGGATATACAAAAAATAGTAGTAGCCTTTTATAATTTGTCAATGAATGATTTTTTATCTGCCAGAAGATCAAGACACATTGCAAGACCTAGACAAATTGCTATGTATTTATCAAAAAAATTAACTACAAAATCACTACCAGAGATTGGTAGAAAATTTACCGGTAGAGATCATACGACAGTAATTCATGCAATTAAGAAAATTGAGGAGTTAATGTCGAAAGATAGACAATTTGAGCATGAGGTGCAAAGTATTACTGATAGAATAATCAAAAGGTAAAATGGAATTTAAAATTGATAGGGATGTATTTCTAAAATCACTTGCCCACGTTCAAGGAGTTGTTGAAAAAAAAAATACCTTACCAATACTTGGAAATGTTATGTTTGAGGTAAACGATGGTTTTCTCAAAATTACCGCTACAGATCTAGATATTATTATAACCGAAAAGCTAACGTGCAGTACTATTGTTGAAGGCTCTACGACTACAACAGCACAAGTGATATACGACATTGTAAGAAAATTAAAAACGGGTTCAACACTACATCTTACATTAAAAGAAAATAATAGATTAAAACTCATTTCTGGAAAATCTGATTTTAATTTAACTTGTATAACACCCGATGAATTTCCTGTTTTAGAAGATAATATGGATGAAGATTACCTAGAAATTCCATCTTTTGAGTTTTTAAAAATTATAAATAAAACAAAATTCTCAATATCAAATGATGAGACAAGACATTATTTGAATGGCATATATCTTGACAAAAAGGAAAATCACAATGAATTAGTAGCTGTTGCAACGGATGGGCACCGCTTAAGTAAATCAGCAACAAAAATAAAAGGAAATACCCATTTCCAACCGATAATTCTTCCAAAAAAAACAGTATATGAATTGTTAACAATAATAGACGAAGATTCTATAAACTTAAAAATACTGTCAACAAAATCTAAAATCAAATTTGTATACAAAGAAATTGTTTTAATTTCAAAAGTTATAGATGGAAAGTTTCCAGATTATGACAAGGTCATTCCTAAGGATGAGAGAGTACCTGCAAAATCCAATGTCGAAGAGTTCGTTAGTGCATTGGATAGATTAAAATCTCTTTCCTCAGATAGAAAAGGTGTTATAAAAATTTCCCTCAATGATAAGATGATGAAGTTTTTAATAAATGATGCGATTTCTGGTGATGGCATTGAAGAGGTGCAAACACAGTATACGGGAAAACCTTTGGAAATTGGTTTTAATTCAAACTACTTAATTGATGTCGCAAATGTTCTTGAAAGTAAGGAGATTACGTTGATGTTAAAAGATGCAACATCACCCATACAAATTAAAGATAACAACGACCCTTTGAGTTCTTATGTTATTATGCCGATGCGTGTAATATAGTAAGTACTCTTATGGCCGGTATTGATAAGCTTAAGATAACCAATTTTAAATCTTATAAAGATTATGACCTTGTTATAAATAACAATAATAAGCATATTGTTATTTACGGAAAAAATGGAGTCGGTAAAACAAATATACTAGAAAGTCTCTCTCTTTTTTCTAATGCTAAAGGATTGAGAGGTGCTGGTATCGAGGAAACGATGCCAAAAGATAATACTTCAAAATTACAAACTAAAATCTCGATAAATATTATTTCTCTAATTCAAAAATATAAACTATCGTTACTTATAAAAGAGGAAAGTGGCCAATTTAAAAAAAATTATATGTTAGATAATAAAAAAATATCATTAAGATCAATAAAAAATTATATTAGTTTTATATGGTTAACTCCTTATATGGATAAAATAATGTATGAAGGGCAAACTTTAAAAAGAAATTTTATTGATAAAATGATTGCGCAAAATGATAGATTTTTTAATAAAATTATTCTTCAAAATAAAAAAGATATGGCTGAGCGGCTGCAGGTACTACAAAATTCTAATGATGAAAAATGGTTATCTTTGCTTGAAAAAAAAATTGCTAGTAACATTTTCGAAATTTTTGTTATACGTCGTAAATACGCTGAAGAATTAAATAATATTATCTTAAGCAAATTAACTAATTTTAGTTACATTAATATAGAATATAAAAATAATCTTTTTAATAATTTATCGGACAAATGTAGTTCTGTGAGCTTATTTATGGAAGAATTAAAGAAAAAAAGACAATTGGATACGATAACAAAAAGATCAAACTTTGGGATCAATACAGATGATATTATTTTTTTTGACAAAAAAAATAATATCAATACTAATTTTTGTTCTACAGGCGAACAAAAGTCCTCATTATTGACACTCATATTAGCAAATTGCTGGAAATTAAAGCTTAATAACAAAGATTTTATTTTGTTATTAGATGAGGCCACATCTCATATAGATGATAAAAATTTTAAAAACCTATTTTTAGAAGTTGATAAATTTGATACTCAAATTTGGTATACTGGAACAAATAAAAAAATGTTTCAAGTCATTGAAAATAAAGGTTTTTTTATACATTTACAGTAATCTATCACTCCATTTTTTCTGTCAAAAATGATATAATTCATCAATTTTAAACCCAAGAAATAATAAAAATGTCTAGAGCTGTTCCAAAAAAAAATGATTACGGCGCCGATTCTATTAAAGTCTTAAAAGGCTTAGATGCCGTCAGGAAGCGCCCCGGTATGTATATTGGAGATACCGATGATGGTTCGGGTTTACATCACATGGTTTTTGAAGTTGTAGATAATGCAATAGATGAAGCACTAGCGGGATACTGTAATACAATTACTGTTAAGATTAACAAAAATAATTCTGTAACAGTTTCTGATAACGGAAGAGGTATACCAGTAGAAATACATAAAACTGAAAAGATTTCTGCAGCTGAAGTAATTATGACCCAATTACATGCAGGTGGTAAATTTGATCATAAGACCTATAAAGTCTCGGGGGGCCTACATGGCGTAGGGGTATCAGTAGTAAACGCGTTATCAGAAAATTTAAAAGTTGATATATTTAGAGATGGTAAAAAATACTATATTGAATTTGAAAATGGTATTACAAAAGCTCCTTTAAAAAATGT
>MDTA01071676.1_pt1 | contig 13049 bp, 15 predicted proteins | sample 811151 | NCBI WGS metagenome assembly MDTA01 (sample SAMN05326648, study PRJNA326480) | marine metagenome | isolation source: seawater | place: Indian Ocean: South | collected 2010 | reverse complement strand
GTACGCGATGATTTGACCGATCATGCCACCCATGGACGCACCAATAACATGCGCCCGGTCGATCTCCAACGCGTCCAAGACAGCCACAGCATCCGTTGCCATATCCCGCAGCGAGTAAGGCGAATTAACCCTTAAACCGACACGATATTTAAACAATTGCCAAGCCAGCCACAGTCTGCCTTTCTTTGCGGTTCTGGATGATTCGCCGACATCGCGATTATCCAGCAGCACGACCCGATAACCCCCTGCTGCCAGACCGGCAATCAGTTCCGGGCTCCATACTCGATGGGAGGCAGACAAGCCCATGATGATCAAAATCGGCTCCGCCGACGGGTCGCCAACGACGCGGTAGGCAATCTCTATATCGCCATTATTGGTCTTCGACATCGGCGCGTCGCGGTCGTAACCGGCAACCGCATGGGCGCTGAGAGCAAGCAGACATAACGCAACACTGGCCCAGATTCGGAACACGGCAGTAGGCAAGAACTCAGACATCGCAGGCGGCTCGGTAATTACAGGTCGCAAAGACTTCCTTTAATCGACGCTTTTTGCAAGCGTGCTCGGCACAACATTCGCTTCCGATCCGCCCCAGACACTGTTGGCATCACCCAGCTTCAATCGCTTCTGCACCGCTGCGCCCATTTGCCAAAAACACACGGCGCTGACCAAAGATACCGCGCTGACACAGACCAAAGGCCATTCCTCCAGCGCAACGCTACGCCAGACCGGCATTCCCAACACAACGGCATCGGCCACTGGAATCGCGGCCGTTAAAACGGCGCAAGCGCAGAGCAAATCTCGGGTGCCAACACTGACGGGACGAATAAAACACCAGGCAATGGCCAGTAAGAACACCGCGTAGTACGCCCATTCGGTCATCTCGCCACGATCATCGAGATCCATAAGCACACGACTGGCGAGAAAAGCTGCGGACACAGCGGCCATGCAACCAATGCATACACCGCTGTTCAGCTTCGCAAGGAAAACGGTGGTCGCAGGCTGCACCGGATTACGCCTCTTGCGCCGCGTTTCGATCCACAACAGGTTGCCGGAATAGAAGAGAAATGCGCCAGAGAGGCCCAGCACAAAGTAAACCCATTTAACCAGGTAACCGCCAAAGCTGACGTAGTGTAGGGCAATCAACCCATTGTAAATTGTTGCCCCAATGCCAGACGTATTGGGATGACTGACAGCAAGCACCTCGCCAGTGCTGCCATTAAGGGTTACGCCGACTCTGGTAAGGAGGGTTTGTGTATTGGAGTCGCCAAAAATTTGCACTGTCGCCTGCCGATCACCGTAATTAGTGAATCGCAGCTGCGACGCAGAAAAATCGGGCGCCGCACGTTCGGCAATCGCCAGCATGTCCGCCAGAGGCAACATCTTCGCGGACTCGTTCGCGGGCTCGAGGGGTTGCACAACGCCCAATTCCGGGCCGATCAAGTCCAGCAAATCCTCGTCAAATACCAGCAACTGGAATGGCGCGATAGTAAAAATACCGATGCACAGAACAACGCTGCTCCAGGCAAACATCATGTGCCACGGCAGCGAGATCACGCCTACCGCATTGTGGGCGTCCAGCCAAAAGCGCTTTTTGTTTTTTCCGCGTCGAATACTGAATAGATCGCTCAGCAAATTAGGCAGGAAAATTAAGAGCCCGGTCACCAGCGCCAAGCCGTAGATCAGCGAGACGATTCCCAACACATAAATACCGAAAGTGGCAGGTAAACCGGCGGTGTAGTGCAATTGATAGATGAAGCCGGCGAGTTGCGCATTGTCCTCCGCGGTGTCGAGCGACCCCGCCTCGGTCAACCTAAATTCATGGCGTTCAAAAGTTCCATTCGCCAGTCGTTCATACCATCGGACAACATTTACAGGATGATCGGTTTCAGCTGGATAGACTCGAAGATTGCTCACCATGCCGGGACGGTTTTCCACAGCCAGATCCAATAGCCGTTGCGCATCGGCAATACTCTGCTGTTCGCTGACCGAGCTTTTATGATAGGTGTCCCAAACTTCGAGCTCGTGGAAAAACACGGTGAGGGATCCCGCATAGAACGCTATAAACAAAGCCATACCGGCTGCGAGTCCGGTCCAGGTGTGTACACCGAGAAATATTTTTATTGTGCTCTTGTTCATAGCACCGCCAATCCTGCCGTTCTGAGCAGAGCGATCAGCGCAAAACCGAGTGCGGCAATGACCAGCAGACCGACGGCGACCCGCCGCGATTCAGCAATAAAATAACTGCAAACCGTCAGTGTCACCCAGACTGGAAAGACCAAAAGCAACACCGGAAGAATGATGTTGGTTGTTTGCGGCGTGAGCACCAGCACCAGGCCGACGATTGCGAAGGTCGCCGGAATAGACAGCACCACCGCTATGAGCGATCTAATCAACATGACGTCTCATCAGGAAATCCGCCAGCTTATCTAGATTTATCCAGGGCAATACCGTGCACAACAGCATGTACCACGCAAACAACGTATAGGCGCCCGGCCAGAAACCACCCAGCGACTCACCCCAATAAAGCGCACCCGCGAGGCTGATCATGCTAATCGCAAACACACGCCGACGACGCAACAGCTTGGAATACCTCACCGATATAACGGTTGTCACAGCAGCAGTGCTCGCGAGCGCGAGGCTTAAGAAGATGGCCAACTGGGTCCTTTCGCGTATTTTAATGTCTACCAAATCGTAACAGTCACACTGATAAATGCGAATACATCTCATTTAAGTCTGGCACGCCGTCAGAGGCCCCGCCGTTTTTCGCCAAGCAACGACTAGGCGCTATTGGCCCGATGTTGTGTCAGACTCTTGCGCTTAATTACTGCAGTGAAACCGCCAGTTAGAAATCTGTATACATGACGGGCTGTACGCATTTTGCAGCCACTCGCGAATCGACGAGCGGCAGCTGAGGATTCGCCTGACCGATCACCTGAGAGCCACAGAGAGTCTTATGCCCACAAACCAGCACCATAACGAGAGTCCTGCGTATAGCGCTTTGCGGGCGGCTACAAAGGTTCTAATCGAAGAGTACGTTGCTTCCAATCCAAAAAGTGCGGAGGCTTTCGCTGCCGCCAAGGCATCGGGGATCGCCGGCGGGACCAACCGAGCGTCGATTTTTCACGAGCCCTTTCCACTTACCTTCGTCAACGCCAAACACGCGACCGCGGTTACCGCTGACGGACAGCAGTTAACCGATTTTCTCGGTAACTATACGGCCGGTTTATTCGGCTTCTCTCCGGAACCCGTCAAAGCCGCGGTAGTCGAGGCAATGGACAATGGCCACGCCCTGGGTGGCGCGCCAAATCTGCTCGAAGCTGCAGTGGCCCGGGAATTCACCAAACGATTCCCATCGATAGATTTGGTTCGATTCAGTAACACAGGCACCGAAGCTAATTCCTACGCGATTCATACAGCCCGTGCCGTCACCGGGCGAAATAAAATCGTTATGTACGATGGGGCCTACCACGGGGCATGGATTCACGGAGGCAAGGCTGCTGGCCCGCTGGACACCCCCTATGAAAAGATAACCGTTCCATACGGCAATGCGCAGCTTATTGCTGATGCAATAGCGGCGAACGCTGACGAGATTGCGGCCGTCATTATAGAACCCGTGTCGATCAGCCCATTGGTCTACTTAAAACAGGTATCCCCAAAGCCGTACCTGCAAAAAATAAGGCAGGCCTGCGACGAAGCGGGATGTGCGCTTATTTTCGACGAAGTCATGACGTCGCGCCTAGCGCCCGGTGGCGCACAGGAGCTGCTGGGCGTAACTCCAGACTTAACTACTTTTGGTAAATACTTCGGTGGCGGCCTACCGTTTGGTGGATTCGGCGGAAAACGCGCGTGGATGGAACGACACGACCCCAAACACCCCAACACGATAAACAGTGGTGGCACGTTTAATCAGAACGCGATCTGTCTGGCAGCCGTCCAAGCCGTGTTTAAACACCTCTGGTCGGAGGAGCAATGCCAGCGCCACAATGCACGCGCCACGGAGTTTAAAAATGCGATCAATGAATTGGCGCGGGCCTACAACGCACCCTGTAAGGCCTATGGAACCGGCAGCTTACTGACCTTGATCTGGCAGCAACAATCGGTGACAGACGAGCAATACGCCGCAGATACGCTGACCCATAACCTCAATTTGGTCGCCAAACGCTGCGTCTTTCAATGCACGGAATTGTTTTGGTTTTACATGCTGCAACGACATGACCTCCTTGCTGGCAGCCCAAAGCTAAACTACCTGACCCTACCCACTACCCTGCACGACTCAGACTACGAAAAATTCCTGCGCGGAATGGAAATGTTTTTCCAAACATACGCCAACGATCTACAACTGTTGCACAATGAAACCAAGGGCAGCGCCCAGCTGACGCCGGAAGAACAAGAACTAATCGCGCTTCGAACAACACCCTACCCGCAGTCTCGCGAAGCATAGCTCGGCCAGGGGGCTGCGGTAGTCTGCACCAATGCAGGTATGAGCGCCGTTCTCGATACACAGGATAAGTGACCCGGAGCTTGGCGCTTATCCAGCAGACAGGAACTGCACCAAAAGCGAGTTGGTGTGGCTATTTTGCTCCGCCAACACCAACATTTAGATCACCCACCAGCTCAAATAGAGCGTCACCCCGCGCCAAGTACTTGGTCTCAAAACCAGTAATCGGCCGTTCAGTTGCGATTTCTCGCCACTTAGCCTCGACCCCAACGGCATCGAGAGCTACAACAAACTCCTCGGCATAAAAAGACCAGTTGGTACGCACAGTTAGCACACCACCGAGGTTTAGCAGCGCGGGCAGAGCCGGCGAGCCGTACCAGCGCTTGCGGATTTGCGATGGCTTTGGGTAGGGATTCGGATACAGCAGGTAGTGGCGCCAAAGCCGCCATCCCGCATCGTGAGCTAACCGCCAAAAATCCCTTACGTCGGTTCGCAGCAAAAGATAGTTTGAATCTTCAGCGCCTCGATGACGCGCCAGTCGATGCGCTGATTTGTCTAACCCCAGCACCAGCGAATCCGGGAAGGCCGCCGCCAGATGCCGAGTGCTGTCACCCGTGCCACAGCACGAATCGATGATTAGGGTCTGCCCCGACCGCTCAACCCGATCGCGCACAGCGGCGAAGGCCGCGGTCGAATGCGCGGCGATCGGGCGCCTCCATACCGTCTGACAATGCAAAGCAGCAATTTGCGCGACCTCCGATCGCGGGCGCTGTCGAGGCGTCTTATGACGGTGTAATTTCATGCGTGCGTCGATAGCGGTAACCACGAATAAATTGACTTAGCGATCGAAATCTACGATCGCTCCAATTGGGATGATTTCTCCAGTCAGACCCTCAGATGCCGCCGAAGCCAGAAACTTGCTGAGCCTGATCAGTCCACCTTTAGCAGCACCGTAGTGGCTTATCGGTCCCGCGCCCTTTATGCCCGCAACCGAAGAAACATTTATGGTCTTGCCGCTCATCTGCGTTTGCGTTATCGCGCCCACCCGCTGGGCGCAAAGAAACGGCGCCGACAGAATTAAATCGATGACCTTCTGCCATTCATCGTAACTGAGCGTCTCAGGCGGCTTGGAAAACCGCGCACCACCGCCGTTGTTCACTAAAATGTCGATGCGGCCGAACTGCTCGACCCCCGATCAACAAGGCTCTGCACAGCATCTGGCGCACACACATCTATTGGACGGGCGATAGCCGATGCCCCGGTAGCCAAAATCTCGAGTTGCAGGCGCTGAAGATCTTCTGTGTTGCGGCCGGCCGGCACAACCCTTACCCCCACTGCAGCGTATTGCCTCACAGTTTCACTGCCGATGCCACCGGCAGCGCCGGTAACAATCGCCGTTTCACCCGAAAGACTAAAATCTGCCATCGCCCAGCTCGCAAACTTGCACCGGAGAACCCCCGAATTGCCTGTCCGCTGCATCAAGCCACAAACGCACTGAGTACCTCTTGTTCATAATGCTGGTAGACCTCTGGCGTCTCCGAATTCAATCCGCCGATCATAATTTCGTCCACACCCGCGCCAGCTATTTCACCCAACCGATCGATAACATAGTTTTTTGGGCCAATCGCCGCGCCCTCACCCAAGCGTCGTGCCTTGATCATAGCCGCGCAGAGTTCTTTATCGTCAGAGACCAACGATGGGACCAAGATCGTTTTGCGGATTTCGGTCGGATCGCGACCAACAATTTCGCAATGTTGCTCGAGAATGCCCCACTTTTTATCGAGAAATTCTTTCGTCATTGGCCCGCCCGCCCAGCCGTCCAAGTTAAAAACATCGCCGAACATTGCGAGGGTTTTTAATGTCCGTTTGGGACCAGTACCGCCGACCATGATGGGAATCGGACTACCGAACGGTCCGGGCGATAACGGCGCCTCATCTAACTGGTAATACGTACCGTTGTAAGTCACCGGAGCTGTGGCATGGAACAACGCACGAATCAATTCACAAGCCTCCTGCAGCCTGTCCTGACGTTCGCGCATAGGCGGAAATTCCCAACCAAAGGCCTCGTGTTCACGTTGAAACCACGCGGCTCCTATCGCTAACGTAAACCGACCATGGCTGATTTGATCTACCGTGGCCGCCATTTTTGCCGCGAGCGCTGGGTTACGGTAGGTATTTCCCAGCACCATGTGGCCGATTTGCACATTGTGCGTAAATGCCGCAGCAGCCGCGGCGACGCTGAACCCCTCGTAAGCCGTCGCGTGCTCTGGCCTACCCGGCGGTAAGTAGTGATCGGCAAACCAAACACTGTTCCAGCGGCCACTATCACAGCACTCAACCACCTGTCGTATGTTGTCCCAAGTTGTGGCGTATACGCCGACCTGCGCGCCAAATTTCATCCCGCATCCCCCTATGGCAAATAGCCTGTCAGCGCTTTACGCGCTGCCCAAAACCGCTCGACCCCCACAAACACGTGTATTTATTTGAAGGTGCCAAAAACACCGCGTTGATAAAGGTAGTTCATGCTCCATTTCTCTCTCAAGAACGTCGATTCATTTTTGTTGTCTGGCGTAATTATCTCGTCAACCTCAAACCGCACCGCGGTGGTTTGAATTTGCATCATGAGCTCAAAGATTCTCAATCCAGCAGCTTCGACAAGGTCCACCAAATCACACGCCTCACCGGCCGCATAAATCAGCGCACGCTGAGCATCTGTAAAGCGGCCTCCGGTAGGGTCGAAAACATCTAGCGTGTCCCGGTCAACCAACCAATAATGACCGTTGCCGCAATGGTCTGGAGCCGAATAACAGAGCAATGCAGATGTCTTTATTAAATATTGCAGCGCTATGGCCGCAGCCATGCTGTCGTCTTTCGGTTCAGGCAAATGTTCCAGTATCTGCTGTGAAAGCTCCGCGGTGTGTGTTTTGGTGTAATCACGGCGCCGATACTGAATAAATTCAGTTGAGTTTTTGTTAGCCCTAAAAAGTAACGAGAAGCCCTCAAAATCCACAATGTAATCTAAATGTTTTTGCAAACTCACCTGCGCACGCTTAACCACAGCTGCAGAACCTAGCATAACTGCCCCAGCAGAACGCGTGCATACTGCCGGACGCGTCTAGAGCCCGGTTTTTATCCAGCGTCAATAAAGCGAATCTGCGGGCAAAGCGGCTCTTCAACGTAGGGCCAAACGACTGCCAGACCATGCCACCAAGAAAAAAGTCGCCGAAGCGAGAAACACCGCCTGCGCGATCCCAGGCCCGTGAAAAACGCCGACAACCGCGAAAGTGCCGAGGCACCAAAGCGCCACCTGACCGGCAATATTGCTCCAAATAATCGCGTTGACCCGTCGCGCCATTGTGGCCACAACAAAAGCCCAGACGATTAACGTAAGATTCGCCGGCAGCTTCGCAATCGCTATTCCTAGCCCAGCGGTTTGTTCTGGCGCCCAGATGTCGTCGCCGAGCAGTCGCATCAGCCACATGTTCAACCGGTGAATTCCCGGATCCATGGTCCAGAATAACGTCATTAGCACATAATCTTTATGGCGCGCAAAGTCGCGTTTGCGCGCGCAGTAGCCTGCCAGCAGGCCGTTCACCACCACGCCAACACCCATCGCCATGGTGTAGATTCCTGCCCCAGCATTTGGACTGTCGAATCCATGGGCAAAATCGTTGACCATGGGCCAAATCCAACCACCGATAACGCCAATACCCACAACACCTGTTGCCAGACCCAACCAACCAAAGGTTATGTGCAGTTGTTTACGCCCGCGGACCTGACCGGACCACAACTGCACACCCACTAGCAAGGCCCACAGAACCGCTAGCGGGATATGCAGCAACAGGTATTGATCCACCATAGAATGGGGAGCCTGATGATTCACAGACCATACTTGGCCCGTCTTTGCGAACATAAACAGCGAGGGCAAGAAACCACCGCCAGCGCCTAGAATCAGAAGCAGTGCAGCCGCGCGCTTGTAAACATGATTCTGCAATCTGCTCGCAGCGCCCGCCGTAAGCGCTGGGGGCGCATCAGTAACCCGGCCCCGCCAAAGACCAAGGCTCAAGGTAATACACAAACCCCAAAACAACAGCGCCAAGACGAGCGGCAACCCGTCGACCCATATCTCATCAATATTCAAAAAAATCTGCCCCCCTGCGCGATGCACCCTTGGTCGCGGTTTCGACCGTTGCACCCACCCGCTGGCCTAGCATGCTGCGTCTTGGCGGATAAATCACGCGAGATTAGGCGCCGTATTACCTACCAGCGCTATGCCGCCCGAGCTCTCAAGGCGGAGGGCCAACCCGAGCCGAGGGCCCGGCCGGCGCAAATGCCAGCGTAACCCATTCATCTACCGCCAACTCAGCTGCGCAGGGCTTTCGACAGCGACGCAAGACAGCGTTAGGATCCAACCGTTAAAACGTTCGGGAGAGAGAAGTGACAACTACAGGCGCATGCCTTTGCGGCAACATTTCCTATGAGATCGCCGGCGCAATCCAGATGGCGGGGATATGCCACTGCAAAAACTGTCAACGCCAGACGGGCTCTGCGTATTCAACCTTGGGTGGCGTTGCTAAGTCAGATTTTACGTTCAAAACCGGCTCGACCAAGGTTTATAAAGACAGCGATACCGACAGTGGCGGCACCGTTGAGAGACATTTCTGTGGCGACTGCGGCTCACCTATCTATTCTTGGGTGCCCGCGTTCCCTGACAACCTGTTCCTAAAGACCGGCACACTGGATGATACTGCGACATTCACACCTCAATTTCAGGTGTGGTGTTCGTCAAAGCAAAATTGGGTGTCGCTCGAAGACGGTGTGCCGTCGATGCAGAAGTCCTAGGTTATATGCAACCTTGTGCAGGCCTACGCCACTGCGATCCTGTGCCCCACTAAGAGCCCGCCTGTAGTGACGCCGGTAATGCCACACCGACGCCACATTAATACAACTTCGGGATCTGGCCCATAACAGCGCACCACTGGGCCGACATTGCCGACGACAGGATATTACTGCTAGTTTCGTACCCGGCGGTTTTTGTTCGGGGATGAATGAGATGACAATTTTTGACTACAGCCACTCGGGATTTGCAGTACGCAATGATGTAGCAGAGGCGTACCGCAGATTTTGGACAATATTGGCCCAACCGGGCAATTGGTGGGACGGATCCGAGCGCGTTGCCATTGCCAGCGCCTCTAGAACCGCATTAGCTTGCCCATTCTGCGAAAGGCGCAAATCGGCTTTATCGCCTTATCAAATGGACGGCGAACACAGCAGGGGCGGCGAACAGGAAGGTGTATTGAATGACCTCGTCATCGATGCCGTGCACCGAATCATCACCGATCAAAGCCGAATCACTCACGCCTATGTGCAACGCTTGCAGGATGCGGGCATTAGCAAAGAGCACTATGTCGAGTTGGTCGGTGTGGTTGTGACCTGCTTGAGTATCGACGAGTTCAATCGAGCACTCGGCTTACCCTTGGAACCCCTGCCCGAACCTCAGCCCGGCAGACCAGACGGCTATCGCCCGGAGGCTATCGAAGAGGGGGTGGGTTTCGTACCTATGCTTCGGTCGGATGGCGCTGTTGGGCCAGAGGCCGATCTCTGGGGCAAGGTAGCACCGAACGTGGTGCGTGCCCTTAGTCTGGTTCCCGACGCGGTGCGCAGCTGGATGCGAATAGCCAACGTTCAATACGCCATGGGTAATCTTTTAGATTTCTCCGCAGATACCGGACGCGCCATAGATCGGGCTCAAATGGAACTGGTCGCCGGGCGTGTTTCAGCCATCAACGAGTGCTTTTACTGAACCACCTCACACGCGTCGATGCTCAGTTTGAGCATGAAAGTTAAAGACCAAGCAGTCGATTTACAGCTGATCAATGGAGAGCTGTGCGAGGCTGGCGGCGGTGTCAAATTTGGCAATGAGCTTATGAAATTTGCCGAAGCGGTTGCCAGCCGAGATGCCTCTGCCCTAATGCTGAGCCGAGACCGTTTAAGGGAGGTTGCGGGCGCCGATGTCGTTGTCGATGCAGCGGCCGTTGCCGCCAACTTCCAACGCATGGTGCGAATCGCCGACAGCACCGGTATACCGCTTGACGAAAGCAACGTTGCCTTCACCGCCGACATCCGCGAGCGACTCGACTTGGGACGATTTCAGTCTGCACATAACAGTGGCCTGGGTAATTGATGCGCTGCGCAAACAGCACGTCGACTGGGTGTGCAAAAGAAAATCCTCAGAATAAGCGTGATCAAAGCAATAACCCGTAAACCTCTGCGGCGTTTTGCTTGCCTGGTCAAGCAAATCAAGCCTCTCGTTGGTTTCGCCAAAGCGCTCAACAGCAGGTGCGCCATACGGCGCAGAACTTATCGGGTGAGTGGCAATTAGACCTGCCTCGGGGGTTCGGAAACACTCGCGCCCACGGATTTTTTCTGAGTAGACTGTGGTCCCTAAACCGACCAAAACTCAGCGACCACTGAACCGGAGAACCTAAACTATGCCTGCACGAAGAATAGTGACCGCGAATAATGCCGATGGAAAATCCTACTTCCTGCACGATGGCCCCACTCCCGGAGCGGTCGATCTGGGGGCATTTTTAGATGAGGAAATCTGGATCGACGACCCCGCTCGCTTCGACCCGAATACCGAGACCGATCCCGCCGCGGCAGACACCTTCGACCTGGTGCCACCAGCAGGCGGCTCTCGAGTTCGGGTATTTACATTCAGGCCCAATGACGGCACCGCCTACGATCCGGAATCACTGCGTGCCGCTGCATCGCGATTCAATACGGGAAATGCGATGGAGGAGGAACGACCCGGCATGCACACAACACCGACCATAGACTACGGCATTGTGCTGCAAGGCGAGATCACCCTAGAACTGGATTGCGGATCGGTAAATCTTGCTGCGGGTGATATTGTTGTACAGCGGGCTACCGCCCATGCGTGGCGAAACTACGGCGATACACCTTGCGTGATGGTCTTTGTACTGATCTCAAGCCCTAACTATTCGTAAGCGCCAGATCTCGCTGCCATCCAAGCGCCATTATGTATGCTCAACATCCATTGCCGAGTAACGCTGGGGTTAAGGCTTTACTGATTTTGGCTGTTTGCTGGCCATTGACGGCGATTGACGCGACCGCAAAAGCTAGTTTCGAGTTTGATGTGCTGGTGTACAACACTCACGGGCTGCCGTCCATTATCGCCGGCGACCGGCCGAGCGAACGTTTTCCGCGGATCGCCGAATTGACCAAGGGCTATGAACTGGCGTTGTTGCAAGAGGACTTCGCGCATCACGAGCTACTGCTAGGATCGTTACCAAAATCTCACAGCGCCTCACGAGGCGAAAATCTTGGCTCGCAGAAATGTTTTGTTTGTTCCGGCTCGGGCCTCACGACCATTACCGGCTTTAATACAGAGCATTGGCAACTTCGGACGTCGTTCACCGCATTCAATGCATGCTCTGGCTGGCTGGTTCGATTAAATGATTGTTTTGCGCAAAAGGGCTTTCAGCTGGGCATTTTGGAGTCGTCTGCCGGCCATCGTATCTTCCTCGTTAATACCCACCTCGATGCCGGAAGCAGCACACCTGACCGGAACGCAAGAGCCTCGCAGCTAAATCAGATCGCTGTTGCATTGCAGGAGCTAGCTCGCGATGAGGCGATTATCCTCGCGGGTGATCTCAATCTGAATTGGCAGTCTGCTGCAGATAAAGCGCTGCTGCTGCAGTTTCGTGATCGCCTGCAACTGACGCGCGCGGAAACCGGCTCTCAGGCCGAACGAGGCTGGCCGGTGCTGGATTACGTCTACTTTCGCGACGGCCTGAACGCCGATCTGGAGGTTCTCGATTCAGGTGAAGACACTCAATTTAAGAACGACGCTGGACCGCTGAGCGACCACCCAGCGCTCTTCGTCAGATTTGCAGTGCATTAACACGCCGTCTCGGCGCTTCGCGACAACGCGCTGCCCAACACCTGCTCGCTGAACGCACATCGAAACCTGTCCCAACACAGGGTAACGAAAGCGGCCTGAGCAATCGCGTATCAAACCTAACAACAAGGTCAACGGGCTCAGCTGCGGCCAGTTTGCTCGTGGTCTTTTCTACAACCAGTGTATAAGCTCTCGACAAATTTAGGCGCTTCTGACCGGCGCAAGACAACCGCTTACTACCTGTACTGGAGAGAGATAATGAATATCGGTCGTTTATCCATGTTGCTGCTTTTCACCGCTCTGACCGCATCCTGCGGCGAGTCCGAGCCACAGAGCGGCGGTGGTAACAACACGGCAGAGCCCATCACAGACGATTTGACGGTCAGCGACAGCGAGCTTGCAGATAACCCGTTCCGCAAGAACTGGGAAACACCCTTTGGCGTACCGCCATTTGCCGAAATCAGCACCGATGACTATTTGCCGGCGGTGAAGAAAGCTCTGCAGGAACTGCGTGCAGACATCGACGCGATCGTTGGTAATCCAGAAGCCCCCACATTCAGTAACACTATTGTGCCGCTGGAAGTCTCGGGTGAATCTCTGGATAAGGTAGCGGCCACCTTCAGCAACATCACCGGCACAGACACCGACGACGAGTTGCGGGCACTCCAGACACAGATCTACCCCATG
>MDTA01038749.1_pt1 | contig 13050 bp, 14 predicted proteins | sample 811151 | NCBI WGS metagenome assembly MDTA01 (sample SAMN05326648, study PRJNA326480) | marine metagenome | isolation source: seawater | place: Indian Ocean: South | collected 2010 | reverse complement strand
TCTACGGCGCTTCGTTGCTCTATGGCCTGAGCGGCAGCACCAGCCTCGACACCATCGGGCTTGCTCTTCAGACCAGCACAACACCTCTCGCCGCATTGGCCTTGGTGTTTGTGCTCGCCACGGTGGCATTCAAGATCGCAGCTGTTCCCTTTCACCAGTGGACGCCTGACGTCTACGAAGGCTCACCAACCCCAGTGGTGGCATTCCTCTCTGTGGGTTCGAAAGCAGCTGGATTTGCATTGGCCCTGAGAATCTTGGTGGGCTGCTTCGGTGCCTTCGACGATCAATGGAAGCTGCTGTTCACCGTCCTAGCGGTGTTGAGCATGACCCTGGGCAACGTTGTCGCCCTCGCTCAGACCTCGATGAAGCGAATGCTGGCCTACAGCTCCATCGGACAGGCTGGTTTCGTGATGATCGGCATGGTGTGCGGAAGCGAAGACGGCTTCGCCGCGATGGTTCTGTACATGGCGGCTTATCTGTTCATGAACCTTGGAGCCTTTGCCTGCATCATTCTCTTCTCGATCCGTACAGGCAGTGATCGGATCTCGGATTATGCCGGTCTCTATCAAAAGGACCCCCTGATCACCCTCGGGCTCAGTCTTTGCCTTCTCTCTCTCGGGGGAATCCCTCCGATGTTGGGCTTCTTCGGAAAGATCTATTTGTTCTTCGCCGGTTGGGCCAACCACGAATACCTACTGGTGGTGGTTGGCCTCGTCACCTCTGTGGTCTCCATCTACTACTACATCTCCGTCATCAAGATGATGGTGGTCAAGGAACCCCAGGAAGCCTCCGATGTGGTGAAGGCGTATCCCGACGTCAACTGGTCGTTGATGGGAATGCAGCCTCTTCGTGTCGCACTGATCGGATGTGTGGCCATCACCGCCGTCGGAGGAATCCTGTCCAACCCGCTATTCCAGTGGGCCAACACAGCTGTGGCTGGAACCCCACTTCTTCAGCAGGCCATCGCACTCTCAAGCTTGAAGGGTGTTGGCTGAAGCCTCGCGAGCGACGGTTGCTGAACTGAGGGGGATCAGCAAGATCTACGGATCCGGTGATCTTCAGGTCAAAGCCCTTGATCAATTGAATCTGAACGTCCACGAGGGGGATTACCTCGCAGTGATGGGGGCCAGTGGATCAGGGAAGAGCACAGCGATGAACATTCTTGGTTGTCTCGATCGGCCCAGCAGCGGAACCTATCGCCTGAATGGAATGGCCGTTGAACAATTGGACGACGACGCCTTGGCGGACGTCCGCAATCGCTCCCTCGGGTTTGTGTTTCAGCAGTTTCATCTGCTTGGTCACGCAACCGCGATGGACAACGTGATGCTGCCGATGATCTACGCGGGAGTCCAGAAGGACGAACGGGAAGAGCGCGCGAAAGCTGCACTGACCCGCGTTGGACTGGCGCAGAGACTGGACAACCGGCCCAACCAGCTGTCCGGAGGCCAGCAACAACGGGTTGCCATCGCCAGGGCCATCATCAATCGCCCCAGTCTTCTGCTGGCTGACGAACCCACTGGAGCCCTCGACTCCACCACCACGGCGGAGGTGCTGGAGCTGTTTGATGAGCTTCACCAGCAGGGGATCACCCTGGTGATGGTCACCCATGAAGACGACGTCGCGGCCCGAGCCCAACGGATTGCGCGATTTCAGGATGGTCGGGTGCTCGCGGGATGCCCACAATGAGAACAATGCCCCTGCGCTGATGGCGGAGACCCCCAAGGCTCTTCGAGTTGCGCTCGTGGAGGATGACCCACGCATTCAGCAGCTGATCAGCGCCGAAGTCACCGACGAGGGACACGACTGCATCTGCTTTGGTTCAGCGGAAGACTTCCTCCTCTCAGCAGGCAGCGAACGCTTTGATCTGGTGCTGCTGGACCTCATGCTTCCTGGCATGGATGGCTTGGCCTGCCTGAAACAACTGCAGCTGAAGGCTGCAGAGGGCCCAACCACAAGGGTGGTGATCGTGACGGCTCTCAATGATGCCGACAAGCGACAGGAGGCTCTCTCCAACGGTGCAGAGGCTTATGTGATTAAGCCGGATCTTTTCGAACAGCTGCCTCAGCTGCTTCGGACGCCTCCGCTGCCCTAAGCGGCAGAACCAACCCCACGATGGTCGTCGTTCCTGACGACGAGGTGTCCTGGCGGAGATTCAGCGTTCCTCCAAATCCCCTCACGAGTTCGCGAGCCAATGCGAGACCCAGGCCAGGCCCCTCCACCGTCTGGCCATCCCGGGCAGCCCTGCCCCGGAAAAATGGTGATGGCCACATCTCCAGATCCGCGGAGTCCACAGGGGCATCAAGGCTCTGACTGGCGAACTCCAAGATGCAGTGGTCGGGGCCATCGCCCCCAGCAAGGCTGAGCTGAATCGGCATGGCGCTGTTGCCGTGCTGCAGGGCGTTGTCGAGCAGCTGATCCAACGCCAGCAGGAACGCCCTTGGATCGGTTTGAACCACCACATCACCCCAAGGTTCCAGGCCCTGCAGCTCGAGATTGGGAGCCAATTCGCACGAGGTTTCATACCAGCGCCGCAGCAAAGGTCCCAAAGGGTGGTCGCCACAGGAAAGAACATCCGGATCAACCTCCAGGCGGGTGAGCAGCGAGAGGTTGCCCAGCAACCTTTGAATCCGAGACATTTCCTCCCGGGCCATGGTTAAGCGCGTGGTGACTGCGTTGGAGAGATTCTTCAGCCGAGCCATCCGTTGAAGATTTCCACTGACGATCGCCAGCGGCGTGCGCAGTTCATGGGTCAGGTCGGTCATGAAGCGCTGCTGCTGAACCAGGGCACGCTCTTCTGGGCTGAGGTCTCGAAAAGTCACCAACAGAAACGGTGCCTGGATCAACTCAACCGGTCGCCAACGCAACAGTTGAACATGCGATGCATCACCGTTATCAGACAACACCTGGCAACGGCTCTCTCCGGATGTCCGCGGCAAAGGTTTCTGAGGATCCAACAGCTGAAGAGCCGCTTTGGCGTGGGCATCCAACGGCTGCAGCTTCAGAACTGCAGCCAAGGTTTGATTCACCACCTGAATCGGCACCCCTCCAACAAACAATTCAGCGGATGCTTGGTTGGCCCAGTGGATTCTGCGATCGGCATCGACGATCACCATGGCTTCGCTGGCTGCATCGAAAGCGACCTGAAGCATTCCCAGGGACTGACGCAATTGCGCAATCAGTTCACTGTCTCTTGAGGATGACGAAGGGGACGCTGAGCTGTTCATGCCAGACCGCCCATCTCAGCTGGATTGCGTCAGCGGTCGAAGCGTGGCTGCAAACGACCAACTCCCGTCATCATGCTTTTCAGCAACGATGAAATGTTCGCTGTCGATAGCACGCCCATCCGAGCAAAACGTTGCCAACTTCAACGGGTGATTGAGCACCTTGGACACCTCCGTGAGTTTGAAGCGAGCAAACCCGGCGTGATGTGAATCGCGGAAGCTCGGAGGCAGAATCAAGCCGAGCGATTGACCGATCAGTGCGGCTTCGGTCCAGCCGTACACGGCTTGGAAACGGTCATTGATTTCCTGCACGATCCCAGAAGCATCGGCACGCACAAACGGGAGGTCTTCCTGCTCGCGCAGAGCTCGGATTCGATCCTCCGTCCAGGCTCCGTGTGACGTCATATCGGAGAGCGGCCGATTTCAATGTAGGGACAGAATCCGTGAAATTTCTTTCAATGCCTAGAGTGGAGTGAGGTTTGTAGGCCGGATGTCACTGGAATCCCAGCCCCGTCTCCGCGTCCTTGTTGTCGACGACGAACTCAAACTCACCGATTTGCTTCGTCTGGAGCTTGATGTTGAGGGGTATGACGTGGATGTCGCCTCAGATGGTGCGAGCGGCTTGATCCGCAGCCGGTCCGAACCAAGCCCCGACCTGATCATCCTGGATTGGAACCTGCCGGACTTCAGCGGCATCGATATCTGTCAGCGAATCCGTGCAGGCGGCATCACCATTCCGATTTTGATGCTCACAGGGCACGACGAAATCACTGATCGTGTGAAAGCCCTCGATGCTGGTGTCGACGATTACCTGATCAAGCCTTTTTCAATCGATGAATTGATGGCACGACTGCGTGCCATGCACCGCAGAGCTGAAACGTTCTCAGGGCCGATCAATGGATCGGATGTCAACGAACTTCTCCAGGTCGCCGACCTCAGCATGAACACCCGCACAAGGGATGTGAGTCGTGGTGGGCGTGTCATCCGACTTTCCGTGAAGGAATACGACCTCCTGAATTTTCTGATGCGTGGCGCCGGACGGGTTCTTGAACGGCAGGAGATCATGCACGGAGTCTGGGGAGAAAATTTTTATGGAGACGACAATCTTCTTGACGTTTACATCCGCTATTTGCGTCAGAAAGTCGAACTCGACGACGCCCCTGTTCTGATCCACACCGTCCGGGGCGTTGGTTTCATTCTCAGGGACCAGTCGAGCTGAATCATTCTTTTCACTTAAGGATGTTTTGGTTCAGGGCTGTTTTCGTTCAAGGCTGCGCAACACCTGCCCAACCAACATCGAGACGGGATCGTTGTCCGAAGTCATGACAGGAGAGAGATCCAGATCCCCAGGGTCCACAGCTTGCCAACCCCCCTGAGATGGGGTTCGCAACTCGAAATGCAAGTGCGGGCCAGTGCTGAGGCCAGTGCTACCGACCCGTCCGATCACCTCTCCCTGGCGAACCTGTTGGCCTGGACGCACGTAGATCTCAGAGAGATGGCCATAGAGCGTGCGCCGCAATGGATCGGCGTGCTCCAGTTCGATCGCGATGCCATAGCCCCCCGCCAATCCACTCGTTAACACCTGTCCCGAGAGCGCAGCGACTACCGGAGTCCCCTCTGGTGCTGCAAAGTCACGGCCGGCATGCATCAGCCAGCTGCCCAGGATCGGATGCAGACGCCAGCCAAACCCACTGCTGTTGAAGGCTTCTCCAAAGACGGGAAACAGCAGTCGAGTGTCTCCATTCCCAGGGCTCGGCAAGGGACGAGGCGTGACGGCAAAGACCGATTCCAGCCGGAATGTGCCTCCATCACGGGCGAGAAGCGCTGACACCGGAACACGCAGCGGTTGGGTGGAGGGAATCAAGCGGACACGGGACCGGGATTGTGCCCCTGGGGAGCGTCTAGCCACACCCGAGGAACACTCCAGACGGGACAAAGCTCCGCTGCGACATGCCTCTTCAAAACGGCTCCGGTCCATTGGAACCGTGGGAGCTCCACCCTGCAGCATCCTGCGCTCCTGAGGCGTAATCACCCGTTGGCGCTCCAGAGCGTCGAGGGACCGATCAAATCCTTGAGCAATCTGAACAACGCCCGTCGGGGCCAACACCCAGACCACTGACAACCAGCCCAGCACCGGATGAGACAAGATCACGGGCAAATCCTATGGACAGCGACGCAACTCACGGCCAGCGACGCCAGCATTCAGTCCTCAAACCGTGACGCAGCACCAGCGCGCCGTCGGTCTCAAGTCCACTGATCTGCCAGATCTGGCCGTCCTGGGGATGAATGAGCTCATCTGACCAGAGACGAGTCTGGACACCATCAATGCACCAGGCCCCATCGCCACCGACGGCGTGACAATGATCCAAGGCGAGCAGAACCTCCGCAGTCCACCGGATCGGATCGGCAGCCTCCTGCCGTTCAAGCCTCCGCAGGGCAATCCCTTCTACAGGCACCGGGTTACGCACATTCAAACCAAGTCCGATGCGCAGCAAACGCAACTGAGAACCGCGCTGCACCACTCCCGGAAGGAGACCAGCCAGCTTGCGACCCTGCACGAGGAGGTCATTGGGCCATTTGATCTGAACCGAGAGGCCACGCCGCTCAAGCCGTTCCACAACCGACAAAGCCAGCGCCAAGCCAAGGAGACCGGCTTGGCCAGACGCATGACTCTCCCAGGGCAAAGCCGCACTGACCCACACACCACCTGGAGGGGACAGCCAAACTCGCCCCCGCTGCCCAAACCCCCTGCGCTGGTGCGTGGCGATGACAGCTCGCGGCCCCGTCAACAAAGGCTGATCCCTCAACCAGGCCCCCAGCAGATCCTCCGTGCTGCTGCATACAGGAACCCAACGGATGGTCCAAGGGCGTGCTGATCCGCCAGCGATACGGCGGTAGATCGCCATCAAACGACCAGCAGCCCGAGAAGGGCGTCGATGATCAGTCATCCAACGCATCCGCCAACCGCGACGCAGCGTTCACCAACTCATCGACCGGCCGCACCAGCGCCATGCGCAGCCACTGACGTCCCCCAGCACCGAACCCCGATCCAGGGGTCAAGGCCACACCGCTGCGCTGGAGCAGTTCTCTGGCGGCGTCCTCATCACTCCAACCCTGAGCACGCGCAGCAGCCGGCAAGGGAAACCAGAGATACATCGCCATTTCCGGCGCGGGAATCGACCAGCCGCGTGCCCTAAGGATGTCGACCACGCGATCACGACGGTCGCGATAGATCGGGTGCAACTGTCGCGGCCAGTCGGGGAAGCATTGCAACGCCTGGATCGCACCCTGCTGTAAGGCCAGGCTCTGATTGAAATCGATGAGAGCCTTGGTGCGACGCAGTGCGTCAATCAGCGGTGCGGCACCAACGGCGAAACCCAGCCTGAAGCCACCAAGGCACCAGCCCTTGGAGAGGGAAAAAAATTCAATGCCAGACGACCGCCAGTTCGGGGCATGCAACAGACAGGGGGGCTGTCCTTCCAAGGCGAGATCGACATAGGGATTGTCGTGAGCGATCACCACGTCGTGGCGCGCACCGCTGGCCATGATGCGATTGAGATCCTCCTGATCCCCGATCCGAGCAGAGGGGTTATGGGGATAACCCAGAACAAACAGCTTCAGTTGATCCCAAAGCTGGGGGCTGATTGCCGTCAGATCCGGACGCCAGTCCTGTTCAGGGGAGAGCGGCAAGGCCTTGGTTCTGGCGGCCGCAAGATGCAATCCACCGGTGTGGGACGGATAACAGGGGTCCAGATGCAGAGCAGCATCCCCTGCATCGAGAACCGCGAGTGGCAGATGGGCGGTTCCTTCCTGGGATCCCACCAGGAACTGGACCTCATGATCGGGATCCACCTCAACACCGAAGCGATGGCGACACCAGTCCGCCACGGCTGCATGGAGAGGCCTCAGACCGGTCTGAAGGCAATAGGAGCCGCTGGTTGGATCCATGACCGCTGAGGCCATCGTTTCCAGCAGAGCCGTGGGCGGCCGCAGATCGGACGATCCGATGGAGAGATCCACCAGATCTGGACCGGCCGATGTTGAGGCATCGAGCCGGTAGGCCTGCTTGGCAGCATCGACGCGGGCGAAAACGGCGTTGCCTAGCGACGCAAGCCGTTTAGAGGTTGGCATCCAGGAAGGACTGCAGCTGCGCTTTGGCGATGGCACCTTCATGGCGAGCCACCACCTCACCGTCGCGGAAGAGGATCAGCGTGGGGATGCCTTGCACCTGATAAGAGTCACGGGTCTGGGGATTGGCATCCACCTCGAGTTTGCCGACACTCACGCGATCGCCGTAATCGCTCGCGACCCAATCCATGAGGGGGGCGATCAATCGACAGGGACCACACCAGGCCGCCCAGAAGTCGACCAGGACAGTGCCGGAAGCCTTCAGCACGTCACTCTCAAAACCAGCATCGGTGAAATCGGCAACAGCTCCAGCCAAGGCACTCATATGACTGAACCGATCCTATGGAAAGCCAGATCACTTTCCGTGGTTGATCAGAGCTTGTCGATGGATCGCTTCAAGTCCTCTAGCTCTGCGTCAACCTCCTCCACCTGAACAGGCTTCACCGCGTCGGTGGCGTCGGAAGCAGGCAGGGCAACGGCTTCCGGGCCTCCCTTGAGTTGAGCCCGCAACGCTTCGAGGTCGGCATCCACTCCACCTCCGCTCTCCAATGCTGCGAACTGGCTTTCCAGATCGGATCCCGCTAGCTCAGCCGCGGCCTGCCCGGTGGCCTCCAGCGCTTCCACCTTTTCCTCCATCCGCTCAAAAGCGGCCATGGCGGAATCGGTACCGATGTTGCCGACGGCACTCTGCAACTGCTGCTGAGCCTTGGCGGCCTGCGCCCGAGCCTTGAGCATGTCTTTCTTGGTCTTGGCCTCAGCGATTTTTCCTTCGAGCGCCACAAGACTTTTCTTGAGCGTCTCCACCTGACCGTCCTGGGCTTTCACCTGAGCCGTCAGTGATGTCGCCGTCTCTTGGAAGGTCTTTCGACGGGTCAGTGCTTCGCGAGCAAGGGATTCTTCTCCCTTCTTCAGGGCCAGCTCGGCACGCTCATACCAGGTCTTGGATTGGGAAGCGGCCTGCTCGGCCTGGTTGGTCAAGCGCTTCTGACTTGCAATCGCAAGGGCAACGGCTTGACGCAGCTTGACCAAATCCGCCTGCATGTCCGCGACGGACTGATCAAGGATTTTGGCGGGGTCTTCCATGCCGCTAACAGCAGCATTGGCATTGGCGCGAACCAGCCTGCTCAGCCGATCAAAGAAACCCATTGCTTGGCCTCAGACGCGCTGAGATTAGCGAGGTTCTCAAAATGGTTCTGCCTAGGATCGAACCATGGCGATTGCACCAGATTCCCAACGCCGGCGTTTACCGGGCCTGGAACTGCTTCAGTCCGCTCCGCCGCCTCCGGCAGAACCGCTGAGAAACTGTTTGGGTGCCCTTCAGAGGGACTGGCGCAAGGACGATCACCTTGCCGCGCTTTGGCAGGACTGGCCCAAGATTGCTGGTTCACAACTTGCTCCCCACTGCCGTCCTTTGTCCCTCCAACGAGGGGTTCTGACCGTTGGAGCCAGCCATCCCCAATGGCGTCAGGCCCTGCTTTACAACCGGCCACAACTCGTTAGCGCATTACATCAGGCCGGCCATGCAGTGCGCGATCTACGCATCCAACAACACCACGCCTTGCAGTCACCAGTTCTGGAGAGCGAAGCCAGCATTTGGGCCCAACATCCCAGCCGAACCGATATCCATGGAATGGGGACCTGCCCTGACTGCGGAAGGCCGGCACCCAACGGCGAAATGAAACTCTGGGGGCACTGCGGCTTTTGTCACCGACAGACGTTGTCCCAATAGGAAACAGCGACGATCAGAACCGTTCCGGACGCGGCTCTTGCCAATCCGCCTCGACGCCACTGCCCTGAAGGGTTCGCGCCCGTTGCTCAAGACGACTGCGATCTAACCGCCACACCTCATAAATCCCAATCTTGCCGAGCTCTTCTGGCTGCAGGTCGATCCAGTGGTCACGGGTTGCCGTTCGCCGATCGATCAGCACCAAGACGGTGTCGGAGGCAGCTTCCGTGCCAAGGGGATGTCCCCGCCAACCCCGACGCTGTTCATGGGCCAGGCGATCCGCAATGTTGACCAGGGCGCCATCGGATTGGCCCTCGTACAGGATCACTTGGCCTGTGTAGAAGTGAAGCGAAGGCTTCATGGCACCAACCATGGCCATGGATTCTCCACTGCGCTGTTGCGACAGCATCAATGCAGCAGCGTCGCGGACCGGTCGCTGACGCAGACGGTCTGCCAGTTCGGCAATAGGGACAAGAACCGTGAGATGAAATCCGAGCAGACAGGCCTGCATGGCCAGCAAGGCCTGACCGGCTGAGCGTCGCTGGAACAGCAGAAACGCGCCAATCATTGCCGCGACGCTGAACCAGACAGCGGCCCGTCCCAGCAGGCCACTGGCCAGCAGATCCACCGACAGCGTTGGCATCTCGGGATCGTCGATCAACGGAACCCAAAGCGATCCCAGCCAAAAACCACCAGCCAGGACGGCGATCAAAGCCAGGCTGATCCCCCAGGCCAGCCGTTGCCAACGCGATGAGCCCACCGTGGCCTGGGCCACCAGGAGGGCAGCGGCAGGGGTGGCGGGCAGCCAGTAACTCGGCAGTTTGGTGGCTGCGGTGGTGAACAGCAACAGAACCGCCAACAGCCAGCAGGCCGCGAATTGCTGCAATGAATGCTCCGGAGCAATCCGCTCTCGAGGCACCCGTACCAGCCCCATGAGCAGGTAGGGCGTGAAAGGCAGCGCAGCCACGAGCATCACCGGGCCGAAAAACCACCAGGGCTGGAGGTGATCGTTCACCACTGAGGTGAACCGTTGCAGGTTGTGGTAGCCGAAAAAGCTGTCCCAGAAAGGCTGTCCTTCCACCAGCAGCTCCAAGGCGTACCAGGGGAGACTGATCAGGGCGGTGAGCAGCAACCCCGGCAGCGGCCGCAGTCTCCGCCAGGGTTGTGTGAGATCGCGTCGCAATGCTGCGAACAGCAACAGAGCGATTCCTGAAAGCACAACAGCGACCGGTCCCTTAGCCAGAACAGCGAAGCCGAGGATCACCCAGGCCGGCCACCACGCCACCTCCTGGGGCGCATCAAAGCGCCGCCACTGCATCAACAGGCTCAGACCCAGCAGGCCACACAGAAGGGCATCACTCACCGCGGTGCGGCTCCAGACGATCACCAGGGGCGACAAGGCAAAGCCCAGCGATGCAATCAGTGCCGTGCAGCGGGGACGCGCATCACCGGGGAACGGCCAGCGCAGCAATGTATCGGCCAGGGCGAGCATCAGCCCGACCGTCGCCAGGGCAGAGGGAAGACGTGCCGCCCAACTGCCCAGAGGATCCCAAAACTCGCGTCCAGGCAGGGCATAGCCGAGACCCATCAGCCAATACACCAGAGGTGGTTTGTCGTAACGGGGCAAGCCGTTGACCCGGGGCGTCAACCAGTCGCCGGTGTCAGCCATGGCCCGCCCCGCTGCAGCGAACAACGGCGGTGTTTCATCCACGACACCGGTGGATCCGAGGCGCCAGAGCGTGATAACCAGTCCCAGGGCCAGAACAATCGCCAGAAGCTGGCGTCGCTGTCGTCCCGAAACATTGACCGACAAGGGACTCTCAGCGCTTGGGGTTGATGCTGACATCCGCCATCAGTCCATTTCGAATCCAGGCTTCAACACGTTGACTGAAGACCTCACAGGAGGCGTGGGTCTCAGCCCAGCTGCGGCAGACGGAACGCTCAATGCCCTCAACGCGCCGCAGGGCCTCCACGAGCGCGACGACGTCGTCAGGGGGCACCAGCCAGCCCGTGCGGCCGGAACACACCAGCTCCCCAGGCCCGCCGCGGTCATAGGCGACAACAGGAACCCCACAGGCCAAGGCCTCCACCACAACATTGCCGTAGGCCTCGTTCCATTTGGGTGTGTTGATCAGAGCGCGGCAGCGTCCCAACTCCTGCTGAAGCTCCATGGTCGATCGAAAACCACGCCAGTCGATGGTGCCTACGGGAACACTCGACTCCACCTGTCGGGCGTAGGTCTCATCCTCACGAAACCCCCAGACAAGAAGCTGCTCGCCCAAGGCGGCGGCGGCAGCAGCCGCATCCTCCAGCCCCTTCTCAGGAGCGATGCGACCGGCCCAGCCCAGGGGTCCGTCGGTCGGCGTCTGAAAGGTGTAGTTGCTCAGATCAAAGCCGTTGCCCACGACGTTGGCTGGACCAGGTAGGCGGAAATCAGCGGCCTGGCTGGACGTGTGAAAGGCGAGGCGACGGGCATCCCAGCCGGCAACGGATTCGATCACGTCGCGCATCACCGCAGCCACATCACCCATGCTGATCAAGTGAAAAAGCTTGGCGCTGACCCGTTGTGTGAGCCACAGCGGAAGCCAGTCGTAACCACCGTTAATGACGGCATCAGCGGATTGGCCAACCTCGAGAGCCCTCTCCCAGAGGGCAGGCAGAAGACCGTTGCGGGGAATCTCGACCGGTGCATGCGCTGCGGCGTGCTGCCAGCTCGGCTGATTCACACCCTCCACCTCCAGCAGCTCGACACCGCCGCAGTCAATGGGGAGTGTGGATCCCTTGGCAGCCACAACGGTGAGCCTGTGGCCACGCCTTGCCAAACCCTGAACCAGCGATCGCAGGGTGAGCTCCACACCGCCACCCTCACCACTGCCAAGGGCTCCAATGGGGGTGTTGACGATGACGAGGTGAAGCGGCGAAGCCGTCATGAAGAGACGTCCGTGATCGGCAGCGGCTGCCAGAACCTGCGCCGTTGGCTGACGAAGATCACCGACACAAGCACCATCACAACACCAATCCACTGGAGCAGATCAAGGCGCTCTCCCAGCAACCACCCACCGGTGGCCAAGGCAAAAACGGGTGTCAGGAATCCCAAGCTGCTGAAACTGGTGAGATCACGCTGGTTGGCAAACCAGAAAAACAATCCGTAGGCCAGCGCACTTCCAAAAAGACTCGCGTAGCCCATTCGCGCCCAGTCCGATGCCGTCCAGGCCAAACCAGCATCGGTTCGCTGCAGGGCATGGACCAGGAGCAGGGGAAGTCCCCCCAGCACCATGTGCCAGGCCGTCACGGTGACCGGATCACTGTGGCGTGAAGCAAAGCGGATCAAGACCGTTCCAGCGGCCATCGCGACAGCCGCCAGCAACATCCAGCCCTCACCGGGCTGAAACAACTGCTGCACGACCGGTGGATCAGCCAGCAACCACCAGTGGCCCAAAAGCTCAGCGGGAAGGCCAATGCAGACGATTCCCGCCAGACCGATAGCCAGGCCCATCCAGCCGATGGGATTGATCGATTCCATGAACAAGGCGCGGGCCATCAGTGCCACCAGCAGAGGCTGGCAATCAATCAAGACAGATCCGAGACCTGCGCCCGTCCCCTCCAAGCCCCGCGCCAGAAGTCCCTGAAACAAGGTGGCATCCACGAGGGTGAACAGGACGAACCAGGCCAGGTCCCGGGGGTCGATCGCCAGCCCTCGACCGGTCGATTGGCTCCAGAGCAGAAGAGCCAAACCCGCTGGAATCAGTCGCAAGCCAGCAACAAGCCAGGGGCCGGCGCTATCGAGCAAAGGGGCCATGGCGGTCATGGCTGTGCCCCAGAGAGCGAAGGGCAGCACCATCAGGAACCAGAGTCGCAGGGACGGCATGTAGTGGTGCTTGGGTGCTCTTTTTAAGATCTGGAGCGATGCAGATGCGCAACATGATCTGGCCCTGGCGGCGCAAATCCCGACGACGGATGGCGCGCATCGTTGTT
>MDTA01187775.1_pt1 | contig 13051 bp, 12 predicted proteins | sample 811151 | NCBI WGS metagenome assembly MDTA01 (sample SAMN05326648, study PRJNA326480) | marine metagenome | isolation source: seawater | place: Indian Ocean: South | collected 2010 | reverse complement strand
TTAAACTTTCTAATACATTCAAAGTACCCAATGAATTTGTTTGATAGGTAGTTATAGGATCTGTATAAGATTTTTTTACTAGTGATTGAGCAGCTAAATGGAAAACAAAATCAGGTTGAAAATTTTTAAATATTTTTTTTATCTTTTTTAAATTTCTAATATCTTCATTAATTGAAATGATTTTTCTTTTTAATTTTACTAACTCAAAGTGTGATGGATTTGGTAAAACCTCATTTGATATTCCTAATACTTTTGCTCCACTCATGTGAAGCCACAAAGATAACCATGAGCCTTTGAAACCAGTATGACCTGTTATAATGACTTTTTTATTTTTAAAATTTTTTAATATTTTCTGCATTTAAATTAAGACCTTTAAAAATATTATTTAATGTATTTTTATGAACAAATTCAACTTCGTCTTTTGTATTAAAAGCATTGTGACTTGTGAAAATACAATTATCAAATTTTTTTAAAATACTATTTTTTTCTAAGGGCTCGTTTTCAAAAACATCTAAACAAGCGCCAATTATTCTTTTTTTCTTTAATGATTCTATTAAAGCTAAGTTATCAATTGATTTTCCACGCCCTACATTAATTATCAGAGGCTTCATTTTTAATAATTTAAAAGTTTTTTTATTTAACAATTTATATGATTTTTGATTTAAATCAGTAGCTATGATTATTACATCACTATTTTGAAAAATAAATTTTTTACTTTTGGCTTTTAAATTATATTTTTTTAGAAATCTTTGATTAATTTTCTTAATGTCATTTACATAATTTATAGTTTCAAAACCTTGCAACATTTGAGCAATTTTTTTTCCAATATTGCCCAATCCTATAATTCCTATTTTTTTGTTTATTAAGGTTTCCCCGGAATATTTTGACCAAATATTCTTTTTTATATCATTGTGATTTATAATGATTTTTCTATAAAATGATAAAATCATTGCGATTGCCATGGTAGCAACTCCACTAGTAAATGCATTTTTTGTGTTAAAAACTTTGACACCTTTTTTTTTTTGCGTATTTATGATCAATAGAGTCAATACCAGTACCCCACTTTGATATTACTTTTAGTTTTTTTGCTTTATCAATTACTTTTTTTGTAATCTCATCATCTCCTGATAATAAGGCGTCATATTTGTGAATTATTTTCAAAAATTTTTTTTCATTTATAAATTGAGTGCTTTTCAAAATAGTATAGCTTAAGTTTCTTCTTTCTATTTTTTTTTTATATTTTTTGATAACAGGTATGAAGGGTATAGCTGTAATTAAAAGCTTAATCTTTTTTATTTGATTTCTAGTATCTTTTTCCATCGCTTTAGTTCCTTATCTAAATAATAATATTCAACTGCCTCAAAATTATTTTGAGAGTTTTCTATTTTGCTAATTAACTCGTCTTTTGTAAAAAAAAACTCGACATTTTTTTCGATTTTAGTGTTTTTAATTGGTGATAAATTAAAGTTGTTTTTATCAATAAATAAAAAAGTATTAAGTCCACAACTTAATGTTTCAATAATAGCTGACGTAGAGTTAGATGAAACTATATATCTATAGTTATTAATTAAATCTTCTAAATCTTCTTTTATAACAGATATTTTATTACCTATATTTTTAATTTTTGTAGCTGGGTGCGGTTTATACGAAACTTGAAAACCTAAGTCCATTAATTCATCTTTTGATTGTTTTAATATTTTTATAAGCTTGTCATTTATATTCTTATCATAATCACCTAAAAATATAATTTTTCTATTTTCAATACGCTTATCATTTAAATCTTTTTTTTTATCTAAGATCCAGTTATATCTTAAAGCTTCTACCTCAATAACCTTATCTAAATTTATAGACTGATTAACAATAAAATTTTTAGAAATTTCACTTGAAACTGCGATTAAATCTGGACTAAATTTCTTAAAATCATCTGAAGAATTATAATCTTTTATATTAAAATAATTCAAATTCCAAAAATTGACAGTTGTATGACAATAACCAATTAATTTACCTTGGTTATATTTTTTCCAGCATCTAACAAATGCTTTTTCCCAAGGTTGATTTTCAAAAAGATACATCCCATAATCATGTTTGGGTAAGTTTTTAAACAAATTTTCAAAAATATTTATCCATAGTAAATTTTGCAAAAGGGTATAACCTGAAAATGAGGAAATAAATATTTCCTCATTTATTTCGAAAAAGTATCTAAAATTCTCACTATCTTTAATTTTTTTTACTATATTATAATATAAAATTTTTGATTTGAAGACTTTGAAATCTCTAAAAACTTTTAAAAAATATTTATAATAAATGAAATAGTTTATAAAATTTTCTTTTTTTAAATTCTTAAAATTTTTTTTTTTTACTAGGTTTTCTACTTGAAAAAAAAATTTCAATTTTTCGTTTGGTAAAAATATTTGGAAAAAATTTGTATTTTCAATTATTTCTTCCCATAGACCCGTCCATTGTTTAGGATAAAAAATTTTTTCATTAAATTTTTTTATATCGTAATGGGTAAAATAAGAAAAAATTAAAAATTTTTTTTCAGTTAAAACTTTGTCATTAAATTTGCGAAATGAACAATTTTTAAAAAAATAGTATAAAAAATACAAAAAATGAAGCGGGATATTTTTTTTAATTACTTGATTGATTTTATTTAAAAATGAAAAAGACTTACCTACAAAACTTATTTTTAAATTTTTAAATTCAGTTTCAAGACATGAGGCTAAATCACTTTCCAAATAAAAAATTTTAATATTTTCATTTATATTATCTATAATGATCTTTTTAAGAGCTAAATATTTGATTGTTTTAAAAATAAATTTATTTTTATAAATATTTTTTTCTTGAAGAAGTGACATTTCCCATAAAGAATAATCCTTAAAATATAATCGATCTTTTAAAGATTGATTATTTATAACAAAATTACTTAGTTGAAGTATAATATTTAAATATTGATTTTTTAATACTTCAGAATTTTGATCAATAAATTCAAATAAATCAATTTCAGTATTTCCAACATTAACTAAAATATTTTTTTCTTTCATTAATAAAAAATTATTATGAATATTTTTTTTGAAACCAGTGAGCTAAAATGTGGTTTATGATAAGTTGAGCATCCTCAACTGGACCATACTCATTTTTTTCAGTATCAATATGAATTATAAAATCGCATTTTTTTTTTAATTTACCTCCATCAAAACCTAATATTCCAACTACCTTACCTTTCTTAAGTTTAACCCAGTTAGTTGCTTTTATTAAATTTGATGAATTACCTGAGGCAGATAAAATAATAAGGATATCTCCAGTTTTAAAATGAATTTTGAGTTGATTTAGAAAGATATTTTCGTAACCGGTATCATTTGCTATTGCTGTTATTACGGACGGATTATCATTTAAACTATGAATTTTAAAAGTTTTGTTAATCTTGGTTTTTTTTAAAACATCAAATCCTAAATCGTTCGCAATCGTGATGGCTGTCGCAGCTGCGCCACCATTTCCTGCGACAAATATTGTATTGTTAGTTTTTCTTACTTTTTCAAGAATTTTTTCTAACTTTACCAATTTTTTTTTATCTATTTTTTTTAATACATCAAAAAGATAATTTATATATTTATTAGAAAAGCTTATAAGATCTAAATTCTTTTCTTTAAAAAACCTATTTTTTTTCATTTAAATTTTTTTTTCCATTCTCCATCATTATCATAAATATTAGTAACCATTTTCATTACTTCGAGTGCCTGATTACTATTACCATTTATTACAGCTTTATTGTTCATAATTATATCTGTAAATTCTGATATTTCTTCTTTCCAAGAATAATCTTTATTATATCTAAATGTTTTTTTTAAAAATTTACCTTTATTTTTTCTAAGAATAGTTAATTTTTCTGCACCATAAGACTTGGAACTCGATAATATCCCAGACAAAATTAAGGATGCTTTTTCAAGAGTTATCTCAATATTAAATTTATGTTTCCATTGAGTTGCTGTAGAATGAATTGAAGCAATGACACCTGATTTGCTTTTCATTAAAGCAAAAGCACTATCCTCAACATTATATTTCCAATATTTATTAGATATAAATGATTTGAAACTCTCAAATTTTCCTGCAAATAAATAAATCAAATCAAGCATATGTATCCCCTGGTCTAACAAGATTCCGCCTCCTGCTTTTCTTCTTGATGATCTCCATTCATTTTTACCAAATGTAACGATTTTGCTTTTGCCATAAACTGCTCTAATATTTAGGATCTTTCCAAATTTTTCATCATCAATTAACTTTTTAGCCTTTCTTATAGAACCATGATATCTGTGATTAAATCCGTACTTCAATTTTATTTTTTTATCTTTTTTTTCCTCTTGTATAACAGATTTAATATCTTTTATATTTCTTCCAGGTGGTTTTTCACAGAAAACGTGAATTTTTTTTGATAAACATAATTTTGTTACCTTGGCTGCCAAGTAGTTTGGGAGTGTAATAAATACGGCATCAGGTTTTTTTTTTATTATATCCAAATAATTTCTAAAAAAAAAAATTTTTTTCTTGATAGAATTTTTTTTAAATTTTATGTCTGAAACATATCTAAGATTTAAATTTTTTTGCTTAGAAATATAATAAGCTCGTCTTTTTCCAACAACTCCACAGCCAATAACACCTACTTTTATCATAAAACTTTCAATCTTTTTTTTTTATAAATATTTCTAACTCTCTTGAGGTCTTTGATTGTATCGATGGCTATAATCTCTTGATGTGGATACTCAACTTCATACAAATCACCTGTGCTTTCACAGATTCTATTTGTATCACAAGACTCAATTTTTTCTAAAAATGATTGTCTTGTATTCTTAAATTTTATTAAAGAATTAAACCTGAATGCGTAAATACCAATAATTTTTTTTGCTATACCTTTTTTAAATTTTTTCATGTAAGGTAATCTGGATCTAGAACCTATTAATACTTTATTCTGGTTGTTAGAAATCAACTTTACAACATTTTCATCTTCATACTCATTACGATGATTTATTTTCATTGAAAGGATAGTTGAATTACAACTTTTTTTTTTGAATGGTGAAACTAATTTTTTAATCATATTAGCTGTGACCATTACTTCATCTCCTTGTATACAAACTATTATATCATTTTTTTTAATTTTTTTGATTTTTAGAGCGGCCTCACAAACTCTATCCAGACATCTTTTGTGTAATTTTGATGTCATAATAAATGGAACCTTTTTTTTCGTTAATAATTTTTTAACTTCTTCATCACAAATAGCTACTGAGAGTTCAGACCAACCATTAAATTTATTTGATTTTTTATATACCTCCTCAACTAAAGTATTATTTCCAATTTTCATTAAGGCTTTACCAGGAAGTCTTGTTGACCCCATCCTGGTTGGTATAAATCCAAATAATTTCATTTCTTATTATTTAAATTTTCTCATAACGTCTCTATAGGCGTTACCTAGAAATTCTAAATCAGTACCAATACAAATATATTTATAACCTCTCTTAATTTTCTGATTTAATTCAGTAAAGTTAATTTTGACTTGATGGAATCCCATTGGTTTTCTTTTGCCTATTGAAATTTTTTCATACATGTTTATCATTTTTCTCATTTTGCTTGAATTTAATTTACCTGGTTGATTAATTGAACCTGAAAGATCATATGGTCCAATAAATGTTCCATCTATATTTTTTACAGATAATATTTTTTCCAAATTTTCAATTGCTTCAAAATGTTCTATTTGTAAAATTACTTTCAAATTTTTACTTCTTTTTAAATATTTATTAAAATTAATTCCATATTTGTTAGCTTTACAATAGCCATAACTTCTAATTCCTACTGGTGGGTATCTTGAAAATTTTATAGCATTTTTTGCATCTTCCTCTGACTTAATCATGGGAATAATTATTCCATCAACTCCTAAATCTAAGCACTTCTTTATCTGAAGTGAGTCATTATTCCCAACCCTTACCCAGGCTTCGATTTTAGATTTTTGTATTATTGAAGTTAAGATAGATAATTGATCAAAATTAATTGTAGAATGTTCCATATCTATACAAATCCAATCAAATTCTAAATCTGATATGATCTCTAATGCAGAGGGGTTAAAACTGGTTATCCAAGTACCTAATTTAAATCTATTTTTTTTTTTCATATTTTATCTTCCAAGCATCAACATGTTTTTTTCCTATTAATGTTCCGTTGACATCACATATGTTACAAGGAGATATAGATCTGTTACCACTAATTAACATTGACCTACTAATTTTTGTATAATTAGATGTCCATAATTCGGTAAAAGAACTTTTATTTAAATTACCTAAAATTCTTTTTTTCCCCCAATCATGCGCACACATCAAGACATCGCCATTATAATCCATAAAAAAAGTATATGCTGGATAATAACAAGCCTTATCAAGTTTTTCTTTTAGGGGTAATACTTGATGTTTTGCATTTTTTAACATTCCTGCCCGATTACTTAAGGTAATTCCGAAATCCTGCTCTGGTGGCAAAGTTCTGTCTCTCACAATTACTTTTTCAGTTAAATTACAATCACCTGCAAGTTTTTTAAAATTTTCTACATCTTTTTTAGTGTCATAAACACTTATTAGAAGCCTATCTAAACCACTTTGAAATAGTTTTAATAATCTTTTTTTACTTAGTACATCTCCATTGGTAACCATTTCAATATTAGCATTATTTAAAATTTTTTTAGCTTTATTAATTAAATTATATATATTTTTATCTAATAGTGGTTCAACAAAACCAGAGTATCTTACAGTACCTGAAAAACCTAATTCATTTAACTCGTTACACAATTTATCATGCAACTCATCTTTAATAAATTCCTTTACATCTGGATAATTTGGATCACTTCTAGGACAAAAAGAACATACTCTATTACAAGTGCCTGACTCACTTATTTCAACTTCTGAAGGCAAGGGAATATCTGTACCTTTGATATACTGAAATTTTCCATCAACTAATTTTTTTTTAATTTTAATAGTTGGATCAAAAAACTTTGGCTCTTTACCTGGTTCCATTTTTTACTTTTTCTAGGTTATTTTTACGTAAGAGTAATTCTAGAATTTTTTATATTATTATTAAATATAGCATTCTTATATAGTTCAATAATTGAACAGTAAAGTGTTTTATTTTATATGTAATAAAAATATAGTTCAACTACAGAAGATGACTAATAAATTTAATTCTAATTGTTTAAAAATTATATTCAGTTTGGATTGTTAGGATACTTATATTAAATGTAGAATTTTATAAGATTTATTTATATATAATGATACATGATATTAAGAAGTATAGAAATTATAAGTTTTAAAATTTTATATTTCTTAATGAAAATTATTGGAAAAATTTCGAAAAGAAATATTTTATTAAGATTTAAGGAATTTATAGATCAAAGAAATTATTTTGATAAAATCATTTTAAACAAAAAAATTATTTTTTTTACCCCAAATGAATTAGTAAAATATAGAGTTGACACTATTTTCGATAAAGAGCCTGAAACAATTAAATGGATTGATGATTTTAAAGATGACTCAATTTTTTGGGACATTGGTTCTAACATAGGTTTATACTCAGTTTATGCTGCATTAAAAAAGGAAAAGATAAAAATTTACTCCTTTGAACCATCTACTTCAAACTTAAGAACTTTAAGCAGAAATATATCTATTAATAATTTACACCAAAAAATTAGTATTATCCCTTTCGCAATTTCTAATTTACAAAATAAGTTTTTACTTTTGCGTGAAAAAAATTTTACTGAAGGTGGTGCTTTAAGTGCCTTTGGAGTAGATTATGACTATTCAGGAAAAAAATTTAAGTTTTCAAATTCTTATAAAACATACGGAACTTCTTTAAATAATTTAATAAGACAAAGAATTTTAGAAATTCCTAATTATATCAAAATTGATGTTGATGGAATAGAAGATTTGATTTTAGATGGCTCAAACGATATCTTATCAAATAAAAAACTCAAAAGTATCTTAATTGAAATTAATGATAAATTTGAAACTCAAAAAAATAAAATAATTCAAACAATGAAAGATAATAATTTCGACCTTGTTTATAAAAAAAGAAACGATAATTATTACAAAGGAGAATTTGAAGGAATCTATAATTATATTTTTAAAAAATATTAATCAATTTTTAAATCTATATAGTTTTGAAATACTATCATTTCTTCTTCCTAAATTTTTTGATTGTAAAAATTTTCCCAATACGACACTTCTATTTGTTTCATTTGAAACATAAAAAGAATTCAACAATTCTATTGTTTTTAGACTATCGATTTCCTTCATAACTCTAAGTTTTTTGTTTTTATAAAATCTCAATATTTTTTTATATAATTTTAAGTGACCATAGCCATAAGCATTTGGAAAATTTTCTGAATTTTTTCTACACATTTTTGGATTAGGAGTATAAATTTCCAACTTATTTACTGCTATACCGCCCAATTGCGCCATACCTTTTGACCCAATTAAAGAAATAGATGCTTCAAAATCATCAGGTCTGGCTGCTGTTGTAATTTCCAAATTTCCAATAGATCCGTTCTTAAATACTATAGTTGCTATTCCAGTATCCTCAACTTCTATTTTAGAACCTAGAGTTTTCATTATAGTATTGACAGTTTTTACTTCTCCATTCAAATATCTTAATAAATCAATATGATGTATTCCTTGGTTTGCTAAAACTCCACCATCATGAGAAAAGGTGCCTCTCCATTTAGCACTATTATAATATTTTTGATATCGACACCATCTCACTCTCACAGAGCAAATATTAATTTTACCTAATTTGCCTTGTGTAATTGATTTTTTTAGAAACTGAACAGCTTTGTTATATCTATTTTGGAAAACTGGAAATATATTTATTTTTTTTTGCTTTGCTAATTTAAAAATTTTTTCTAGATTTCTTACTCTTAAAGTTGGAGGTTTTTCTAAAATTAAATCTACTTTATGCTTTCCGATAATATCTAATGCATGTTCAAAATGCATTCCTGATGGGGTTAGAATAGAAACCAAATCAAGTTCACAATCCCTAATCATTTTATGATAATCGTTAAATTTTTTAATTTTGAGATTTTTATTATTTTTAAGAATATCATCACATTTTGACGTCAGTAAATCACATACAGCCTCAATCTTTATACTTTTACGTAATTTTTTTAATAATTCAATGTGGTGAACTGTTACCCTTCCTGCACCAACAAATCCTATCTTTAATTTTTTCATTTGTGCTTTATGATTTTAATTAATTTATTCATATTTTTTTGACTAGTAAGAGTAATTCTTGAAAAATTTTTTAAACATTTGTGTTTTTCAGATGGCCTAAAATAACATAATTTTGATAAATTATTAATTATTTTTTTTTTATTTTTTACTATTTTAAAATGTACAAAGTTACCATGACTCAAAAAATACTGAATATTATTTTTTTCTAAAAATTTATAAAAAAAATATTTTGCATTTATCATTTCTTTTAATACCAGTTTCAATTTTACTAAATATCTTTTATCTAATAATAATTTTAAAAACTCTGCTCCAAAGGTATTTATTTCATACATTGGTCTTATTTTATTTAAAACTTGAATATTTTTTTGATTTGAAATAATATAACCTAAACGTAATCCTGCTAGGCCCCAAGCTTTAGATAATGATCTGATTATAAATACATTATTGTATCTTCTAATAAATTTTTTTGAAGTTTTTTTATAAAATCCATAATATGCTTCATCAATTAAAATAAAGCATTTAATATTTTCACATGCTTTAATTAATTTATGAATATTTAATTCATCTATAATAGTGCCTGTTGGACTATTTGGATTTGCAATGCAAAAAAACTTTGGTTTTTTTTTATTAATTATTTCTATTAATTTTTCTAAATTTATTGAAGGTCCATTTTTTGAAAAATTATAATCGTATCTTATATGATTTAAATTAAATATTTTCGGATAAATATCGTACATCACAAATGTTGGGGATAAAGTCAAAACTTTTTGATTTTTTTTTGAAAACGCTTCAAAAATATTTTTAATACATCCATCTGAACCATGGCCGAAAATGACATTTGCCGACGAAATCTTTTCATATGAAGATATTTTTTTATATAAACTTCCTAATTCTGGATAAGTTGATATGTGTATAGAGTTAATCTTTTTTTGTATATTACTAAATAGATTTAATAATTGAGGATGTGTGTTCTCATTTTTATCAAGCCATAGTTTTTTAAGCTCTCTTGGTTTTTGAGAAATCCATAAAGGTCTGTTCAGTCTAAAAATTTTTTTCATTATCTTCTATTATTTTAATTTTATTAAAGGAAACAAAAATTTCTACTTCATATGTTGAGAAACTTAAAAATTTTAACTAAAAAGAGCATATTAATTTTTTAAATTTAGAATTTTGTTGGTCAAAAAACATTATTTTATTTTTATATGCTTTTATATTTCTATTAAATGAACTTTGTTTCATATGAAGAATATTTTTCAAAAGTTTAATTACTTTTTTCTCACTACAACTATTTGACCAACAAAATCCTTCATTTTTAATTTTATAAGGATATCCAAATTTATTAATTGGTGTAAAATTATTTTTTAAACACCAGTTTTTTTTTAAAGAGCCTAAACTTAAAGAAATTATTTTCTTACCTTTGGCCATGCATTCGTAGCCCAGAGTTGAGTCTGTAAAAATTATATTTTCATAATTATCTGTTATTAGGTAATTATTTTTTTTGTTTATTATATTTATGTATGACTGATTAAGATTTTTTCTGTAATAATCTTTTACAATCTCGTCATTTGTTTTTAAACAGATATCAATTTTTCCCATTTTATTTTTTTTTAGAAATTTAATTATTAAATTTAACAAAATAATTTCATTTAAAGCACCTTTGATATTCCAGTTTGCTTTAGAAATGAAAAGTAATTTCTTTTTATTAGAGGATTTCTTATAGAAAAAATTATTTCTAAAAGAACCAATAATCAAAGACTTTTTTTCAATTGATATAAATTTTTCATATAATCTTTTAAAATCCTCTGAAAAAAAAAGAAAGTAATCACATGAAAGAGATTTTTTTTTTGCATGTTTAAGTAATTTCATAAATTCCAAACTCCCAACACTATTTTGTATAGAGATAGTAATAATATTTGGAAATTGCTTTTTTAATTTATAAAAGGCTATTTGAGAACTCATTAAAGTTATGACTACTTTTGGTTCGATAAGGTAAAAAAAAGCCTTTTTATAACTTTTTCTTACATCTTTAAAGCCATATTTTACTATTGAAAAACATAAAATAAAAAAATTTATTTCTTCCCATCTTGTAAAATAAATTGCACTTTGTTTTTGACTTATGTATTTGAAAATAATGTAAGAATTTGCTAAATCATAAATCACAAATTTTTTTTTAAGCGGTCTTTGAAAAACCCATCTTGCTTTAAAGAAATTTTTGATCAATAGAAAAAAATTTAATATATTCATTTTTTTTTATTTAAAAATTGATTTGCATATAAAAGATCATCTTTATCGTTAATATCAAAACTTTCTTTTTTTGATATTTTAAATCCAATAGTTTTTTTTAAGTCGAAGGTTTTAATTCCAAACAAGGGAGACTTATTTTTGAGGTATTTTAAAAAAAAAGAAGTCTTAGTAATCTTTAGTGCTGCACTTCCAGTATATGCCTTAGGCCAATCTTGTGTTCTTTCAAAATCGCTATAAACAAAATTACAATATCTTAAAATATTAAACTCAAGTCTTTTTTTAACTTTTATAAATGTAAATGGATGATCATTTGAGTCTGTATAAGCAATAACAGAATTCATCTTTTTATTTTTAGAAAGTTTTTGATATGCTTTAATTATTGATTTCTTTTCAAGAAATGGGTTTGTAACAGGCAGAATAGCTAAGTAAGTTGTAAATTTTTCGTTTCTTTTTTTTAAGTGTCTTAAGTAGTGCAAAATTACTGATACGGTTGATGCTCTTGCGGTAGAATATTTTTTTGGTCTTAAAAAAGGTACTTCAGCTCCTGCCTTGATAGCTTTTTTTGCTATATTTATAGAATTTGTTGTCACAACTACTTTTCCAATTTTTGATGACTTTGAAATTTTAATTTTTTTCTCAAGTAACGATAAATTTCCAATTTTTTTAAGATTTTTATTTTTGACCCTAGTTGAACCCGACCTTGCAGGAATAAGGATTGTTAAAGAAGTCATTACCAGTCGAGATCGATATTGATTATTTCTTTTGTCGTAATAGTATTTTTTTTATCAACTTCAATAAATTTTTGAGAGTTTGACTCTCTCCCGCTATTTTCAAATACCTCGGCTTTTATTAATGTTCCCAAACCCTTAGCTTCTTCAAAAATTTTATGATCAACAAATTCGGAAGGTAAACTAGTTTTAAATAATGGTTGCAAAACTCCTTCATTATCCTTTTTCCAAATATTGTTACTACTATTTTTAAAAATTGGTACAACAGACTCATAATTATCGTCAAAACTATTTATAATATCTTGAAAAAAGTTTTTAGGCCTATTTAAGTAAATTTCTTCTGCTACAATCACGTGTGATGGATTAAATTTTTTGATATACCGTGAATAAATTTTGCTTAAAACATATTCAATTCCTAAAAATTCCTTTTGTAAATCCTTGTCTCTTTGTAAGAATTTAACTTTTTTTCCTTTTATTTTTTTTCTTATTTTTTCATCATTAGTACTTATAAAAATTTTACTTATCTCTCTTACTTTTTTGATATCATTAATAGTTTTTTCAACCAAATATTTTTCGTTAAATTTAATTGGTTTGTTTAAAGGAATTATACAAACAATTGATTTTTTTTTTGATCGTGATTTTTTTTTTTTCAATATTTTAGAAATTCTACTCACTCTTTTGAGGTTTCCATGATGACCAACACCATGAAAATGAATTACACTTGCATCAGGTTCATAAACTATTTTTTTTCCTTTTTTTAAGACTAAAGATGCCCACAATCGATCTTCTATATGTTGAACAGTTTCATCAAATTGTTTTTTTTTCCAG
>MDTA01046366.1_pt1 | contig 13055 bp, 15 predicted proteins | sample 811151 | NCBI WGS metagenome assembly MDTA01 (sample SAMN05326648, study PRJNA326480) | marine metagenome | isolation source: seawater | place: Indian Ocean: South | collected 2010 | reverse complement strand
TTTAGGAACTGCTGATGCCGGAACAATACCTGATGTGCTTTTTGTGTAGTTGTCAGAAGCGGCCTTACTTGCTTTTGTTATCACCACTATTGCATTAAGATTAAAGTCTACAGTGTCATCAACGTCAGCCATCATTATATAATTCGTCATACCCAAACCAGTTTGTGTGGGGACTAGTGCTAAAGGCTTTCGCACAGTGACCTTCTCTTCTGTTTGTGCAATAAATCTAGCTATGATTTCTTCACCGCCTATTACACGCATCACCACGACGTCTGCTTCTTTGAATTTTGTTTCTTTTAACATATTATTTTTTACTTTCTACAATGGTTACAAGATCACCTACAGTTGCTATTTTTTCAAGCTCTTCGTCTGTGATCTCAATATCGAATGCTTCTTCAGTATCTTGTACTATCTCTACACTATCTAAACTGTCGCCATGTAAATCATCAATGAAATGATCAGTAAGTTTTATATCATGTGCGGCAATATCAAATTTTTCTGCCAACAATTCAAACACTTTGTTCTGAATATCGCTCATAGTTTGAATCCTTTTAAAGTATCTTTGTCAACGTCTTGTTTTACTCCACCTATTATGTAGGACTCAACTTCTGTTTCTTGTGGAGCAACTTGAAGTCCTGCTGAAGATAACCAATGCTGTGTCCATGGTAAAGGATTTGCGTTTGCTGGTCTGTCAAACAAAGGATCAAATCCTATAGCTTTTAATCTTTTGTTAGCAACAAATTCAACATAGTCACCAAGTAATTTTTCATTAAGTCCGATTATGGATCCATCCTTCATTAGATGTCTTGCCCATGCTTTTTCTTCTTCTACACATAGTTCATACATGTGTCGTACTTCGTCTTTGCATTGTTCTGATATTTTTTTCATCTCAGCTTCATCGCCGTCGTGCCAGTTTTTAATTACTTGAGTGGATAGGTTAAGATGTGTGGCTTCGTCTCTTGCAATGAATGAAATAATTTTTGCTGAGCCTTCCATAAGTTTAAGCTCACCAAATGCAAATGTACAAGCAAATGAAACATAAAATCTTAGACCTTCTAAGATGTTTACATTGACCATTGCAAGATACAATGCTTTTTTAACTTCTTTTATGTCACCTTTGCCTTTAACAAAATAATCTTCTGCTAGTTGTGAAAATTTATCATAGTTTTCTGTTACAGAAATAGCTCTTTTGATAATTTCTTCGTCATTCAAAATAGTATCAAATACTTCAGATGGATCTGCATACACATTTTTCATTATGTGTGTATATGATCTTGAATGTAAAGATTCAAAAAAGTCCCAAGTAATAATACAACCTTCTAGTTCAGGATTAGAAACGTATGGTAAGAATGCTAATGATGGACCTCTTCCTTGCACAGAATCTAACAGTGTTTGATATTTTAAATTAGATGTGAATATGTGTTTTTGTTCAGGTCGAAATGTTTGATAGTCTGCTCTGTCTTTTTGTAAACTTACTTCTTCAGGCCTCCAAAAATAACCAAGCATGGTTTGATTTAACTTGTCAAGTGCAGGATACTTGAATATATCATATCTTTGCACATTTTGGTCTTCACCAAAAAACATTGGTTCTTTGGTAAAATCTATTTCATTTCTATTGAATACTGTTTTGCTCATGACTTGTTAATTATATGTTTTTTAAAAGAAATTGTCAATAGCTATTGCCCCCAAGATCCTTCTTTATATGCTTTCCAGCCCCAATGATCTATTTCTTTTGCCCAATGCTGTTTTGTTGTTAAAAGTATTTGATTACGTAAGGCCCTTGGAGCAATAGTAGTTCTAAATTGTTTGTAACCACTTCCTGCATAATGTTGGACTATAGCACTTTCTATAAGTTTGAATCTTTCTATTGGATCAGCGACACTATCGTAGCTATGGTCTATTATATCATCATATACATCTAGGCCATGTTCACGTAATACATCAATTGTTCCTTTACATGAAACTGCAATAAGATAATTTGCATGAAATATGGCATTATAACATTTCTCAGTTGCAAATTGTGTTTTATCAAAGAGGTAATCAGTCTCTGTGGCTATAGAAGTTACACTGTCAGCATATAGTTCTGCCATATTAGCTTCTTGGTCAAAGTTGTCTGCTCCTTGATCCAAATGTTTAGGCGATTCAAAATTGAAATCTTTTACTTGCCAATTGGATATAATCTTGTTTACGTTATAATCCATGTTTGTTGGTAAGGCCTGTTCCCTAAAACTCCAAGACGTTTTTTTGAGCATGTTCAGTTTTTGTAAAGTGCTTATTGTGGCAACCCTGTGTGGTTTAGAATAGTTGTTTAAACAAAGAAACATATGTTTTGGTTCAGCAACATATCTTGGTATCCTTTTAGACATGCCAATATAAAACAATGGATAAAAAGGGCCATACATGTGTGGCACGTCATATTGTTCAAAGAGTGTTTCATCTTTGGTGTTATCTAAAACAACACATCTATCTAACAGCTGATGTTTTTTTAAATTTGTGTGTAAGGTTCCGAAATCGAATTCATCATGGATGTGTTCAACTGTTTTATCTATAACAACATAATGTCCTGTTTGTCTTGCATAATCTAAATGTTCATCCAAAGTGTAAGGAGTATAATTTACTGTAAATTTAATTTTGTCATATGGAACAATAATAATTTTACTTTTTGGCCATGGCAAGCCTCCAAGTGCCTGTTGCCAACTTATTAATAGATTGTGCGAAAGATCATCGTAACAACAAATGATGTTCTCTATTTGAGGATGTTGATAATAGTATTCTTGTATACTTGTATTATTAGATTGCACAGGCATCGCAGTATTCTTCATACTCTTCATCGCTTTTAAATTCTTCGCGAGGTTTGAGTTCTGGTTCAACTGTATCTACTATGCCTTGTGGTTGGACTGTTTCTTCTTCGCCTTTGAAATCATAAGTGTTTTGATAGTATGATGTTTTCCAACCAAGTTTATAAGTCGTAAGTAAATCTTTCAACATCACACTCATTGGTACTTCATTGTTTTCAAAATGTGTTGGATTATATGACCAGTTGCCTGAAATGGCTTGATCGAAAAACTTTTGCATTACGGAAACAATATTAATATAACCTTCATTGTTAGGCATGTCCCAAAGTAAAGTATAATAATTTTTTAATTGTTGATACTGTGGAACCACTTGTTTCAATGGACCTTTTTTGCTTTTTTTAGTTGATAATAAAGCACGTGGTGGTTCTATACCGTTTGTTGCATTACTTACTACAGAAGAAGATTCACTTGGCATCTGTGCTGACAATGTCGAATGTCTTAAGCCATGTGTTTTTATTTCTTGACGTAGCCATTCCCAATCATATTGATAGTTTATGTTAACAACATCATCTAAATCTTTTTTATATGTGTCTATAGGCAATACACCATCAGCATATTTTGTTTTATCAAAATAATCACACTTACCACGTTCTTTTGCTAAAGTGTTAGATGCTTTAAGCAAATAAAATTGGAAAGCTTCTGTGAGTCTATGTGTTAATGTTAATGCCTTTTTATCGTGATATTTCACCTTATTTTTTGCAAGATAATGGGCTAAGCCTATGTAACCCACTCCTAAACTTCTTCTAGCCTTAGTGCTTATTTCCGCGGCTTTTACAGGGTAATTTTGATAGTCTATAATTTGATCTAAAGCTCTAACACTAAGATCACATAATGAATCTAGTTCATCAATGTCCTTTAATGTACCTACATTAACAGCACTAAGAATACACAATGCTATTTCACCTTCTTCGCTATCTAGATGATTGATAGGCACAGTGGGTAACGTAATTTCTTGACAAAGATTAGACATACGCACAGGATCCTTAAATGATGAATGTGTATTGGCATGGTCGATATTCATGATATAGATTCTTCCTGTTTCTGCACGTTCTTTCAATAGATCAGAAAACAGATCCATTGCTTTAATTTTTTTCTTTGGTGTTTTCCTATCATTTTCATATTTTACATATAATTCTTCAAACTTATCGTTGTCCATTCCAAACACATCATATAAATCTGGTACATCATGTGGTGAGAACAATGTTATCTCTTGATCACTCAATAACCTTTCATAAAACAGTTTTGATATCTGAATAGAATAATCTAATTTACGCACTCGATTGTCTTCAGTGCCTTTGTTATTTTTTAAAACTAAGATGTCTTCTATTTCTTGATGCCAAATAGGAAAATGGACTGTAGCTGATCCTCCACGTATTCCATTCTGTGTGCATGATCTAACAGTTGCTTCAAAAACTTTTAAAAAAGGAATCACACCTGTGTGTGCTACTTCGCCTCCTCTTATTTTTGAATTGATGCCTCTTATTCTTCCTAAGTTTAGTCCGATGCCGGCTCTCTGTGCAATATAATATCCAACTGCTGAATTAGATGAAAATATTGATGGCAAAGTGTCATCAACATCTACCAACACACAGGAGGCAAATTGTTTGATCGGTGTTCTCACTCCGCCCATAACCGGAGTAGGAATATTAATTTGAAACGTTGAAATAGCATCATAATATTTTTTTACATAAGACATCCTTGTGTCTTTAGGATAGTTTGCAAATAGTGTTGCCGCAATCATCATATACATAAACTGCGGAGTTTCATATACTCGCCCAGTGCTACGATCTTGGACCAAGTATTTGTCTACCACTTGTCTAAGTCCTGCAAAAGTATAATCTAAATCTCTATCATGTTTGATCCATGTGTTAAGTTTTTTAAGTTCTGTTGCAGTATAATTTTTAAGTATCATATCGTCATACACACCACGACTAACATTTGCTCTAATAATAACAGAAAAAGGCCTTGGCTGAAACTGTTCAAAAACTTCCTTGTAAATGTTCCATAGTAATAGTCTTGCCGCGGCATATTGATAGTTTGGTGCGTCTAAACTAATCAAGTCGTTTGCTGATCTTATTAATATGTCTTGCACTTCTGTAGACAACATATTATTTGTAAATTGTATTTGAGAATTCATTTCTATTTGTGAAGCAGAAACACCTGATAGTCCTTCACAGGCTTGTTCGACAACGAAATGCATTTTGTTAATGTCCAACGGCTCCTTAGACCCGTCCCTTTTTGTTATGAGTATGTCTGTGTTTTTGTTCATTTTTTTATTGGAATAATACTAGTTATTATAGAGTCAAAAGGTTCTTTAGTAAACGATAATTTTATGACAGATGTGGATAATTAGGACTAAACAAAACTGGCTACACGATATTTCATTGTAGCCGCTGTTCCAGTGCTTGTAGTTGTGTACTGAAGCACTCCCGAACTTGTAACTGTAAACACAACACCAACATCAGTGTTTTCTGTAAAATCATCTGTAAAACTAATGTTTGCTGACGTGCCTGAAACTGTGATACAACCAGTTCTTCTAGCTGTGTCTCTTGCGATGATGTAATGATATTCGAAATGATTGACTCTGTGTACATCGTGTTCTACTACAGTCCCTGCTGAATCTGTAACGTCTGTTGCTGTTGAAGTGTTATCGTCTAATGTAACTGTAAGTTGTACAGCTGATTCGTGATATAAGTTTCCTCCAAACTCAGAGGTAGTGCCTCCTCTATGGAAAAAATTTCCGTAAGCAAAGTTGTGTCCATTAGAAAAAATCAAACTAGGCCCATCGGAGCTATCATCAGCATTTTTGGCAACTGATCTAAAATTGTTGCCTGCTATGACATTGCCAGTTGGATTACCGCCACTTGAATATATTCTAACTGCTTCAACATCTATCAAATCAAATCTTGATCCCATTACAGTAAAGCCTGTAGGACCTACTGTTTTATTTGCAGTGGATCCATCTGATGCTTCTCCTAAATTCAAAGCTCTATGCATTCTAAGAAACTCCGAAGCTGTTATGTTGACATCTTCTACATCATCACTTACATCAAAGCCATATTGTATTCCTTCGAATGTGCAAGAGTTAAAAGATATTCTCTTGCATGGATTGGCTGTGGTTGAAAACATTTTTACTGTTGCATTATTGTTTGTTACGCCATCCTGATTCTGAAAAGAATCATCTCCTGATCCTAACCAATGACAGTTATCAAAATGGATGTCTATGGCTTGTGTAATCTTCATAATGCTTTGATCAAACACAGTTTGAAAACACATGCCCTGCACACGTATACCGTTGGGTACTTCTGCTCCGCCATTACCTATATTTGCATCTGTTTGTCCTAGTCTATCTACTGTTTCTACAACAAATTCTAAACTGCTGTCATTACTTTTAATAAATGTAGAAGTTGGACCATCACCTAGTATTGTTGCGTGTGGAAACAATTTAATAGAAGATCCAGCAACTAGATAAGTTCCGCCAGGAAAGTATAAAGTCCTTCTTTCTTTGCCACCGGTATCTACTGTGTACGTATTTTTTATTGCTCTGTTTATGGCCGCAGTATCATCAACTATTCCATCACCAACAGCACCAAAGTCTTTTACTGATACTCTGTCATCTAGTTTCTGTTGTAAAGTTCTTACAATAGGAGCATTGTTATCTACTCCTGTAACAACTGGATTGTCTGTGTTGCCTTTAAGTGTGTATGTGTTTGCAACTGATAGAATGTTATCGTCTTCAGTTAAAATTTTAGTGTTGCCTACTTCAGGTGCACCTTCTTGAACTGTTCCATTGCCTATGAAAAGTTCCTGTGTATCAACTGCAAATCCAAATTCACCAGCAGATAACTGTGGTAATTGTGCTTTTAAGCCACGTCTATGCTGTATTCTTGAAATCTGTGTAATTGCCATTTGTAGTATTTATTGACTAGAGTTTGTAGAATTTCTCTACTCGGGCGAGCCATTTGTTTAGCCAATAGTCATAATGGCTAGGTTCAAGATCAAACTGCTGATAATTCAAGTCCCTTGAACACATAAAAATATGTCCTTCTTTGATGTTTGTTCCATATACTTCGTTGTGTGCTTCTGCATATGCAACCAGTTGTAGATAGTAATCTTCAACCCAATCTTTTTTCTTTGGCTTATTTGTTTGTTTGAAGTCCATTATGGCAGGTCTTCCGTCAAATTGACCAACTAAATCTGCAGTGCCTGAATAAAGTCCTGGAAAATATAATGCTTGTTCAATACCCCAGATTTCTTGAACATGTGTTAGAGCATTTTGTATTATTATGTTGGCCATCTTGTTTGCTTGTTGATGCACAAGATTGGATCCAGGAATACGTTCTTCGCCAGCAAGAAATCTCTCTAAGTTACCATGCATCGCAGATCCAACACCTGATGCTTCCTTGACAATTCTATTAGCTGTTTCGTGTCCTACTCTGCTTTTCCATTCGTTGATATGTGTCATATCTTTTGTTTTGCTCAATATTGTAGTGACTGAAGGCACTCTTTCTCCAGTAGGAGTCTGATACACTCTGGAACCTTCATGATTGATTTGTTTTAAAGTATGATATTCATACTTTTTTACAAATGGTGGTGCTGTGATATTACTTGTATTCAAAATTTTGTGTGGTTGGATTTATTTTAATCAACTTGGCGCCGTTGCGTATATGAAAGTGTGTTGCCATGGGTGTCAAAGGAGATAGTGTGACTATGCTTTGTATGTTATCACATGTCTTAACAAATTTTAGCAACTCAGATATGATCCTACGTCCAGCACCTTTCTTCAATGACCAAACAGTGTAGGCAATAGCTATGCATGATTGTTCTTTTGGCACACTCATTAATTCTAATTCTTTTTCAGTTGTGGGTATTTCTTTTGTGTAGGCAACGCAAATTACTCCTTCTATGTTGTCACCGTTTTTTAGTCCATAAATTTTCCTACCATTAGATGTACGGAAATTATTATCAAGTTCGGGACGAACTGGATCGTCTTGCGGATTAATTTTATCTAGTTCTACTAATTCTGCTTTTTCAGTCCAAGACCAAAAGTCAAAATTGTACTTGCCAATTTTCATATTCAAAGTATTTTAATTATATACTATTTGGAGCGCCTAGCCAAGGCTTTTTTTGCCATTTTGGATACAGCATCTGTACTGGCAATGTTACCCATGTCACCGTCTTTTGGTTCTACTATTGTGTCGACTGTAATCTTATCACCATCAAACTTTTTTACTAAATTTTTTACAACTGGGTCGTTAGTTATAAGATCCTTAATAATGTCTGTGTTAATACTCATACCTTCTTTTTCCATATAGTCTGATAGAGCATCTATCGGTATTATTGCACTTGTTTTTTGATTATCTGCTTCTTGTTTGAAATAACTTAGGATAGCCGCCAATTGTTGGGTGTAATTTTCAATCTCAACGATTAACATTATCTTTCAGCACGGCCTAGTGGTTCATCGCCACCAGCGGCTGGCTCAGATGCACCGAAGTCGTCATCTTCAATATCTGCATCACCTTCAATGTCAGCATCGATGTCCATGTCTGTGTCTATATCACTATCTGGAGCCATTGGTGCTACTGATTCGCCTTTCACAACTGCCACAGAACTTTGAGCACTTTCTCTAGCAGTTTGTAGAGCATCTTCTAAAGTTTCCAGTGCTGGATTGATCACGTTTGCATATTCTTGTGCTTTTTCTTGACCAACTTCATTTGACATTCTGTCTACTAATTCTAACACGGCAGATGATTTTAATTCAGCAATCTTTTCATACATGTCTGTGATTTGGTCAACCACATCTTGTGATGCAAGTAATATTTCGGATGTCTCCATCTCATTTTCTAATAATGATTGTAATTGGTTTGCGTATTCGTTGGATTCATTTCTTCCAACAATTTTTTCTAAGTTTTTAAATCTAGTCACGGCTGATGCTCCTCCTTTTATAAACGTGTCTAATTTTTCAATGATTGGCATAAAGCCTTTCATCAATGCGGCAGGAACAGATTGTCCTGACTTGGCCATTTCTAAAGCACGTTTGGCAAGTGAAAAGTTTTGGTTGCCAACCATTAATCTTAAGGCCGCTTGTTCTCTTCCACCCATTGTGTAATTTGCTTCTTCTAGTTGGCCAGTTACTGCTAGGCGGATGTGTTCAACAACTTTTGCTAAATCTTTTGAAAGCTGTTCAATTTCTTTTTTTCTTTTTGGATACTTTTTTTCTAGTTCATTTTTAGACATACCCTTTTGCATGTCCAAAACTAATTTTTTAAATTCAGGTGCAACAACATCTTCAAGGTCGCCTTCGTCTTCTCTTGTTACTTTACCGTCTTTGAAATCAACTGTATGTGTGTCACCATCTCTAGTTGTGTATTGTATTGTTATACCTTTTGGACCAGCACCCATGCTGTCCATTGTGTAACCTTGATCTTGAATGTATTCTACAAAGTTTCTTGCTTCGTCATCTAAGTCTTCCATGTTGACCTTGGCTCCAACTTTGATCTGATTGGCATTGCCTTGTGTATTTTGTTTTTTGTCTTTAACAGATACATTGCCTTGTTCATCAGTGTCAACATCAACTTCTTTTGTGTCCACAGTGGTTGTGACGCCAGGCTTTTCCGGATCTTCTATTTCTATTTTGTCACCTTGAACTGCTTTTACTCTTGCTTGTTGTTCTTTAACAATAGCGTCTTTAAGAAGTTTGTTTTCTAAATATTTAGGATTAGTTGAATTAGTATTGAAAGCCATTGCTGACTCAAAGGATTTAATGCTTTGTTCAACCGAATCTTTGAAAATGTTTAGTGTATCGTCTTCCATTTCAGTAAGTTTGATATCTTGTCCAAATCTTTCCGCTATGAGCGACTGTAGTTTTTCAGTTGAATAATAATCTATGTTATCAAGTTTCATGCTATGTCATATTTATATGCGTTGTCATCTAATGTTACAACGTCATGGCGGCGTAATTCTGCTGAATAGTTGTGTCCAGCTGATATATTTCTTCCAAAATATCGTCAAGTTTGTCTTCTAAGTGTGGCTGAGCTTGAATCTGTGACTTTGTACGTTCATAAGTTTGTATAGCAATAGAATAGTCAAGATCAAGTTGATCAAGTTCCTTTAGCTTATCCTCATGTATTTTTGTGTATTGATTAAGAATAGTGGCAATGCACACAGCTAATTTGTAGTTGTAAATGTCCTTTTTTAAGGGTAATCTCTGTTTAGAGTAGATATCGTAGGTCTTTGTTTTGTTACGTAACACAGCACAGTCACCTACTAATATGCCATTTTTTAGTTCTTTTGGCACATATTTGATTATGTCAGATGATCTTGTTAAGCGCCAAACTGCCCGTTGAATAAACTTTTCAATACTGTTTTTTTGCACCATGGTTGTATATCAGGTTTTTTTGTCCTACTCTTATCGTATATTACAATATGTTTTCGCCAAAGTAAATCTAATTTATTCCAATCATCTAGCGAAAAGTCTTTAACATCAAAGTGTTCATCTAGAATATTGGAAATAAGTTCTACGTCCTTATCATCTACTTCTACTGAGTATGTTTTAAATTGTATCTTCAAAATATTTCTATTGCATTACAAGAATTACTGCAATCAACGTTGATAGTACGCCACCAATGACAGTAGCTGATGCACCAATAATAATTTTACCAGTTCGTTTGGACTCATCCATAAGTCCTTTGTGCAATTCTTTGATTGCCACTTCTACACCTTCAAGACGTTCTTCCAATCGAGAATACCTTTCTGCACATAGATCTACGTGAGCTTCAAGATTCTTCTTTTCGCTCTCGTATGATAATACTGGTCTTTCCATAGCTTTTGTTTTCATAGTCCTTATTCCTACCACTCCGTAGTTTGTTGTTGAGCCTATGTTGCCTGTTTTTTTATAATGGAAGCCTAATTTGTTGCCTACTCAACAATATTTATAGCTTGTGTTGTAGTATTTTGTTAGCTTTTTTTGAAATATATGTTTTTTGTTTTGGTGTTTTCAGCATCGAATACAGCAGGATCGATCTTTGCTGATTCCATTAGTTTCACTATCACAGGCACGTTATGAATGTCTTCTATCAGTCCGCCAAATTCTCCATTAATGTTTGAAAAAATATCTGTGTGTTCTGTTGTGAAATCTAAGATCCAAACATTTTGTTCGCCACCAAAATTTGTTCCAAAATTATATCTCGTCAGGTCTTGATTGCCATTCAATGTTGATCCAACATTTTCCACATTTGATCTAAGTTGAATAGTTTGAATCAATGCATTGTAGTTTTGCATTTGTAAAGCACTTGATTCAGATATATCAACCAGAGTATAGACTTGCACTCTTTCCTGCATGTTGTTATTTTATACTAAAATTGATTTGATGTAAAGAAAGTAAAAGTGGCCCCGAAGGGCCACTCTTGTATTGGTTAGTTTTAGATTACTGGTTAGCAGTAGAATCGTCAGACGCCGCAGTTTGTAAGTCAAGTGCTTTGACTGCAACTGTTAAGCCTGATAAGTTAGCTGTCAATCCAGGTGTTTTGCCTCTGAAGTTAGTATCAATGGCTCTTAACGCAGTTTGAATTGATGCTTCGATAGTGTTATATTCTAATCCACCATTTTCATCACTGTCTCTGGATAAACCGTCTGCTCTTACTATGAATGCTTGTCTTGTGTTTGAGTCTGTTAATGGACCTTTACCTAAGACATTTACAAATTGCTCTAAGCCTCTTTGTATCATTCCTAAACCACCAGTAGTAACTGTAGCATCGTCGAAATCACCTGTTTCAGATGATACATCGTTGCCGTAGTCGATTTCAATAAATGCAAGTTCCTCTGTTCCGTCTTCTGCAATAGTATTGAAAGTTCTGTTGTTTGCTGTAATTGGCATGTTTATTTCTCCTATTTTTCAATCCACGCTCCGTGAATTGTTTACTTGTAGATATTTATGTGAATTTTGGTAAAATTATGTGGAGTTTAAAAGGGCGATGCGTAACACCGCCCTCTTAGTATTAAGAAGTAGCTTCTGTGACTACTTCAGGAGCGAACACACCTGATTGCCAAGCAATTACTATGACGATAACCACGCCTGCCCAAACCCATTTGTTTTTAATCCATTTTTTCATTATTGCTCCTATTTGTTCTTGTAGATGTTATACAATATCCAAACAGCAACTAAGCCAATGAGTCCCTGTGAACTTAATGATCCTAATAGTCCTTGAATGTTTCCTATCACTGAGATGTTAGGCCAAAAAGGTATGCCTTGTCCGTTGAATAAAATTTCTAAGACTATACCTAAAGCCAATAGTGATACACCGACATCTGCTAGTGCGGATGACCATGATTTGATCGATTTTAAAATATCCATCATATCTCCTTTATTCTGATTTTTCCTATCAGTAACAATTATTGTATGCTCATGCGTAAACTATTAACACACAATATTTGGTTGTAGATATCTATAAATGTGGATAAAAATTTTTAATATGAGTAGTTTAAACTGATTGCCAGCTTTTTACAGCGGCAAAATTGTCTTTACTAAAACTTAGTCTATCAACTAATTTTACTGCTTGTCCATCGTTATCAATGGCAACATAACCTTCAGGATTTGTTACTTTGAATCCTGTGTCCGTTTTGACAAACTGTTTTGTGGCTTTGACACTGTTAATTTTTTTTAATAACAAATTTTTAACCGCAATAGTTTTGTTATGAATCTCAAATATGTCCATGACTCCTTGTTGGTTGTCAGCGAACAGTTTACCCATTAAAGCAACCAATTGATCTCTTTTGTCTTTGGCTTTATCAGTTTTTAATTTTTCTTTTGCTGTTGCCTGTTGATCACGATAGTAATTTAAAAATTGTTGCATCATTGCTTTTACGTTTCCGCCCAACTTCCCACCTCTAACTTGTTTGTTTACAAACTGCAACATATAGGTTGTAAAATCTTTGTTTGTGGACAGTTTCATCCATAACGGATTAGGCACTTGGTCAGTAAGTTGGTCTATCTGTGCAATGGCAGTTTTTAGTTTTCGAACCTGATCAGAACTGAAAGTTGCTGTGCCAGATAGGTCTTTGAAATAAGCATCATCGTACCAAACTGATCCATCACCGCCCATGCCGGAAACATCAACGCCAAATTGTGCTGACATATTATCTAAACTATCGCCTTCGTATTGAGTATGGAAAATTATTCCTATCTTTGCTTTTGTGATCTTG
>MDTA01043925.1_pt1 | contig 13055 bp, 15 predicted proteins | sample 811151 | NCBI WGS metagenome assembly MDTA01 (sample SAMN05326648, study PRJNA326480) | marine metagenome | isolation source: seawater | place: Indian Ocean: South | collected 2010 | reverse complement strand
CACGGCTGTTTCGGTGATGACGCGTGTGTTGTTTCTTGATTGCCTAATTGTGTTTTGTCGCTGATTCCCGACCAGTTTTTCGGAGGGAAAGCTTGAAACCGCCTGCTTCCGTCGTGACCATTGTTGGGAAGATCCTCAAAATTGATCCGGTTCGTTGTTCTGGTTCGAAGTCGTTGAAAGGTCCGGGCTTTTGCCTGTTGGCAAGGCAATGAGCCCGGCCTGAGTCTCAGTCCACCTGATCCGTGGTGGCACCGCGACTGGAACTGGAGACGAGGCGCGCGTATTTGCCGAGAATTCCGTTGCGATAGCGAGGTTCTGGCTTGGTCCACCCCGCTCGGCGACTCTCCAGTTCAACCTCATCCACGTTGAGTTGGAGCAGCCGTTGGTCCGCATCGACGGTGATGCTGTCGCCCTCCTGAACAAGTCCGATCGTGCCGCCGATGGCGGCTTCCGGTGCGACGTGTCCCACCACAAGGCCGTAGGTGCCACCGCTGAAGCGGCCATCGGTGATCAGGGCCACCTTGTCGCCGAGTCCCTGGCCCACGATGGCTGAGGTAGGAGCCAGCATTTCCCGCATGCCGGGGCCACCGACGGGGCCTTCGTTGCGGACCACCACAACATCACCGGCCTTGATCTGCTTGTCGAGGATCGCGGCCAGGCAGTCTTCCTCGCTCTCAAACACCCGGGCTGGGCCAGTCAGCACAGGGGTTTTCACGCCGCTGATCTTGGCCACGCTGCCTTCGCTGGCCAGGTTGCCCTTCAGGATCGCCAGGTGTCCTTTGGCGTAGAGGGGGTTGCTGAGGGGCCGGATCACGTCCTGCCCAGCAGGCGGTTCGGATGACACATCCGCCAGCAGCTCCTTCAGGCTTTTACCTTCCACCGTTCGGCAGTCGCCGTGCAGCAATCCGGCATCCAGCAGCAGCTTCATCACCTGGGGGATGCCGCCGGCATTGTGCAGATCAACGGTCACGTAGCGGCCGCTGGGCTTGAGGTCACAGATCACCGGCACGCGCTGACGGATCCGCTCGAAGTCGTCGATGTTCAGGTCCACACCGGCCGTGCGGGCAATGGCTAGCAGGTGCAGCACTGCATTGGTGGAGCCTCCCACCGCCATGATCACGCTGATGGCGTTTTCAAACGCTTCCTTGGTGAGCAGATCCAGGGGGCGGATGTTGGCTTTCACCGCATCCACCAGCACCTCGGCGGAGCGGGCGGCACTGTCGGCTTTCTCCTCGTCCTCTGCCGCCATGGTCGAGCTGTAGGGGAGGCTCAGACCCATCGTTTCGATGGCAGCACTCATCGTGTTGGCGGTGAACATGCCACCGCAACTGCCTGCACCAGGGCAGGCATTTTTCTCAACAGCGGTGAGCTGTTCTTCATCGATCTTGCCGCTTGTCAGCTGACCGACGGCTTCAAAGGCGCTCACCACGGTGAGATCACAGCCACCGAGCTTGCCCGGCTTGATCGTGCCGCCGTAAACGAACACCGAAGGAATGTTCATCCGCGCCATGGCCAGCATCGCGCCTGGCATGTTCTTGTCGCAGCCACCGACAGCCAATACGCCGTCCATGCTCTGGCCGTTGCAGGCGGTTTCGATCGCATCTGCAATCACCTCACGACTCACCAGGGAGTACTTCATCCCTTCGGTGCCCATGGAAATGCCATCACTCACCGTGATGGTTCCAAACATCTGGGGCATCCCTCCGGCCTGTCGGGCTGCTTCCTCAGCCCGTTTGGACAGGTCATTCAGCCCCACATTGCAGGGGGTGATGGTGCTGTAGCCATTGGCAATGCCCAAGATCGGCTTGCCGAAATCGCTGTCTCCAAATCCAACGGCCCGCAGCATGGCGCGGTTGGGAGACCGCTGAATCCCCTTGGTGACGGCGTCGGAGCGAAGCATGGAGCGGAGCGGACCAGTGGCGATCAAGCCAACCTACCGAGCGCTCATCCTTCCGTTCCGAGCCCCTCGAGTTGGGCGCGAACGCGGGCAATCTCGGCGTTCAGTTTTTCAACGCGCTCTTCGAGATGCCCGTTCTTCGGGCTATCCAGCACTTCAGAACCGTCTTGCATCCGCGGTGCATGCAACATCGATTTATGCGCGCCGTAACGGCGGCGCCTGTCGGCTTCATTCAGTAGCCACCAGGCCAGACCCGCGGCACCGAGCACTGCTCCGGTGACAAGGGTTGCCAAGGTGCCTGAACCCGTGTCGTGGTGCTGGGCCATTGGAGCCTTCAACTCATTGAAAGGTTAGTCATGCCCTCAATGTCTGAGGTTCAGCCGTCGCACTGGGTCACCGATTCCTGGACGTATCTGCCCTTGCTCGCCAAGGCTTTCGTCAATGCAGGCGGTATGCAGCGTTAGATCCGGGATTGTTTCTCCCAGCAATTTCAGCCCAGGACTGGCGCACAGAGCGGTAATCACCCGCATCCGCCGTCCGTTCACACCTCGGCTTTGGAGCTCCTGCAGCAGCTTGAGTGTGGCCTGACCGTCGCTGATCTGATCAACAAAAACAATCACACCGGCGTTGGCTTCGATCTCCGTTGGGCACGTGCCCAGGGAGAGGGAAGAATCGGGCAGAACGGATCGGCCCCCCTGCCACAGCTCCAAGCCAGCGGGTAGCACTGGAATCGCGATCAGTGGCACGGATGCCTCAACAATGGTTCCTTCCGTGTCTTCGTTCACCCCGGGCACCGTGTCGCGGCGATGGGGCAGCCAGTCCCGCAGCGCTTCGTAGGTGAGCCAACGACCCAGTTCCTGCAGGGCGGTGGCGTACAGGGCAGGAGGTGTTTCGCGGTGCCGCAGCATCGTCAGCCAATGACCGATCAGGGGATGAGGTGGAACCACCACCCGCAGGCTCATGGCCATATCAACTCGCTCCGCTGGCGATTGCCATAACGTGATTGCTCAAATTACCGGTCTCATGGCTGCCCTTCGACGTACGGCCTCGCTGCTGGCGGTGATCCTTGTGGGTTTCAGCACCCTCTTCTGGCCTGATGCAGCCCAGGCCATCACAGCTCCTGAACTCCGGGGACAACGGGCTGTCCAGGAGATCACGGCCGACATGCATGGCCTCGATCTCAAGGAAAAAGAGTTCCTTAAAGCCGACCTTCGGGAGGTGAATCTGAGTGGCACTGATCTTCGGGGAGCTGTGATCAACACCTCACAACTTCAGGGTGCCGATCTTCGTGATGCCGATCTCTCCGATGTGGTGGGCTTCGCCAGTCACTTCGAGGGTGCTGATCTGCGGGGGGCCAATTTCACCAACGCGATGATGATGCAGAGCCGCTTCACCGACGCGCAGATCGACGGTGCCGATTTCACCAACGCTGTGCTGGATTTACCGCAGCAGAGGGCGCTTTGTGCCCGCGCGGAAGGGTCCAATCCCATCAGTGGGGTTTCGACCCGTGAGAGCCTGGGCTGTCGCCCGTAATTCCCATGCCAAAGCGTTTACCGGTGACCGTGATCACCGGATTCCTCGGGGCCGGCAAAACCACCGTGTTGCGTCATCTGCTCACCAAGGGCGGCCAGCGTCTGGCTGTGATGGTGAACGAATTCGGCAGCGTTGGCCTCGATGGTGACCTGATCCGCAGCTGTGGCTTCTGCCCTGAGGAGGATGTGGACGGTCGTCTGGTGGAACTGAACAACGGCTGCCTCTGCTGCACGGTGCAGGACGACTTCCTGCCAACGATGGAGAAGCTGCTTGAACGGGCCGATCAGCTGGATGGAATTGTTGTGGAAACAAGCGGCCTGGCCCTGCCACGCCCCTTGCTTCAGGCCTTGGACTGGCCGGCCATCCGAAGTCGTGTCCATGTGAATGGTGTGGTGACGTTGGTGGATGGCGAGGCCCTCTCCCAGGGCAGTCCTGTGGCTGACGCTGATGCTCTGGAGCAACAGCGTGCGGAGGATCCCAGCCTCGATCACCTCACAGCAATCGATGAGTTGTTTGAGGATCAACTCAAGGCCGCTGATCTGGTCTTGATCAGTCGTGCCGACCGTTTGGATGCCTCTGCGGTCGCTGATGTGCAGGAGGGCATCAAGGACAAAGTCCGTGAGGGCACCGCGCTGCTTCCGGTATCCCAAGGACTGGTGGACACTGCCGTTGTGCTCGGGCTGGATCACCACACGCTGCACCATGACCACGGAAGCCATCACGATCATCACGACCACGACCACGACCACGACCACGACCACGACAGCCATCACGATCACAGCCATGTGGCAATGGTTGGTAGCAATGTTCGTGTTGAAGGGCCTATCGATCGTCAAGAGTTGGAACGGCTCTTGCCCGACCTCGTGCGGGATCAGCAGGTGGTGCGTCTGAAGGGCCGTGTTTGGTTGAAGGGAAAGTCGCTCCCACTGCAACTCCAGATGGTGGGCCCTCGGTTGAACAGCTGGTTTGAAGCTGCTCCCAGCCAGGCATGGCGGCCTGAGCAGGGTTGCGGGGCCGATCTGGTGGTTCTGGCGTTGAAGACCAGCGCTGCTTCGGCGGTGGAACGCGCTGTTCAGAGGCTTGTGCAAGCCACACCGGCCAAAGCCAACACTGCAGCTGCCACTCCTGAGAGCTGAATCGGATCCCCTTCCAGGTGGCCCACAACAAGGGCCATCACCGGAGCGGTGGCCATCAGTGTGACCCCTTGACCAACGGGCATGGTCTGCAGGACCACCTGCTGCAACAGGATGCCGGCGTTTGTTCCAATCAGGGTTGCAACCACCAGCGTCCATCGCTCAGGTCGTGTCATGGCGGGGCGGTTCCAGGCCCTTGTCAACACCGGGATGAGGCCAAGCCATCCACCCATCAACCTGATGGTGGCCGTTTGCAGAGGGCTGAGTTCCGTACTGATCAAGACATGACGGGCGAGAAAGGCTCCGCTCAGGCCACAGATCACCGCTGTTAAAGCGAGCAGCAAGCCGGTGCTGAGTTCGGTGTTGGTTTCGGTGCTGATGTCATCCCGCTTCCCACTGCGCCGCCTCGATTGGAGCGCGATCAGGGCCACCGCTCCCGACACAAGGATGGCTCCGAGCCAATTCCTTGAGGTCAGGCTGTCCCCCATGACGACGACCCCACCGATGCTTGCCAGCACCGGCCCGCTCGCTTCAACAGTGAGGGTTCGACGGGTGCCGAGCCGCCGCAGGGCACCGAGATAAAAACTGTCGCCAGCAGCGATTCCGATCAACCCGCTGATCAACAGAACCAAGACGGCCTGGGCCTCCGTCCCCCCTGGGAGGGTGAACAGAACCGGCAGAAACAGCAGGCTGGCCAGCCCATTTTTCAAGGCATTGAGCCGGATCGCCGGCATATGAGCCGATAACGAACGCCAAAGAGCACTGGCGGAGGTCCAGGCCATGGCAGCTCCGAGGGCTGCCAGCACTCCCGTCATTCATTCACGGCGATCGCTGTGGAGTCTGCTGTGCAATTCGGGGCACTGTGCACAATTCAGAAACGTGGGGCCTGGAGACGAGCAAAGTGCTGGGGAAAGTGGTGGAGAGCCTCTCGGGACATTGGGCGGTTCATCTTGAAAGTCGCGTTCCTCGCACGGAGCTGTATGAAGCTCGGATCGCCTCATCCAAGCCGTCCCTCGGATTTTTCATCCTCCTCGTGAGTTCAGCGGTGATCGCCAGCCTCGGGCTGATCTCTAACAGCACGGCTGTCGTCATTGGGGCGATGATTGTCGCTCCGCTGATGGATCCAATTCTGAGCCTGGCCTTCGGTTTGGCCGTCGGCGATGGGACGTTGATTCGCCGTTCTGCCGTGACGATCAGCTTTGGAGTGATCGCGGTTGTCGGCACGGCGTCATTGATTAGCTGGGGGCTGGGCATCAGCCATGTGCAGTCGGAGATCACAGGTCGCACCTCTCCGAACCTGATTGATTTGGGGATCGCCGTTGCAGCTGCCGTTGCCGGGTCGTTTTCGATGACGCGAAAACAGCTGTCCAATTCCATTGCCGGTGTCGCAATTGCGGTTGCCCTTGTTCCACCTCTCTGCGTCAGTGGCATTGGCCTGACGCTTGGCTCGGAAATGGTTGCGGTGTTCGGGCGCGGCACGGTGGCCGGCCTGACCAACCAGATCGCAGAGGGATCATTCCTTCTTTTTTTGGCGAACCTGATTGGCATCACCGTCACCAGCCTTGTTGTGTTTTTGTTGCAGCGTTATGGCTCAATTCGAAGTTGTTGGCGAAACCTTCTGGTCTGTCTGGGGTTGCTTGGTTTGCTGAGCCTTCCGTTGTCATCGGCGCTGCATGACTTCAGTGTGCGGCAGCAGATGGATGCAGAATTTGGTCGCTTCAAGGCGGGACGACTCAAACGTGTTGTCATCGTGCAAAGAAATCCGAGATTGTGGTCAAAGGTTCGTCTGATGTACAGCAACGTCAGTGTTGTTGATAACAAGGCAAAACTGGATCTTGTCCTGAATGCACCCGAAGATATTTTGGATCAATCTTTTATGAATCAAGTGAATCAACAGATGTTGAAGAGGGCCAAAGGCTTTGGCTTGGATGATCTTGATTTGAACATCAGTGTGATCCCTAATCACGTGTACAAATTCGACAATTAGAAAATCACCTAAGCGGCACAAGTTGCAGCTAGTTTGATGTCACTAGCGACATTTTGATCAAGTTTGACGACAGCTCCCAGAGAAGCTGAGCTTTGTTGCTGTCGGTCGCTTCTACAGATGGTTCCGTCGGGCTGAACTGATGCCGACCTGGTCCCAGCAGTCCATTGCTCCAATAGCTGAACCCAGGTCTGTTGAGCTCCTGGTCAACCAGTTGCACCAGCAGTTCTCCTGCATGTTCCACGGTCTCGGTCAGCTTCAGCAGATCTCTGGCCACAAATCCGAACAGGGCCTGTCCCACAGGATTGGCTTGGCGACTGTTTCTGAAAAAACCATCCGATGTGCGAGGAATCACCAGCCCCGGACTCCATGCCACCACAGGCAGAGCTGGACATTGGCGATGGAATTCCCTCGCCATCAAAAGATTGCAAAGCTTGCTGTCCTTGTAGGCCTTGTCTGCATTGAATGGGCTCACACCGTCAACCATCGCGGCACCCGGCCCCTCGCGAAGGCCCTGCATCGCTCCCAGACCTGCAGGCTCCCCCACTCGGCCACCACCGGTGGCTGGGTTGTGCACCTCGGAGGCGGTGATAACAACCGCCCTGGTGTGCTCCTTCAAACCCTCAAGCATCAGTTGATGGGCCACATGGTTCACCGCAAAGGTGAGCTCAATGCCTTGTTGACTCCATCGAGGTGAACGATGACCTGCATATTGCAAGCCCGCATTGAGAAGCATCGCGTCGAATGACGCCTTGCTTTGACGGAGTTCGTCGATGACCTTCACCACGGAATGAAGGTCAGCCAGGTCTCCGACCAAGGTCTGCACGGATCCAGACAATGTGGCTTGGGTTTGATCGGCCCGCTCTTGGTTGCGGCAAACAATGGTCAGCTGATCTCCCCGGGCGAGCAAAATTTTTGCCGCCTCAAGCCCGATCCCGCTGCTTGCACCGCTGATCAGGAGCCTGCGCCGTTCAGCTGTCGTCATGGAGCTTGAACACGTAGAGCTCTGCATCACGATCGCTCACCACATAAACCCTGTTCCGATCTGGATCGATGGCAACGCCCTCCGCCTTGCGGACCTGCTTGTCCTTTCCACCCGTGCTGATGGTGAGGTCAAGGCGCTCGAGAACAGCATCACGTTCCCAGTCGAAATGGAACAAACACTGACCTTTGTCGCTGGCGATCCAGATGGTGTGCCGCTTGCTGTCGTAACTCAGCCCCGAGAAATCCAACTTGCCAGGTTTCAGCTTTGGATGGGTAAATCCCATGTCTGCTTTCAACTCCTTCGCCGAGAGAATGGTGGTCAGGGATGGGTCGAGTTCAATCAGCAGACCTGGACGTCCCTCCTTGACCACAAACACATGGCCATTGTCGGCGTTGACTGTGATCCCTTCCAATCCTTTGTTGTCTGGAAGGTCTGGGAAATGCTTCGCAATTGTGGCGTAGTTGGTCATGGCTGAAAGAGGCCGTCGAGAGCGTTCCCGTCTGGTGTTGAGATCCACGATCACCAGGGAATTGGTCACTTCCTGCACGACCAGTAGTTCACTGTCATCTCGGCTGATGGCAATGCCCTCCAAGTCGTCGAGGCCGATGAAGAACGAGTCGGCGACTGAGACCCTTCCTTTTAGATCAAGCCGAAAGATCGCCTTGGTGTCATCACTGACGGTGTAAAGCGCGGATCCATCCCGGTTCAAGGTCAGGCCAGAGGGTTCATTCAGGCCCAGGCTGGGGTCTCGAATGCTGTGCTTGCTGAGCAGCTCAAGGCGAAACGATGGCATGGGCTCCATGGTTCTTCGAACGATTGTGGTCCCAGGACCCTTTTGTACCAACCATCAAGAGAGAGGATGCTCAGATCACGGCAATGGCGTCATGCATCGGATCGCTGTGTATTGCGGCTCCCAGAGCGGTGACTCCCCCATCTTCGAAGCCGCCGCGATTGAGCTGGCTCAACTGCTCACATCTCATCGGATATCGCTGATTTATGGCGGTGCCCGGATCGGATTGATGGGTGCTGTTGCCAATGCCGTCCTGGCTGATGGTGGTGAGGTGATCGGAGTGATCCCCGAGCAACTGATGCTGGATGAGGTCGTGCATACCGGGTTGACCCGTCTTGAGGTTGTTCGCTCCATGCATGAGCGCAAAGCTCGGATGATTGCTCTGGCCGATGGCGTGATTGCGTTACCCGGTGGCCTTGGAACTCTTGAGGAGTTATTTGAGGTGCTCACCTGGGCTCAGCTTCGTTTCCACTCCAAACCCATCGGCATGCTGAATGTGAATGGCTACTTCGATGCTTTGCTGACGTTTCTGGACAACAGCGTTGCAACAGGATTCGTCTCGGTGCAAAACCGCATGCTCCTGTTGGATGCACCGACTCCGAACTCCTTGGTTGACCTGATGTTGAGTGGTTCTTGATGCAACGCACTGTTTTGATCACTGGTGCAAGTCGAGGCATCGGTCAGTCGATCGCCAAGCGGCTGCTCAGGGATGGCCATCGTCTCAGCCTTGGCTTGCGTGATCCAGAAGCGCTTCTTGGATCAGACCTCGACGGCGACCGTGTGGTTCGTCACCTCTATGACGCAAGAGATCCGGCAAGTGCTGCCGCCTGGGTTGAGGCCACCCTCAAGACATGGGGACAGGTCGACACCCTGATTCACTCTGCCGGGATTTTGCGACGTACCCCTCTGCTGTTCGCTGATGGAGAGGAGCGAGATCTTGATGACCTCTGGTCGGTCAACGTGATGGGACCCTGGTGGCTCACCCGCGCGGCATGGCCGTCTTTATCGGACAGTGGCCGCGGGAGGATCCAGGTGCTTGTCTCGATGAGCGGCAAGCGCGTCAAGGGGCGGATGGCGGGGTACCCCGTCAGCAAATTCGCTTTGATGGCGCTCTGCCAGAGCATGCGCAATGAAGGTTGGAACCATGGGATCCGCGTGACCGCCATCTGTCCCAGTTGGGTTAACACCGACATGGCTCGCGCAGTGACTGCTGTGGAGGCTGCTCAGATGACCCAACCCAATGACCTCGCAGAGCTCTCCAGCACCCTTTTGTCCTTGCCGGAGGCATCAGTTCCCTTCGAATTGGCGATGAATTGTTCCCTGGAAACCTGAATCTTCTGGTTTCGGATCTGTACTGACAGGTCTGCTGGCGCTATGGATCACTCAGCGTCCGTTTCACGCGATGTGTCTTTTGGCGGCCATCGGCCTGCTTGCACCACGCCTTGTCTTGGTGTTGATGTGGTTCATCAACAGCAGCTTCGTTCTGCAGCCGTTCAGTGGGACAAGTGTTCCCAATCCTCTGCTTCCCGTTCTTGGCTTGCTGTTTTTACCCACCACAACGCTTGGTTATTGCTGGGCTGTGGCGTCGTTCGGTGGAGTGTCTTCGTTTAGTGGTCTGTTGGTGGTCTTGATCGGCCTCATTATTGACTTCGGCTTGATCGGCAACGGTCGCGGTGCTGTCCGCCGCTGATTGTCAACGTTTGATCTGAACTGCCGTGGAGAGCTGTGCCATCTGTCAGCTGCATGCCGACCCTGCAGCCCGACAGCGTTATGAAATTCGTCGATCTGAGCTCTGGGTGTTGCGTCATCACCCGGACCCAGCGCCGCTCCCAGGCTGGTTACTGCTGGATTCATTGCGCCACTGTTCCGGCCCCGTTGATTTCTCCCAAGCGGAGGCCTCCGATTGGGGCCGTGCTGTGCGAGAGGCCAGCCACCTCGTCAAGCAGATCACAGGTTGCCAACGGGTGTATGCCATCGCCTTCGGTGAGGGGGCCCAGCACCTTCATTTGCACCTGATCCCACGACACGTGGATGATCCGGCAACCAAAGCCTGGGCGGTGGCTGATCTCTACCGCGCGATGGATCGTGGAGAACGTGCGGTAGCCGATCCATCCGCTGTGGCGTCGCTTGTTGAACGCTGTCGTTCTGTGTTTAAAAGCCTGGATTGAAGCGCTTGCGTGTGTTTGCGCTGGAGGTGCTTCTCCTCAAGCTGCCAAGAGGCCACCCCAAATGGTTGAGATGGGCCAATGTGTCTGCCGAAGCACTGAAGCAGTTCTCGCTGTATCTGGTCTCAAGACCGATTTCCTTGAGGGTCAGCAGCAATAACCTCTGCTCACGACGGGTTCCGCGGCGACTGGCCTGGATCACAAAATCCCGATCGAGAAGTTGTTGCGTGATCGCGTCAAGGTTGTCGCAGTAACCAATGGTCAGAGTTTGATCAATGGCTCGATAGGCGGTGTAAATCCGGCCTTCAGGATTGTTTTGAAGGGTTTCAACCCGTTCAGTTAGGGCAATCACGGCTTCCATGACGGGAGCTTGCAATGCCTGTTCCATCCGATCGATCTGCATTCTCAAAGACCTCCAACAGCCAGACGTTCATCACAGGCGCCCTCATAGGCACGGATGGCAGCACCAGGGATGGACCCATTGCTCTTGAGCTGGCGCACTGATAGTTCAACGCACTGCAGCACAACACTGGTGAGTTCACGGCCCTCACAAAGTGCCCAGCTTCGAAGCAGCACGTGAAGACTCGGAGGCACAGACACGGTGAGCTTGACCTGGGTTTCACGGGTGGACGTCTTGATCATGACCCGGAGTCGCCGATCCAAAGACTACCGCCTAAGTTGCTCCTAGGCAACTCTCGAGTAGCTCTTAAGTTGCTTCTGGGTATCTTCGGGGTTCAGCCTCAGTGTTTTGCGTGTGACTGTTGGCCGTCTCTTGGCTGGTCGTCAGCTCTCGATGGTCCGTGATCCGATCAGTGGTTGATTCCTGCTTGGGTCTGCCTGGAGTTGTGGGTTTGAAGCGGTTTTGGGGTGTGGTTGTGGATGTCTGAAAATCGGCTTTTTTTTCTGCGGACTCAGCTATTTCTCCTCATCATGCTGATACCGGTTTTTTGACGAGCCGGAATGCGAAGCGAGCGATCTTCGCGCGTGCTGGTGATTCGCTGTTCAGGTCTGCCTGATCGGCGGATCACTTCCCCTTAAGAAATTTGGTGGTGTACCAAGAAGGATTCCTTCTCGCCCCAAGGTGTATCGGTGGTCGAATCGCTCCGGTGGTGCACCGCCGTCGGCCACACAACTTTTTGAATGTGAAGCATCGGTTGATCCCATCGGATGATTGGCCCCGACAGGATGAGATGCCGATCAAGCTTGCTTGCGCATGTTGAGGCTTTAGCCCGGTTCTTCGTTCAGGTCATGGCAACGGTCGAGCAGTGGTTTTTCGTGAATGGGGTCCTGGTGTCGCATGGCAGCTCCTGAGAGGCGGGCTCCGAGAACGATGAGCACGGCAACGATGTTGCATCTCTGTTTGGGTTGCCACTGCAAGGTTCGTCCCTTCTGTTTGTCATCTGTGTTTGCGAATCGGTTCCCTTGCCCTTGATCTGGCGGCGGCGTGACGCTTCGTTGATGAGATACGTCATCGCGTCAAAAATTTTTTTATGTGCCTTTTTGCACTTAAAAACCGTTTTAATCCGTCTACACAATGTTTGTGACCGACAAACTCGAGCTTTCCTTATGAATCGGGGGTCACAGGGGGAGTGTCTGCAGCTCGACCCTCCCCTGAAATCTTGATATCCAGACTTGATCGCCTAAAACTGCATCAACCGCTACTTATTGGATATAAAGGCCAGGTGGCTGTAACGCCGGAGCTGTAGCTCGGAAGCCACGTTGGGGGAGTCTGCAGCTCGACTCCCCCTCCATCTCCTTTGGTAAACCATGTAGCTCTTGATACATTCAGGGCTAACTGTGGATGAGACATTCGGCTGGGGATTCAGAGCTGCATCTCCAGGGGTTTGTCGTCATCATCGATGGTGATGGCAAGCCTTTAGATCTTTCTCATCAGGATTGAGGGTGTCGCATCCTTTTCCCAACATTTCAGGCCTTTTCCATATCCGCGGTAATTCAGTTCAGCATTGCATCTTTTTGGCATAAATATCTACAAAAAGATTCATGCAAAATTCAGTCGCAGCGTGGCTTGGAAGGCCTGGCCTTTGTTTGCCATTCACCAAAAGACTCTTACCAGAAATCAGGGCTATCGACTTGATTTTGTGGATGTCCAGAAAGTGCTCGCCTCATCACCACAATCCCGGACTTTTCGTCCCATCATCGGTTGGTCAGGCCGTAACCGGACCTGAAAGCCGGACAGAGCGATGTCCGACGAGAGCTGCGATTTGACCTCAGTTTCCTCTGGGGTCAAATCCGTTCGCCCTTAAGAAATTCGGTTGTGTATTGGAATACACGGATCGACCCATCAATGTATCGACGTGGTCGAATCGCTCCGGTGGTGCATAACCGTCGACCACACAACATTCAACTGGGATCACTCGAACAGTGGCGACGTCGTCTGACGCCACCTGTTGTCAGAGCAAGAGTCAACCCAATCGACCATGGGCCTGACGGCCTGTTGGGCGTTGACTGAAAACGGAGAGGGTGGGATTCGAACCCACGGTGCCCGTGAAGACACGCTGGTTTTCAAGACCAGAGCCATAAACCACTCGACCACCTCTCCAGAGGGTG
>MDTA01114315.1_pt1 | contig 13059 bp, 13 predicted proteins | sample 811151 | NCBI WGS metagenome assembly MDTA01 (sample SAMN05326648, study PRJNA326480) | marine metagenome | isolation source: seawater | place: Indian Ocean: South | collected 2010 | reverse complement strand
CTTGTGTTACAGCGTGTCTACTGAATCCCTTTGAACTTCTTAAGTTGTAGCAGACCTCGTCTTGGGTGAAACTTGAGCCATTCTGCGTAAAAACCGGTCTACCTATCCAATTTCCCAGCGAATCTTTCGTTCCATATGCACATAATTCACTCTTTTTTGTGTTGTACACAACCATATCTGCTGTAAGCTTGATATCAGCGCTAGTGAGTTGTACATCTCCGTGAAAAGTCACTAACTCAGATTGAACCTGCATCACTATACTATCTCTAGCATAGTAGTTTACACCCTTGTATTCGCCTTCATAAGCTTGGGCTAAAACAACCCCGCTTTTCAACACAATCAATAGGAAAAGGAAATAATACCCCTTAACAAAGAAGTGCGATGCAAGATTATTTTTGATAGATAACATGAAGTCTTTTCTACTACGCCCAAAGCTAGCAAAACATGGAGTGCTTGCACTAGCCATACTTTTTGTTTTTGCAACAGCAGCATTCACACCACTTGAACCAACAATGGTGGTGGTTATAGACGCGGGCCACGGTGGCAAGGATCCTGGGAATTTAGGTACTGGTAGATACAAAGTGACTGAAAAGGACGTTACTCTAGATGTTGCTAACAAGTTAGCTAGTTATATCGAAGAAAATATGCCAGACGTTGAGGTCATTCTAACTAGAAAGGATGATTCATTTCCTAAACTCAATACTCGCGTAAAAATTGCCAACGAAGCCTCTGCAGATTTATTTATTTCAATTCATTGTGATGCCTTTAGTTCGGCTAAAGCATGGGGGTGCGGCACCTATGTGATGGGAATGCATAAAACAGAAGAGAGTTTAAGGGTAGCTATGCAGGAAAATGCTAGTATTTACAAGGAAGACGACTACAAAAATACTTATGAAGGCTTCGACCCTAAGGATCCTGATACCTACATTGCTCTTGCTCTTAGGCAAAATGTTTATCTTGATAAAAGCCTTGAGCTTGGTTCTATGATTCAATCTCAGTTTCGAGATCGAGTGGGAAGAAAAGACAGAGGAGTTAAACAGGCTGGATACTATGTTATTTCATACACTTCTATGCCCAGCGTGCTAGTAGAGCTTGGCTTTTTAACCAATCCTAAGGAAGAGGATTTTCTTATAAGCGAGGAGGGAAAGAGCTACATGGCCTCAGCAATTTTCAGAGCTTTAAGAAATTACAAAGAAGATCAAGTACCTACTGATGCTAAACCAAAGAATCCAGAGGAAACGCAAACGCCGACGCCGACGCCAGAATCAGAATCAGAATCAGAACCTAATCCTACGCAAGCATCTGAAATATCTGAAACAGAGCACAATACCACTAAGTCATTAATAGAATTCAAAGTTCAGGTTGCAAGTTCTCCTGTAGAACTGGAAAATTCCGATCCAATTTTTAGAGGGCATCAGAGTGTAGACGTGTATATTAGCAATGGACAATACAAATACACGATAGGAAACTACAAGACAGCTGAGGCAGCACATGAATATAAGCGAGCATTAAGGGCAAGTGGATTTACAGGCGCCTTTGTTGTAGCTTTCAAAGACGGAAAGCGGATTCTAATGTCTGAAGTACCTAAGAAATAACTGCAACAATTGAAACGCATATCACAAGAATTTAAGATAGGAGCCCTTATGATTTTAGGGGCTGTGATGCTGTTCATTGGCGTAAATTATCTAAAGGGGTTTAACCCTCTTGCTAATCAGGATCACTTCTACGCAGTGTACGACAAGGTAGAAGGTCTTTCTGTATCTAATCCAGTTCTAGTAAATGGATTTAAAGTTGGACAGGTTACAAGAGTTGAGTTTCATAAAAGTGGAGATGGAAAACTATTGGTTGAGTTTACTGTAGACCAAAGCGAACTGAAAATCCCAGCTAACTCTGAAGCACAGATTTTCTCATCTGACCTTTTTGGCTCTAAAGCAATCCAAATCTTAAGAGGAGATAGCTCTGGATATGTCTCAAACCTGGACACTTTAATTGCTTCAAATCAAGAAGATATTACTGAGGCTGTGAGAAAAGAGCTTGAGCCTCTTAGAAAGAAAACAGATCAGCTGGTTAAAACTGTTGATGAGATTCTGACGAATGTGAATGCGGTATTCGAGGATGAAGCTACCCAAGGTCTACCAGCAGCCTTTAAGAATCTGCAGCGAACTGTAGTAACCTTAGAAAACACTGCTGTTCAGTTAGACTCGTTAGTTGTTGAAAACAGGGCAGTATTCACTAACATCATGAAAAACGTTGATGGGATTGCTTCTAACCTCAACAAGCATAGCGACGACATTGCAAACATAATTGATAATTTCTCAGAGGTAAGTGACTCACTCGCTGCAGCTGATTTCGCCTCTACTATCAAAAAAGCTGATTCAGCCCTTGAAGGCATAGCTGAAATAACAGAAAAAGCTAAGAATGGCGAAGGAACTTTAGGCAAGCTTATGGTTAGCGACTCTCTGTACAACGGACTTGTTGCAACAAACCAAGAACTTGAATTGCTCCTTAATGATCTCCAACTTAATCCTTGGAAATACGTGAAAATCAGCATATTTGGCGGAAAGAATAAGACTAAGCTTTCTAAAAGTGAGCTTAAACAGATGAGGAAGATGATTAGGGAAGAACTGGAAGCTGGGAGTGAAGAATAATGGTTGATAAGATGATATTTGGTGCCCTTTTACTTGTGGCTGGTTTCCTCTTCACTAAGCGGATTCTTTTCATTAAGCGCAATATTTTACTGGGTAAAGATGAGGATAGATCAGATAGAAAATCTGAGAGGTGGATGACTATGGCGCTTGTTGCTTTAGGCCAAAGCAAGATGGTAGCACGCCCCGTAGCCGGCATACTACACATTCTTGTTTATCTAGGATTCATAATCATCAATATTGAGATGCTGGAAATTGTGATTGACGGTCTTACTGGTTCTCATAGAGCATTTGCAGGGCTTGGTAGTTTATACACTGTTCTTATTGCTTCATTTGAAGTTCTTGCGCTTTTAGTTCTTGTTGCTTGCGCCATTTTCCTTGTAAGAAGACATGTGATTGCACTTGCTAGATTTAAGTCTCCTGAAATGGGTGGGTGGCCATCATTGGATGCCACTATCATTTTGGTTGCAGAGATTCTTTTGATGAGCGCATTCCTTACTATGAATGCAGCAGACGCTATTGCAATGGCGGAGAACCTAGATCACTATGAAGGCATAGTAGTTAGCGAATCTGCCTTCCCTATCAGTTCAATTATTGCGGGGCTATTAGATGGAGTGTCAGATTCCAACATCGTTCTTATTGAAAGATTTTGTTGGTGGTTCCATATTGCTGGAGTACTAAGCTTCCTTGTATACGTTCCATACTCTAAGCACTTCCACATTTTCCTTGCATTCCCTAACACCTACTACTCTAACCTAGAAGAAAAAGGAAGACTAGACAATATGGCTTCAGTGAAGAAGGAGGTTGATTTGATGATGGATCCAAATGTTGATCCGTATACTGCAACAGCTGAAGGAGAATCTGAAGAACCTCCAAGGTTTGGTGTAAAGGATGCCAACGATTTAAGCTGGAAGCAGCTTATGGAGGCTTATTCGTGCACTGAGTGTGGAAGATGTACTTCTGAGTGCCCGGCTAACACGACTGGTAAGCTTCTTTCGCCTAGGAAAATTATGATGGATTCTAGAGATAGAATTGAGGAGATAGGAAAGAATATAGATGCAAACGGTGGAGAATTTAAGCCTGATGGAAAATCTCTTGTTGGTAGCTACATTACTGAAGAGGAGCTTTGGGCTTGCACATCTTGTCAAGCGTGTGTTGAAGCTTGCCCTATCAATATCAGCCCTATGGGTATCATTTTAGATATGAGAAGATCATTAATTATGGAGGAAAGTAAGTCGCCTGAACCTATCACCTCTATGTTTAACAATATTGAAAACAACGGAGCACCTTGGGCATTCCCTGCCGCCACTAGAGGTGACTGGATCAACAATGTGTAATGGCAGATTTTAAAGTACCGACTATGGGTGAGATGCTCGCTTTAGGTGAAAGTCCTGAAGTGTTGTTTTGGGTTGGGTGCGCTGGAAGCTTCGACGATAGAGCTAAGCGCATAACTAAGGCTATTGCTAAGATCCTTAATTACGCTGGAGTAAAGTTTGCTGTTCTGGGATCTGAGGAAAGCTGCACAGGTGATCCAGCTAAAAGAGCAGGAAACGAATTTCTATTCCAAATGCAGGCTGCCCAAAACATAGCAGTCCTCAACGGCTACGGAATCAAGAAAATCGTTACTGGTTGCCCCCACTGCTTCAACGTAATGAAAAACGAATACCCTGAGCTTGGAGGTGAATACGACGTGCAACACCACAGTCAATTCATCGCAACTCTTATTGCTGAAGGCAAACTAACTCTTAAAGATGACCATCCATTTAAAGGGCGCAGAATAACATTCCACGATCCTTGCTACCTAGGTAGAGGTAATGGAGAGTACGCAGCTCCACGATCAGTAATTGAAGCTCTCGATGCTGAATTAGTAGAGATGAAGCGCTGTAAGCAACGCGGACTTTGTTGCGGAGCTGGTGGGGCACAGATGTTTAAAGAAGCTGAAAGGGGTAACAAGGAAATAAACTTCGAACGCACAGATGACGCCATTGAAACAAAGGCTAAAACAATTGCAACCGGCTGCCCGTTTTGCAATACAATGATGACTGACGGAGTAAAGAATTCAGAAAAAGAAGGAACTGTAGACGTGCAGGATATTGCAGAGATGATAGCTACAGCAACAGATATTATAGATTAACATGCTTTTACAAGGAAAAATCGCAATCGTAACTGGTGCCTCAAGAGGTATTGGTAAATCAATCGCTCGAACGTTTATCGAACAAGGCGCTACTGTAGCATTCACTTACAGAAGTTCTGAAGAACAAGCTCTAGCTCTTGAAAAGGAATTAACTGCAAATAATGGAACAGCTAAAGGCTTTAAGTCTGACGCTTCCAAGTATACTGATGCTGAAAACCTTGTAAAGGAGGTATTGGAAGCCTTCGGAACAGTTGATATCGTAGTAAATAACGCTGGAATCACTGATGACACTCTATTAATGAGAATGAGTGAGGAGCAGTGGGACAGAGTAGTCGACGTAAACATGAAGAGCTGCTTCAACCTAACGAAGGCTGTTCTACGGACTATGCTGAAGGCGCGCTCAGGATCTATCATCAACATCAGTTCTGTTGTAGGTGTTCAAGGCAATGTAGGACAAGCAAACTACTCAGCCTCTAAAGCCGGAATCCTTGGCTTCACTAAATCTGTTGCCTTGGAGCTTGGCTCTAGAAACATCCGTTGTAACGCCATCGCCCCAGGCTTCATTGAGACTGAAATGACTGAAAAGCTGGACGCAGAGGTTGTTCAGGGATGGCGCGACACTATTCCTCTCAAGCGTGGAGGTTCCCCTGAAGATGTAGCAAACACTTGCGTTTTCTTAGCTTCTGACATGAGTTCATATGTTACAGGCCAAACCATCAACGTTTGTGGTGGCATGATTACAGCCTCATAGCAAACCCATAGGTTAGATGGAAATCAGCGACATTATTGTCGACGTACCCGCATGGAAGTGGGGACTAGCTCTAGCGGTTACATTAGGGCTTACTCTTTTACGGTATTACAAGAAGAAAAAATGGCTACTTAGCTTTTTAAGGCTTTCCGCCCTATCTACTCTGTCTTTTCTACTTCTTGAACCACTTCTGCGCTCTACTACTTCTGAAATCGAACCTTCGACTGTTGTAGTACTTCACGACATTTCAACTTCTCAATGGATGGGACCTGATTCGGCTTCACGAAAAGAAGCCTTAAACGACTTACTCACAGAAACACATTTACACTTCGATGAAGTGGGCTTTGAGGTTGCTCTTTTCGATTTCAGCAACAACCTTATACCCAGGGCTAACGCATCAACTGCCCCTTCCTTAAATGGCACACGTACCGATATTTCGTCCGCCCTTGAGGGAGTAAAAAACAAATTCGATAACAGAAATATATGTGCGGTAATAGTCTCTACTGACGGCCTATGTAACACCGGCCGCGACCCCGAATACAACACTCAACTTCTTGACGTCCCTCACTTTTTTATAGGCACTGGCGACACAACCTCTTTTAAAGACGTCGAGCTGTCTAAGCTACTTTCAAACCAAGTAACCCACTTAAACAACGAATTCCCAGTAGAGATAAGTCTGAGCTCGTTTGGCTTTATAGGAAAAAAAGCAAGGCTTAAAGTGTATCTAGATGAAGAGTTAGTTAAAAGCGAAAACATCAACATCTCTGATGAAAGAGGATTTTACAAATTCAAATACAACTTTAAAGCTGAGACTTCGGGCGTGAAAAAAATTAGAGCTGTTGTAATTCCGATTGAAGGAGAGGTTAGAAAGGAAAACAATTCAGCTACAGCATATGTTAATGTCTTAGATAGCAAACGTAAAATAGCAATTGTTGCAAGTGCACCTCACCCTGATGTAAGGGCATTGAAAAATGCTATGGAGGAAAATCTACACCAAGAGGTCAACGTTGTGTTTGTTTCTGAGATCAATAAATTAGAAAACAAAACTGCCATTAGCGATTGTAATGTTGCCATTTTTCATAACATCCCTAACCTGATTAAAACAACTCCTAAGGCTGTTTTTTCTTTGATGAATTCATCAACCCCTATCTTATTTGTGGGTGGGGCTGGTTTAGATCTAAAACACCTGCCAGTTGAAAGATCAGGAATAAATTTTATTAAAGGAAAAGGTACTCAGGAAATTAGCGGATCGCTGGAAGAGAGCTTTAGTTTATTTGAAACTCCTGACCAATTAGAAAATGAACTTAAGTATTTACCTCCAGTTATTGCTCCTATGGGCAGAATTGACGGAGTTAATAGCCTGAATACTCTAATTAGCAGTAGACTAGGTTCATTAGAAACTGAAATGCCCCTTCTTGCATTTAATAATGATGCTACAGGGAGACGTAGTGGAATATTTTTAGGAGAGGGAATTTGGAGATGGAGGATAGAGAGCGCTATTAAAAACGGGAACTCTGAAGTGTTTGACCAGCTGTTGAATAATTGCATAAAGTATTTAGACAGTAGAGATGATGTTAGAAGGTTTAGAGTCATTGCACCTAAAAGACTTGATGAAGACATGAGGTTAAGTTTCTCAGCACAAGTCTATGATGCTGCGCTGAACCCAACTACGACAGTTGATGTAGGTTTGGCTTTAACTAATTCTAACGGCGAGGTGTTTAATTACGATTTTTCAATAGAAAACGGTTCCTACAAACTCGATTGCGGAAGACTCTCAAATGGGCAATACACCTGGGAAGCTAGCACAATTTTAGACGAAAATCTCGAGAGTCTTAAAGGAGATCTAGTTATCTCCGAGGTAAAAGCAGAATTACTTGTACAAGCTGCAAATCACAACTTGCTTCGAAGAATAAGCAATAATACTGACGGTGATTTCTTAGGTGAAGTTGGAATAACGTATTCTCACGAAATGGGAGCAGAATTTGCCAATAAAGTGAAAGAAAAGGTTAATAAGAGAGATTTAATTCACGAGTTTACAGAAAGGTTAGAACTTATTAACTTTAATTTTATACTTTGGCTAATTCTGGGCCTACTTACTCTTGAATGGGTGATTAGGCGCAGATCTGGAGGATTTTAAATTATAAAACATGCATACACCCACTCAAAAAGAAAAAACCCGTCTTAAGCTTATAGCAATTTCAGTTATTACTATTCTTCCTGTAGTACTACTATGGAGTTCATTAACAGTTACGGTTGATTCAGGTCACGCTGGATTGACTTTCCATACGTTTGGCAATGGAGTTAATCCTGAAGCTGAACCTCTAACAAGTGGCTTCCACTTCAAGGCTCCTTGGGACGAAGTTTACCAATACGAAATTCGTCAACAAGAGCTCTTTGAGCCACTAGAAGTACTCTCTTCAAATCTATTGAAGATATCTATGGATATGACTGTTTTCTACCAACCTACTTATGATAAGCTTGGCTATCTTGAGGTTGAAAGAGGTAGGCGTTATGAGTCAAAGGTTATTCAGCCAGCGATGAGATCTGTAGCTAGAGAAGTTATTGCTAAATATCTTCCCGAGGAGTTTAACACAACTAAGAGAGAAGAAATCCAAACTGAGATTGAAACTCGTCTAGCTAATAAGCTTGCTGACAACTACATTCAGTTAAACGATGTTCTTATCCGTAACATAAAGTTACCTAACACGCTTGAACAAGCTATTGAACGCAAGCTTCAACAAGAGCAAGAGTCTCTAGAATACGAGTTCCGTATTGAAAAGGCGACTAAAGAAGCTGACCGTAAGAGAATTGAAGCTGAAGGAATCCGTGATTTCCAGAACATCGTATCTCAAAGCATTAATGATGACCTTCTTCAATGGAAAGGTATTGAAGCTACAACTGAGCTAAGCCATAGCCCCAACTCTAAGGTTGTTGTAATTGGAGCTGGCGAAAACGGTCTCCCATTGATTCTTGGAGATTAAAATCGCACACCATAAAACCTAAAACTATTAGTGGATAAAAAAAGGTCAGTTATTGGACGATTCCAAAGCTGACCTTTTAGTTTGTTGTAAAAGCAATTTGATAAAAACTAAATCTTATGCTTTCTCAATTAAGATCCCCGCTTCCTTTGCGCGTTCCATTGCTTTAAGCACACCAATCTTATTGATAGTACGCATAGCAGCAACAGACACACGTAGAGTCACCCATCTATCCTCTTCAGCGATGTAAAAACGCTTACGTTGTAGGTTAGGATAAAAACGACGCTTAGTCTTTACGTTTGAGTGACTCACGTTGTTTCCAACCATCACTTTCTTTCCTGTAATCTGACAAATACGGCTCATGACTCAAAATTTAGGAGTGCAAATAAACAACTATTTCTTGCTTAATCCAACAAAAAAATGAATCTCTCAAGTACTTCTTTTATAGATTTTCTAACCACCTCTTCTCTTGATCCATTTAGTGTTGAAGTCCAAACCTCTTCAAACTCTGGTCCCACTACCGCTAAACACACGGTTCCAACTGGAGTTTCATCCGTTCCACCATCAGGTCCAGCCACACCAGTTGTTGCTATCGCGCAATCGCTACCTAGCACCTTTTGAGCCCCTCGAGCCATTTCTAATGCCACATTTTCGCTTACAACGCCATTTAGGGCTATCACATTATCACTAACACCCAGTACTGAAGTCTTAATCTTGTTAGAATAAGCAACTATGCCTCCGACGAAATACCTACTAGCTCCAGGAGTGGTAGTAATAGAAGCAGCCACTGCTCCAGAGGTAAAACTCTCAGCAGTAGCTACTGTCAGTCCTTTATTTACAAGTTGATCCAGCTTTTTACGATTAATCGATTGCTAAACGAACAACTGTCGAAGCTCCAGCTTGTGTAACCTCAACTAGATAAACACCAGATGCAAGTTCATTTACGTTCATATCAATCACCATATTGCTTGTCTCAAAGCTTCTAAGAACTCTTCCTCCTAAATCCATAAGACTAATGGTATGTGATCCTGAACGGTCAATAACAACTTGAACATTTGTAGAAGCTGGATTAGGGTAGATAGCAACATTTCCCTCCTCAAACATCTCATCGATACCATCTGTAAACTGAATGTCCACACACTCTGCAAGGCCATCAACTGGCACTCTTAGGTGTACAATCTCATTAATATCCACAGGGTCCTCATCTCCTCTAACGTGAAGACCTGGCTCGAAATCTCTTTGGAAAATAATCTCTAAATGATCCTCAACATCTGGAGCAATAGATCCAAATACTGATTCATATCCATCGTAGTCCAAATCTGGCGTAAGATTACAAGCATAATCAGTATTCCAAGAACCGCCATTATCAGTTGAGTGAACAACATATAGGTGACGGTAGTTTTGGGTTCCTGTAGTGTAATCCTCTCTTATTGCAGAATAAGACACAAATAAGTCGCCGTCCTCATTAGAAGCCATGCTAGGAATACCAGCAAGGTTAACGTAATAAGCAGCAATCTCATCCTCAATATCTAGAGTTCCGCTCTCATCGATATCGTAAGCGTATGCAATAGTTAAAGAACTATCAATCCCATAGCTTTCATTCCAGTACTGAAGGCCATTTGTTCCTGGAAAGAAGCTAAAATTATCGTCTGTTGTATCAGAATCCATGTAGTACATAGCTCCAAAAACCATATGAACCTGACCAAACTGATCAACGTGAATATCACCTGAACCATCTGAATTCAAGTACTCTTGGAAAATACCATCTTCGTTGTAATCGTATCCCTCATCCTCAGGAAGACCTGAGTCAATTACATAGTTATCAACTGGGAAATCAGCTACAGCTGTATACTCCCAGTTATCTCCGTTATCATCAGAAATCATCACAAATGTGTCCAGCAAATCATTGAAGACTGTGAAAGCCACCACACCGTCTCTTGCGTGGATTGCATAAGTATCTCCAGCAAAACCAGTAAAATGCGTTGAATCAAGTTCAGCAAATGTTTGCATCTCCCAAGTTTCACCTGCATCTAAAGATCTGTAGTACAGAAGAGCTCCGTCTTGGCCTTGAAAGATCGTACCGCCGTTTCCCACAGGAGTACTCACGCAAATAACGTGGATTGTATTGTTATCAGGACCACCTACTGCAGCTCTAGGCCAAAGATTTCCAAAAGGTCCCTCAGATGGAATCTCAGACTCTGCCCATGATCCACTTCCAATTTCTCTCTTAGCCATCCAAAGTGGCGTATCAATACCAGGGTGAGTAATGCTAACCTCGTAACCTGAACCAGTATGCACAATCGAAGGCCATCCAACTTTTACGCTTTCAATTCTTTCATACGGCTGATCTTCCCAACCATCACCGTTATTGAAGTTGTAGCCAGTACCTCTATCAGAAAATGGAGTTACCTCCAAGCTCATAATCCATCCTGCGGAAATAGCATCACCTCCTCCTGCCATTCTATCGTCAATTGCTGCGTTAGTCTGAAGATCGTACTGAGTTAATCCTATAACCTCTCTTTCTACTACAAGCTCACGTAGTTGAGTGTATTGCACCCCCCCTTCAATGACTGTATTTATTGGATTTTTAGGAACCTCATTAAAACCATCATTAGCCTTATTAGGCATAGGTATTGCTATCCTTTGGGATACAGGAATTTGAGGAACATCCTCTAATGAGAGAAAAGAAGCCTTTGTTTCAACTTGTTGAGCAAATGAGCCCAAACCCACAAACAACAAAGACCCAACAATAAGTAATTGCTTTTTCATAGAAAGTCACTTTAATCGGTAATAACCTGACTAAACTAACTAATTCCCTTTAAAGTGGCAAGTAGAGTCTCTCTTCCCTTCACCTTTTCCTCGAGCTTAACATGAATATCTGCATCTAAGGGAAGGAACACATCTATTCTAGATCCAAATTTTATAAATCCCACCTCTTCTCCAGCCATAATCAAATCTCCAGGTTTCACATAATATCTGATACGTCTAGCAACTGCACCTGCGATTTGACGGAATAAAACATCACCCTTAGAACTTTCAACTACAAGAGTGGTTCTTTCATTTTTAGTACTGCTCTTAGGATGCCAAGCAACTAAATATTTACCTGCATGATAAACTGCATATTTAACTAATCCAGCAATTGGTGTCCATTGAACATGAACATTTAAGGGGCTCATAAAAATGCTAACCTGAATTCTATCATCCTTAAAATATTCTGGCTCAAATACCTTTTCAATTACCACCACCTTTCCATCACTTGGGCACATTACTTCTCCCTCTACTTCATTTATACTTCGTTTTGGCACTCTGAAAAATTGGGCAAAGAGGAAAAACAGAATTAAAAGCGCTCCCCCTACTATCCACATAACTAAATTTAAAACTTCAAGAATACTCAACAGCCCAAGTATACCTAGCGAGGCAATGAACAGGCTGAATAGAATAGAAAAACCTTCTCTGTGTAATTTCATTGACATAAAATATATACAGCGATAAAAGTAAAGGGTGCCGACAATAAAAGAGCGTCAAATCTATCAAGTATTCCACCGTGACCCGGTAGTAAATTCCCACTATCCTTTATACCTACTTTTCTCTTTGCCTTGCTTTCAACTAGATCTGAAAGAGTTGCGGTTGTACTTGTAATAAAAGCAATTCCTGCGCCTACAATTCCTAAAAATAAATAACCTATTAACGCAGCTGACAAAGATCCAATAACAGCTCCCTCCCAGCTCTTATTGGGTGAAATATTTGGCGCTAGACCCACTTTAATAACTCTTTTTCCAAGCAACCTCCCTCCTATGTATGCAAAAGTATCGTTAGCCCAAACAACAGACATAAATACCACCAAGTTTAACCCATTATAAGTGTCTAACGATGGGTTATTATAGGAGAAAGATCCTGTATCGTAGCTAAAAAACCCGAGCAGTATTATGGAGCAACAAACTACCAGTAGGTAAATAGCAGATAGGATGCCTCCCATTTTGTTTTTTATAAGCTCAACTATAGCTAGAATAGAAATTAGAGCCCAAAAAGCAATTGCAGAGTAGATACTCAAATATGACATAGCAATAAGAAGTAGTACTATAACTGACCCTGTAATTCCTCTGGTAAGTATCTCACTCATGAGGCATTAGTCGTATTGCCTTATCAGCGTATTTAGATGGAACTCTAATTTCAATAGTTGCAAATCCTATTCTAGCATAACTACTACAATACTTATCCATTACAACAAAGTGAATACCATTCTTATCAAGAATAGATTTTATTAACTCTACTCCTGCTAAAATAGATCTACTATAAACGTCTACCCAATCTCTCATTCAGATTCTGGATTTGGGGCGTGCTCTGAGTCAGCATCCGATGCAGCTCCAGGCCTAGGGCCTAAAATCTTTTCTACATCTTCCTTGTAAATTACTTCATGTTTTAGAAGTTCAGAAGCAAGAGCATCAAGTTTATCCCTATTACTATTTAGAATATCCTTTGCAGTATTATATGCCTTTTCAATTACTGCGCTAACCTCTTCATCAATGATTTTAGCTGTTGCTTCAGAATAAGGCT
>MDTA01023393.1_pt1 | contig 13059 bp, 11 predicted proteins | sample 811151 | NCBI WGS metagenome assembly MDTA01 (sample SAMN05326648, study PRJNA326480) | marine metagenome | isolation source: seawater | place: Indian Ocean: South | collected 2010 | reverse complement strand
GTTAGTCTCTGAACCAAAGCCACCCAATAGGATTTTTCGGAGAAAATCAGACGGGAAAATCGTGGTGCAAAAAGATGGAAAGAGCCTTGTTACTTATGATAACGCTCGTAAATTAGTAGAGGCTCACTTAAAGGGCCTTGAGCTGAAAGAAAACTATAAAAAGAAGACGAGTTAGGTTACGAGAGCAAAAAGGGCGAGGAAGCGTTATTGGAAATACATACATGCCTTTGTAGCTCGGTCAGAGCCTTCAACTTCGAAGAGGAAGACTACAAATCTCTGAAAGCAGCCTTCCCAAAGGCTAAGTTTAAAAATCACGATAATTACGAGTCTCTAAAGAAGTGGGGTAGCCAAGCGAGAATCCTTCTCACATGGAACCTAAAGTCGAAAGACTACGAATTATTCCCAAACTTACAAGCCGTGATCACTCCAGCCGCCGGCAACGATTGGGTTGATTCTGATCCTTCAGGCAAAGCATCCGTTTTTTACGGTGCTTTTCATGGTGAAATAATGAGGGAATCTATCCTTGGCGCAGTACTTTTTATGAATCAAAAGATGAACCTAATGGTTAAAAATTATCAGAACCGGAATTGGGACCGAAATATACAGAGCCAATGCAGGTTACTGAAAAACCAAACCATCCTAATAATCGGTCACGGGAATATTGGAAAACATTGCAGCTCTCTTTTCAAAGGGCTGGGATTGAATGTCTTAGCGATTAATCGATCGGGAGGAAATGAAGAAGGTGTTTTCGGCGTTGAATCTTTATCCGAATTGCTCCCAAAAGCGGACCACATAATCCTAATACTGCCCAGAATAGAATCCAACATAGGTTTTTTAGATAAGAAATTATTGCTCTTGTGCAAACCTGGTGCTTTCGTCTATAACTTTGGGCGCGGAAACGCTATCAGATCAGAAGCACTTGAATCAACGCTCGGCCACCTCGGTGGAGTCTTCCTTGATGTAACTGACACCGAACCTCTCCCAAAAGAATCGAAGCTATGGAGAAACGAAAAAGTTATGATAACACCCCATTCAAGCTGTGTTTACATGGAGTACAAGCCCTTATTTATTAATGATGTCATAGAACTAGTAAGCAGTTTTCAAAATTAGCCAGGAACCGGAGCCGAATTAAAAAACAGGTTTGGTTTCACTAGGACACATAATTTAAACTTCCCATTGAGCGTCAAACAACGGAAATCAAAGACATAAGAAAGCTTATCGAATTAACGAGAAATTTGTTTCACGAATATAGGCTCTTAGCTCTCATAATTGTCATTATATTTGCAGTCAGATCCTCCCTTCTGGACTGGAATCATGTCAGCACCGGATCAATGAGCCCGACGATTATTGAAGGCGATCGAGTGGTTATAGAAAAAAGCGCGTACGACTTTTTTTTTCCTTTTATAAGTCGGAAAGTCATGAAAACAGGAACCCCGTCACGGGGCGACATCGTGATCTTTAAGAGAGAGGACAACTCACAACTTTTAATAAAAAGAATTGTGGGTTTGCCAGGAGAAACAATTGAAATCGCAAACAACAAGGTCCGAGTAAATGGGGTTCGAGCCAATTATGAGCGTCTTAATAAGAAACGGTTTGACTATTTAGATCTCTACACTCGAACTAAAAACGAGTTTCTCGTTGAAGTTTTTGAAGACTCGGAGCACTCGATCATGCTCCAAAAAAAAACTAACCACAACGCTAGTTCCCCTATGAAAGTAAATATTCCCGAAGGCTACTACTTTGTATTGGGAGACAACCGTAACTCGAGCATAGACTCGAGAAATATTGGATTAATTCCGAGAGAACAAATCTTCGGAAAAGCGCGGACAGTCGCATTCTCGCTGGACTACGATAGATTCTATGTGCCGAGAAAAGATCGATTTTTTTCAGATCTCAACTAAAAAAACATTTTTTTCTAGTTGTCGGACCTATAATCTAAGAGTGCTCTTCTGGCCTTTCTAAATTTGTTCATTACCAAGAAGATTATCAGCGCAAGCGCTATCATCGAAAGAACTAACAAACCCGAGTAGAAAAAAAACCAAACTACTTTCGAGAACTCCACGTCAAAGAAATAAATAGCAGACGCGATAAAACCAACCGCGAAGATCGAAGAGGATAGAAATTTGCGCAAATCGTTTCGTTTCATCCTAGTAAGCTCTGATTGTTAAGGCACTTGCTCGCTCTAACTTAAAAGTCAAGACTGCGAAGTATACCGATTATCAAGGACACCTATTAAAACTCACTTGCGTGTTCATAACAAATCAGCCGCTTGAACTTTTACCGGAACGGGAATCCTCGCGCAACCTTTATCAACATTCATTCTCAGCGCACAATGCGTCCCGGAAGACAGTTGAGTTCAGCGACAGAAGCAATTTTTCTAACAAAAAGTCAACTTGATCCTGTTTAAAAGCACATCTAAACTCAAGTGAGTGTATTACGGCCCTCACAAAAAATGAACAAAAAAACTTTATTGTTCGGTTTTTACTGCTTATTAGCTTCAGCTTTTTCAGTCGCTGAGAGCCCTGAAACTTCAGTATCATCGGCCTCAAAGGAAACAGAACTCACTCCTTTAAACAGTTTTTTACTAGCGAACAAATCATCAAGGCAACAGAGTAACCGAGAGACCGCTCAGGATAGCTCTATTACTCCGCTATCACCTTTAGCGGAACATGAAAAAACAACGATGAATATCCTTGCTGCGCTTCGAGACCGTCATTATCAGGACGTCATTCTCAATGATGCGTCCTCAGTGAGATTATTAGACGAATACATATCAAATTTAGATGCAAGTAAAAGCTTTTTTCTGAGACAAGACATAGAAGAATTTTATCAGTTTAGAACGAAGTTAGACGAAATGTTAGAACGAGGAGACGTTACCCCAGCATTTCATATTTTCAATCGGTATCTTTTTCTCAGCGTTGCACAATTTGAGAGAATAATAAGTATTTTAGAGAAAGGCATAGATCAGTTTGATTTTACGATTGACGAGCGCTTGCTAACCAACCGTGAAAAGGCGGAATGGGAACCTCGACAGGCGAATCTAGATAATTTCTGGCGGAAGCGACTGAAGGATAGCATCATTAACCTTCGGCTCGCGGGGAAGAAGGATAACGAGATAGCAGACATACTTATTAAGAGGTTTAAAAACCGAATTAAAAGAACCAAGCAGACCAACAGTGAGGATGTTTTCCAGATTTATATAAATTCATTTACCAGAAGCTTCGATCCACACACACAATATCTCTCTCCCAAGACGTTCGAAAATTTTAACATCAACATGAGTTTGTCATTAGAGGGCATTGGCGCGGTTCTTCAGACAGAGGACGAGCATACAAAAGTAGTTGAACTGGTTCCCTCTGGGCCGGCCGACAAGTCCGGATCGCTCCAACCAAATGACAAAATTATTGGCGTAGGGCAAGGAACAGACGGAGTCATTGTAGATGTAATCGGGTGGCGACTTGATGAGGTCGTTAACCTCATTCGGGGGGAGAAAAATACTGTTGTTACCTTGGAAATTATATCAGCTAACGAACTAAATACTGGCTCAAAGAAAATTAGCATAACTAGGAAAAAGGTAGAACTAGAGGAGCAAACGGCAAAATCTGAGATTTTAGAGATAAAAGTCCCGGAAATAGATGGAGAGTATGGGAGAGTGGATAGGGTCAGAAAAATCGGGGTAATTTCAGTACCCACCTTCTACGTTGATTTTGATGCTATTCAAAGGGGCGAGAAGGATTATAGAAGCACCACGCGGGACGTCACAAAGCTCATTGAAGACCTAACCTTTCAAAAGATAGAAGGTCTTGTCATAGATCTCCGAGGAAACGGGGGTGGATCGCTAGAGGAATCACGAACCTTGACCGGGCTGTTCATTGATAGAGGCCCAATCGTGCAGATAAGAATGAAGAACAACAGAGTGGACATTCTTCGAGATAGATCCCCAGGTATAATCTATGATGGTCCACTTGCTGTTTTAGTTAACCGACTCAGCGCCTCAGCTTCCGAGATCTTTGCTGGTGCGATTCAAGACTATGAGCGCGGGGTGATTCTCGGAAACGCGACCTTTGGGAAAGGGACCGTGCAGTCTTTGCTTCCCCTAAATAGAGGACAACTCAAGCTCACGCAAGCAAAATTTTATAGGGTTTACGGAGACAGTACACAAGAGAGAGGAATCTCCCCAGACATTAAGTTTCCGTTTAATTATGACCCTGAGATCGTCGGCGAGAGCACTCTGCAAAAGCCGCTCCCATGGGATAGGATTATTGGCCGCTACGTGAGAAAAGGAGGGATCTCTAAAATTATTGTCCCGCTCAGAGAGCTTCATAATGAACGAGTCAAGCAGAACCCAGAGTTCCTATATCAAAACGCAGCTTATGACTATCGAAAGACCTCCCGTAAAGCAGATTATGTCTCTCTGAATGACTCAGATAGGAGATCACAGAAGAATGATCGAGACAATTTTTGGTTAAATTTAGAGAATGAAAAACGAGCAGCGCTCGGACGAGATCTTCTAACATCGCTTTCGAATTTTGATGGAACAGAGAGACCTAATGAAAAAGGAGCGGCAAATCCTGATCGTAGCGAACAAGGTGCAGCCGGAGAAAATTTAGAAAAAACGAAAAGTAAGCTTTACGAACAAGATCCATTCCTGTTAGAAGCCGGCAATATTGTAATTGACCTTATAACGTTGCAGAGAAGCGCTAAGAGCGAAAGGATAGATCTAACAAGTACTTCGCCTTGAGACAACATTCCTTGCCGAATCTCGGGTAGCACAAATACTGGTCTGAAGTGTGGAGGATGCTCCGGGAATTATCCGGATCTAATTCAAACGTTTTTCGACAATGTCAAATGCATGCTGAATTTCTTTAAAACGCGCTTCTGAGACCGCGATTAGCTCCGGGGAGACCCCCTGAGCTTGAACTTTATCCGGGTGGTGCTTCATGGCTAAACGACGATACTTTTTCTTGATCTCAGAGAAAGATTCACTTGCGGAAGCACCAAGAACCTTAAGAGACTTTTCAAACTCATCGCCGCCAGAATACGGTGCCTTTAGCTGAGAATATTCTCTCTCCAAGCCAAATATGGTGACGGCTTCTTCTATTAGCTCTTCTTCTCTCGGATGCATGACCCCGTCTGCATTGGCTAAAGTGAGCAATAAATCTATTAGCTGAAAGAGCGCTTCTTTAGAGTCACGAAACTCCTCATAAAATTGAAATGCATAGTCTCGGAACTGATCGTTCGAATTTTTAGCTTGATTGAAGATTTCAATTGCAAATTTTCTCGCTTCGGCAGAAAGCTTTAAATTCCGATCCATCAGTTGCTCTACGACTCGTATCTCTTCCGAGGACACTCGTCCGTCGGCCTTACTCAATTTCCCCAACATTGAGAAAGTCGCCAGGAAGAATAGAGTCTGCCGGTTTTCATCTGAGGACATCTTTCTTCCCGAATCTATAGCATGATGTCCCAGTGTCGCTCCTAGTATTGCGCCGAGTGGCCCGCCGAAAACGAAACCAAGGCTGCCGCCCAGCATCTTTCCCAACCAGCTCATTGACAATTCTCCTCCAAGAATGAAACTAGTAACTTAGTTTTTTCTTTCATTTTATCTCTACTCTCTTTAGCCTCGACATTAAGTCGGAGCAACGATTCAGTATTGGACCCCCTCATATTGAAGCGCCAATCTTCGAACTCTAGGCTTATTCCATCAAGTGAGCTTATGCTTCGCGCACTTGAACTAAAACGGTTTTTTACCTTCTCTAAGGAGCCAAAAATGTCGTTTACTTCTAGATTAATCTCTCCAGAGCAAGGAAACATGGATTTACAATCTCTTATCAGCTCACTCAACGTAGCACTCTCTTCAGACATAATATCAACTAAAATAAGCCAAGGAATCATCCCACTATCACAATATGAAAAATCTCTGAAATAATAATGTCCGCTCATTTCTCCGGCATAGATTGCGTTTTCTTCTCTCATTTTCTCCTTTATGAAAGCGTGGCCTGCTTTACTTTGGAAGGGTATTCCCAAAGACTCAACCATATACAGTGTATTCCAAACTAAACGCGGGTCATGAATTATGGTCTCTCCTGGATTTTTTTTGAGCAACGCTCTGGCGAATAGACCCACTAGGTAATAGCCTTCAACGAAATTACCGGCTTCATCAAAGAAAAAACATCTGTCAAAATCGCCGTCCCACGCCACTCCTAGGTTTGCGCCGGTTTCTCTGACGGCCCTAGCCGTAGATTCTCTGTTTTCAATCAAAAGTGGATTAGGGACACCGTTAGGAAAACTGCCGTCAGGAATATCGTTGATAGTTATCACCTCAAACTCCAGTAAATCTTTAAGTGGGTCCAGCACCAACCCAGCAGAACCATTTCCCGGGTTACCTAGCACTTTGAAATTTTTGTTCTGATATCCCCTTTGGAAGCTCATCAATTTATCAATATAGTCTGTGCGATGCTTGAGGAAAGATAAGCTGCCCCGTCTTTTTGAAGATGAAATTGGGAAGGAGTTTTTTCGGACGATTTCTTTGATTTCTGTTAAACCAGAATCACTGCTGACTGGTCGAGAACCAGAGGTCACTATTTTCATCCCATTATGTGTTTTTGGATTGTGACTCGCGGTAACCATAATTCCGCCATCAAAACCATAATGCGCTGTGGCGAAATAAATCTCTTCGGTGCCGCAGCAGCCGATAAAGGAAACATTAACGCCGCTATCTCTTAAACCCTCGATGAGGGCCTCAGATATTTCTACTCCTGACAGCCTAATATCGTGCCCAACGACAACCGATTTCGGGGTTGAAAAGATCGAAAAAGCCCTACCGATGGCGTAGGCGATAGAATTGTCAAGAACTTCAGGGACCTCCCCCCGAATATCGTAGGCCTTAAAACTCTCAACGTTTAACTCAGTCATGTCAATTTTCTTCTTTTATAAACCGACAGCGCTTCCACTGGCCCTAGGATCTTTTACTCCTTGGATTAGGGAACCATCAAAGGAAATAGAATTGGCATCGCCAATACCTCCTCCATAGGTTGAAATACGGAATGATTGATAACCCATTCTTTCGAGATTTTCGCGAGTATCGGGGGAGAAAGCACCCCTCTCGTGCAAGATAGTGTCGGGTTTCCATTGATGGTGAAATCTGGGAAAACCAACGGCGTCATGTAGAGGCATTTTATGATCCAGGAAATTTATAATTACCTGCAAGACTGTCGTAATGATTGTTGAGCCACCGGGAGAGCCTGTTACTAGTATAGGTATACCATCTCTAACGACTAAAGTCGGCGACATAGAACTTAGCATTCTCTTTCCAGGCTCAATGGAATTCGCTTCTCTACCGAGCAAATTATACTGATTCATCACATTTGCTTTGATCGAGAAATCATCCATCTCATTGTTTAATAGAAAACCAGCACCGGGGATTACTATTTTATTTCCATAAGGACTGTTTAGGGTTGTAGTAAAAGAAACAGCCATGCCGTCGGAGCTCATGACCGAAAAATGCGTAGTCTCTCTACTTTCTCTAAATGTAACATTGCCGTGAGTTATATGATCGCTCTTAGACACCCGATCCCATTCAAAATCTTTGAATCTCTCTTTTGCGTAATTTTTACTAATTAGTGTTTCGAGAGGGACGTCGAAAAAATCAGGATCTCCTAGATACTCTGCTCGGTCGGAATATGCCCTTTTTTTGGCCTCTACCATTAAATGAGTGAGCCTGGAACTACCCCATCCCAACTTTTTCAAGTCAAAAGGTTCCAGCATATTAAGCATTTGCAAAATGAGCAGACCGGACGAGGGAGGACCCATCGTCCAAATTCTATTACCCCTGTAAACAATGCCTACTGGCTCACGCCAAACCGAACGATAATTTTTCAAATCCTGACGAGTAATTATTCCCCCTCTAGCTTGCATTTCAGCGACAATAAGCTCGGCAACCTCGCCATCGTAGAAACCGTCGCGACCGTTTTCCGAAATTGAAACTAAAGTTTTGGCCAGATCGGGCTGTATCCACAAATCACCCTCTGATAGCTGCGCTCCATTGCGGGAAAATTTTTTCTTGGAACTCTCAAAATCCTGAAGCTTTTTACCATATTTTCGGATATGCCTGCTTAAGAAAAAATCAACCAAAAACCCGTCTCGAGCCAGTCGGATTGCGGGTGCAATAACTTTCTCTCTTGGCATCGTTCCAAACCGGTCCAACAAGGTGAGCAAACCATCAACACTGCCAGGAACGCCAGACGAAAGTGCGCTCGCTCTTGAGAGATATTTGTTAGGCTCTCCGGCTTCATCTAGATACATATCTCTGTGAGACGAATACGGGGCTGTTTCACGATGATCTAGGCTAAAGATTCGCCCGTCAGGCAACCGAATTAGGGCAAAACCACCACCTCCAAGATTACCTGCAGACGGATAAGTGACGGCGAGAGCAAACGCAGTCGCTACTGCAGCATCTACTGCGTTACCACCCTGGCGCATCACCTCTAGTCCCGCATCAGACGCCAGACTGGAGCGACTTACGACCATTCCTTTACTTGAGAATGCCCCTTCCTGTGTTGCGGCAGGCAAACCAATTGAAAAAAAAATTAATATGAGGCTTAAAAAGTGAATCAAATGATTCATGCAGAGCCTAAGTAGAGAATAAATCTCACGTATAAAAACCTAATATTTGAAGGTATACTTAAGAGTGTATCGAAACAAACAAAAATTATCGATTTTAGTGATGTAAAAATCACTTTTTTTTGGTAACTTTCGCGTTGGCTTCCTGCGCATCGGGATGAACCAACTGTTTGGTTTTTTTTTTGAGTTCGAAAATGAGACACCTCCCGAATCTTAAAGTTCTGAGCCCGTCTGAAATCTTGGATATTCTTGATAGAGCGAAACAGATTAAGGAGAGGCCTTCAGACTTCAAAGCGCTACTGCATAGAAAAACTCTCGCACTTCTTTTCCAAAAAACCAGCACCAGAACCAGAGTTTCTTTCGAGACCGCCATGCTTGAGCTGGGAGGAAACGCTATCTATATTGATTGGGCTACCTCGAATTTCGTGCTTTCAGGTATCGAGTATGAAACAGAATATCTGTCAAGAAATGTCAGCTGCATCATGGCGAGGCTCATAAAAAACTCTGACCTAGAAAAGATTGTTGGGGCGAGTCAGGTTCCCGTGATCAATGGTTGTTGCGAAAAGTATCACCCATGTCAGGCACTCACAGATATATTTACTGTCCAAGAGCAGACTAAAAAGAATTTACGAGATGTTCAAATAGTTTATCTCGGGGTTCAAAATAATGTCTCGAATTCACTTGTCCTCATATGCAATGCTTTGGGAATAAAGTTAGTACTCTGCACCCCAGAGCGTCAGTTTGACGAGGAAAGCGCTGATGAAGATGTCGCAAAAGTAATCGAAGAATCATCGTTTGTTTTTCATGAATCGGACCCAACTGAGGTTGTTCGCCTTGCCGATTTTATATACACGGACACCTGGGTAGACATGCAATATTTTAATGATCCCGACCATCAGAATAAGAGTGCTGAGAGGATAGAATCATTGATGAAGTACCAGGTCAACGCTGAACTTCTAGAGGGCATACCATGCAAAATAATGCACGATATGCCTATTCATGATGGATATGAAATTACAGACGAAGTAGTGAGAGACAGCAGATCTATAATTTTTCAGCAAGCTGAAAACAGGCTCCATGCTCAAAAAGGGCTCCTCTGGTGGCTATTTGAGCAAGCCGGGACAATTTGATTTCCTCAGAATAAATCTAAGTTACTAATTAGCCTCGCCTAAATCGAAGCATGCCGCGGTTTATTTCCTTTAATGATTTTAAGCCCATTAGTTTCATGTCTCTTTCGACTTCTGATCTTATGTTTTCTAGCGCTTTCTCGACCCCTCGCCTACCTGCAGCAGCTAGCGCAAACAGATACATTCGTCCACCAGAGCAAGCGGTGGCGCCAAGTGCCATCGCTTTCAAGATGTGTGTTCCTCGCTGAATTCCGCCATCTAAAATAATATCTATCTCTCCACCCACTTCATTTACAATTTCTTCCAATTGATCAAATGGACTCCTGCTACCATCTAATTGCCTCCCCCCGTGATTTGATATCATTATTGCATCAGCTCCTATCTCAACAGCTTTTCTGGCATCACGCGGGCTCATTATGCCTTTCAAACAAAACTTCCCGTTCCATTTGCTTTTCAAATCCTCTGCATGATTCCAACTCAACGTCTGATCAAGCATCGTCGAGAAATAATCTCCAACTGAGATTGCAATATTTGATCCTTCCTTAACATGATCCTTCAGTTGGGAGAGCTCAAACTTTTTTCTTAACAAAAAATTAAGCGCCCATGCTGGCTTTATTCCAAACTGAAAAAGGCTAGAAAGCGTCAGTTTCGGAGGCGTCGTAAAACCTGTCCTCAGATCTCTCTCCCTATTTCCGCCGGTTATCGTATCTACCGTTAGAGTGAGCACGTCAAATTTTGCCTCAGTAGCCATTTCGATCATAGCGTCATTCAGAGCTCTATCTTTGTGAAAATAAAACTGGAACATCTTTGGGGATTCTATTAGTTCTCCTATTTCCTTCAGCGGAACAGTCCCCAGAGATGATACCCCGAACAAAGTATTGTATTTGTGAGCGGCAAGGGCCACAGCTCTCTCCCCTTCGTAGTGAAAAAGTCTTTGAAGAGCGGTCGGAGAGCAAAAGATCGGTAAGCTTAGTTTGAAGCCCATAACCTCGACCGACATATCAATTTCTTCGACACCAGCTAAAACATTAGGAACTAGATCACAATCCTCGAAGGCCAAAGAATTCCTCCGGTAGGTAACTTCGTCATCAGCGGCACCATCAATATAATGAAATATCGGACTTGGAAGACGACGTCTCGCTAAGTCTCTTAGATCCGCAAAATTGGTACATTTCTCTAGTATCCTAGGCATGTTTACTTTACCTCACGTTTATCCTGGTACTGACTTCTTAATCTAAATCGGGCGCTTGAAGTGTTAACGCAAAAAAAGAGGTAACAAATGAGCTAGGCTTTGAAAACTTCTGGAAAAAAGTTTTTTGTCACTGATTCTTTGACGTTTTCCTTAGTATAGCTCCTTTTCGAGAAGCCTTTTAGTTATAATTCAGTTGTCAAAGGAACAAGGACTTTTTGTGCCCATAAACTCAATAGAAGAAATACTGGAAGATTTTCGCCATGGCAAAATGGTTCTGATTATGGATGACGAAGACCGGGAAAATGAGGGAGATCTAATCATTGCCGCAGATTGCATTACTGCAAACGACGTAACCTTTTTTGCTAGGAATGCCTGCGGTCTGATCTGTTTAACTCTTACGGAAGAAAAAGCTAGCCAGCTGAAATTACCACTGATGGTTGAGAAAAATGGTTCCAGCCACTCAACTAATTTTACTGTATCAATTGAGGCAGCTGAAGGGATATCTACTGGCATATCTGCCGCTGATAGAGCACAAACCATTAAAACTGCGGTTAACAAAAATGCACAGCCAAGCGACTTAGTTCAACCCGGCCACATTTTTCCACTGATCTCACAACCGGGAGGCGTTCTCACCCGAGCTGGGCACACCGAAGCCGGCACAGACCTAGCAAGATTGTCCGGCCATGAACCCGCGTCGGTAATTGTTGAAGTGATGAACGAGGATGGAACAATGGCAAAAAGGCCGGAACTAGAGGCGTTTGCTGAAAAACACGGCATAAAAATTGGAACAATAGCGGATCTTATCCAATACCGGAGCCTCCACGACACTACCATTGAAAAGATGGATCAGCGATCTGTAAATACCGCTTACGGAAGCTTTGTACTTAAAACATATCGCGACAATATTTCTGAGTGCGTGCACTATGCATTAGTCAGAGGCGAAGTAACGCAAGACTCTCCTTGTCCAGTAAGAGTGCATCTATTGAATACTTTGAGAGACATATTTCAAACAGTCAGCCCCGAATTTTCCGATTCATGGTCTCTGTCGGAGTCCATGAAATTTATAGACAATGCGAACCACGGGGTAATAGTGTTAATCGGACAGGAATTTAATCAGGCAGACGAACTTAAGAAGGTCTCCCTTTTCCCAGAAGTTACAACGGCTACAGCAAAATCATCGGATACGGGAAGCTATCGCGTCGTTGGAACTGGCTCCCAGATATTAAGAGACGTGGGAGTAGGCAAGATGCGACTTCTGAGCTCGCCCACCCGTTACAACGCAATTTCTGGCTTTAATCTAGAGGTTATTGAATTCATTGAGAAAAATTAGCTTAACTTTCGGTATATTGTTAATTTGGTCAAGTCATACCCTAACCGCGGGTGGTATTTCTGATCCACAAAAAACGGTTGCTGACTTCCATGACTCTCTCACCCAAGTGTTAAAGGAGAAAAGTTACGAATCCAAGCTCTCTCTGCTCCTTCCATCGGTTCCAGAACTATTTGCTGTTGGGACAATCGCCCGAATTTCTGTAGGCAGAACAGCTTGGGCTCTCTTGGATGAGAAAGAGAAGCAAAGTTTCCGAATGCTGACAAAAGATCTAATAGCGTCAACCTATGCTGCAAGATTCAGAGAATATAGGAATCAAAGGTTCAAAATCGTCGAGTCTAAAAGCCTTCCGAAAAATCGGCAAGCGGTAAAGACTCAACTTTTTTCTGGCGAGGCTGTAGTTTCTTTAGAATATCATTTGCAGAAAAATGACTCAGTCTGGCAGATCTATGATATCGTCGCGAATGGGGTAAGCGATCTATCTCTCAAACGTGCTACGTATGGAAAGACTCTTTCAGAAAGCGGTTTCACCGGTCTGGTCGACGACATAAGCGAACAGATCAAGAAAAACGCGCAAAAGAGCCTCTGACAAATGTTCGAAGGAATTCTTACTTCTTGGACTAATTTAGTTATTCGTAATCACAAATTGACTCTCCTGCTACTAGTAGTCCTTACTGGAATGCTTGGTGCTTTCGCAGTCCTCAAATTCAAAATAAATTCGGATACTTCCAAATTAATTGTTCAAGACACCGATTGGCGAAAGGTACATGATGAATTCATCGATCAATTTCCTC
>MDTA01229239.1_pt1 | contig 13061 bp, 10 predicted proteins | sample 811151 | NCBI WGS metagenome assembly MDTA01 (sample SAMN05326648, study PRJNA326480) | marine metagenome | isolation source: seawater | place: Indian Ocean: South | collected 2010 | reverse complement strand
TATATGGTGATGATGCTGTTATTCCTGTTTCTAATTTTAATACCCTTAAGCTTAAGTCTCTTGTTAAGGATATTGCAAAGTTTTACGATGTTCCGTTCGATGAAGTAAACAAGATGACTGGTCCTTTGCAAGAACAAGTTATGCAACAGGCTCGTGATGAAAATCAAGAAAAGTCTGTTTTTGTTCTTAAACATGAAGATTGTATGCAACATTCAACAGAATATCGTGAGTTTATGGAAACGTATCCTGAGGTAGAAAAACATGTATCTTCACTATTTATGCAAAACAGAGCAATTGGTAGACACGCGGGAGGCGTTATTATAGCAGATGCTGATGAGCTTGCACAGTCTATGCCTATTGTTGGTGTTCGTGGTGAACTACAAACTCCCTGGACAGAAGGTATGAACTTCCGTAATCTTGAAGATAATGGCTTTCTTAAGTTTGACTTCTTAGGTTTAACACTTCTTAAAGATGTAGAAAATTGCATTTATCGTATTTTAAAGAAACAAGGTAATCCTAATCCTACGTTCTTAGAGGCAAAAGCTTTCTTTGATAAACATCTTAACTGTAGATTTCATGAACAAGATGATCCTGCTGTTTGGAAACATGTTTATCATGAAGGACATTTTGCTGGTGTTTTCCAGTTTACTAATCAAGGTGCTAGACAGTTCTCTTTAGAAGCACAGCCTGAAAATATCGAAGAGTTGGCGGCACTTACAGCTATTTATCGTCCTGGTCCTCTTAAGGCAAACGTACATAAAAAGTATGTCAAAGCGAAGCAAAACGCAGATCAAATTAAATATGATCATCCTATTATTAAGGAAATCTTAGGACCAACGTTTGGCTTTGTAACATTTCAAGAACAGTTTATGCTATTGGCACAAAAGCTAGCCGGCTTTGATCCGGGTGAAAGTGATAAGCTTCGAAAGACTCTAGTTAAAAAGTCTCTTGATACTCTGGCTTCTAAAGGTTCTGAAAAGGCTATAGCACGTGATAAGTTTATTAAAGGTGCAAAAGAGTTAAATGACGTTCCGGAATCTGTTTCTTCTAAATTGTGGTCAGAAATAGAATTCTTTAGTGTTTATGGATTTAATAAATCACATGCCGTTGCATATGCTATTGACTCTTATTATGCAGCTTGGCTTCATACACACTATGAAACTGAGTGGTTGGCAACAATCCTTCAGTCTGAAAATGGTAATCCTAAAGGTATGTCTAAAGCTATTTCAGAAATTAAATCATTTGGTTATGAAATTGCAGCGATCGATATTAATCACTCTGGAACTGAGTGGGAATTTTCTCAAGATTTACAAGCATTTGTTCCACCTTTAACATCTCTTAAAGGAGTAGGTGACAAAGCAGTTGAAGAAGTATTTGCAAATAGGCCATACAAAAACTTAGAAGATTTATTTTATGATGCAGAAGGAGTATGGAAGCATTCGAAGCTAAACAAAACAGCTTTTTCTTCACTAACAAAAATGGAAGCATTTAAATCTCTCCAGGAGTTCCAGAACAATGAGTTAGATAATCACAAGCAAATGCATGATTTGGTTCTTGATAACTATACTTTACTTAAGAAAGGTAGATTCGGAATGACAAAAACTGCAATAAAAAGAGCACAAAAAAATGATGAAGAAATCATACCAATTGTTGAAGATTTAATGTCAAAATATAGAGTTATTTCTGATTGGTCTCGAGGTGAAAAAATAAAGAACTATTTTGAACTCAGTAATGATGCAAGCGATGACCTCCTATTTCCACCTAAATTATTAAAAAAGCTAAACGAAAAGCAAATTGGCAGTATCTTTGATATACCTTCGGGTGAAAGAGGAATTGGTTGGTTTACTGTAACTGAAGTTATTAAGAAAACAACTAAAAATGGTAAGGCATTTATGCGTTGGAAGTGTGTTGACTCAGATAATCGTAGCGGTTGGCTACGTGTTTGGGGTGACATGGAAGGTGAAGTTGAGTTCAGTACTTGGCTTGCTGATGTAAAGAATGATTCTGGTTGGGGTATGTCGTCTAGCCTTGCTAAACTTAAAAAGATTAACGCTTTTGATTAATCAATGTTATTCTAAAACATGATTTTAAATAGTGTAAAATTTTTATTTTTTGTTTAAAATATAAAATAAAAAGGAATTAAATTGAGATTTTTTAATATTAATATTGAAGGTCCTGATTGTAGTGGCAAAACTACTTTATATAATAAATTACATAAAGCAACAAACTTTAAATACAATATTCAAGACAGAAGTTGCATGTCTATGTTTGTTTATTCAAAGTTATATAATAGAAAAGATTCGTCTGTTTGGTTTGATAAAATCTTAGACGATCTCAAACGACTTGATACTTTATATATAGTTCTTTTACCTTCTGAAGATTGTATTTTGAAGCGACTTAAAGTTAGAGGTGATGAGTTCCAAGATAATAAATCAATCTTAGAAGTACGTAGTCACTTTAGAAATCTTGCTAAAATGGGTTTTGGTTCTTTTCCAAACGTTTTAGTTTTAGAAGAAGAAGATTTAGAAGACAATGTAAACAAAGCACTTGACTTTATAAATTCTTTAAATGACATGCCGGGTCAAGAACTAATAAAGTCTTTGGTTTATTGTAGTGGTAGAAATGAGCTTGTTGACATACAATGTAAAGAAAAAGTAGATAGAAGAAATTTAGACTATTCAGTCTTAAACTTTCCTCAGGAAAAAGAGTATTATGAAAAAATAGAATTAGAAATTACTAATACACTTTTTAAAGAGTTTACAGGTTTAAATCAACATAACAAACCACAAAAGCATGATAGCAGAAGATTTATTTACACAAATAACAGTTGTATATCAATGATTCATGCATTGTGGAGACAGAATACTTTAAATGTGTCTGCAACTTTGAGATCATCTAATGTGTCAACAACTTTATGGGCAGATTTTGAATTTTTAAAGATACTTAGCGTAAAGATTGCTGATGAAATGTCTTTGCCAGAAAATTGTGAAATTAATTTAACAGTAAATATAAGATCAGCGCATATAGTTCCTTAGGAGTTTTAAGTGAATCCACAATTTACAATTTATACAGGTCCTATGTTTGGTTCGAAAACAACAAGACTAATGTCAGATATTGATAGAGCATTATATAAAAACAGAAAAGTAATAGCTTTTAAAGCTAAAAAAGACAATAGATATACAAAAGAAACAATTAGTACACACACTGGAGCAACTTACCCAGCCTTTTGTATTGATCACGCTGAAGAAATATATTTTTATATTACAGAAGAAATGTTAAATTCTAATACAATAATAGCAGTTGATGAAGCATTTATGATACAGGATATTGATTCTGTTTTAATTTCTTTGTATCGTAAAGGTGTTAATATAATTGTATCATCAATTCAGCTGGACGCAAACGAGATACCTTTTGAGAATATAAAAAATATGATGCCTTGGGCAACAAAAATAGAAATATGCCCAGCTGTGTGCACTGATTGTGATCAAGACGCTTATTTTACAGAAGCAATGTTTGATATTAATAATGCAACACCAGAAGAAAGAGTTGGTTCAAAAGGAATGTACGAGCCAAGATGTGCGAAACATTATTCTACTTTTAGAGAGAGTAGTAATTGAAAAAGATAAATGTTCCTGTAGAAATAAAAGATTTAGGCGAAAAGTTTTTAACATCTGATATATGGTTTGTATGTGCAGATAAAAGCTTTAAAAAAGTATTGAGGCCTAAAAGATATAAAAACATTGAAAGAGGAGAATATCTTAGAGAATTAGAAAAAGAAATAAGAATGCAATTTCCTTATCACGAAAAAGACACTTCTTTTTTAAGATCTTCAATGTATCATGCAACAAATATTTCAAGACCTGATCAGATATTAGAAAGAGAAGAATACACTTATTATTTTAAGTTATTACCTTCAGAGATTAAAAAATCTTTATTTGTATATTCTTCTTGCAATAGTAAAACATATTACTTAAAAGGTGTTCAAGGTTTAGCTGATGTTTTAAAACTTTGGTATGCAGATGATGCTGATGATAAAGACATTCAGGTTATAATACCTTTTAAAGTAAAGCCTCAATATTATATTCCTGAATTATCTAAAAGAATATTTTATCATGGTAGTAATAAAAGATTTAATGAGCTCAAGAAAAACTCATATGTTACACCTTATAAAGAAGACGCAATTAAGTTTGCAATTCCTTGGAGTAGTGAAGAACTTTTATTTAAAGATGAAGAAATGGCTGTGTTAGGAAGACCACCAGCTTTTTTAAGATTTAAAAGAAATGTTGAAATTGAAGATAGTAATATATTCTTATATTCTGTAAAGGGTTTAAAGACAATTCCAACTTCATCAAATTCAGGTCATCTTTATCCTTGGAACAGAATGACTTTAGAAGAAGCTAGTGAAGAAAATAAAAGTTTAAAATTAGAAAGAAAGATATTGTCTTGGAAAAAAGAGTTAAGCTTGAACAATGTGCGGAAAGAATAAGATGTGTCTATGAGGATTAATAGAATTATTAGTATCAATCATTTGTTGAACAGCATCTAGATTTTCTTGTCTGTCTTCCCAAAAATGTAATTCTTTACAGAAACTATACGTATTCAAAAGAGACTTGGCTACGTCTGCTTTGTATTTAGGTGTACCTTCTTTACCTAATGTCTGATAATCTTTGGTTTTATAATAAAGACGATTATCATCAAACATAAGACCTTTTTTTCTAAGTAAACTATTTGTTGAATGTATAACTTCTGGAAGATTACTTCTTGCTGTGCACAAAACTGTTAAAGCTTCAGGATCCTCCATAGATTCTTTTACTTTATTAACAGTATCATCTATCCAATAAGTATCTATATTCTTTTTGTAGTATAGAGGATTAACAGACTCTTCAGAATTGTACCAAAACCCATCTTTCTTTGTCCAATTAACAGGTTTCTTTGTTGTTTTAAATAGTGTGTCGTCAAAATCAAAAATATTAATTTTTTTAATATATTCTTTATTTTCTTTTAACAATTCTTTTATATAATTTTCTAGTAATAAAATAGACATAAAACCTCGGAGATTTAAATTGGTAGATATAAATAGGCCTTCATGGGATAAAATTTGGATGCAAATGGCAGAGACAATTTCGCAGCGAAGTCATCATTCAACCTTTAAAGTAGGAGCACTTATTGTAACGTCAGATAACACGCAAGTTCTTTCATTAGGATATAATGGTAATGCATCAGGAATGTCAAACGTACCTCAATCTGAGGAACCTGGGCAGAGTGGTTTGCTACATGCTGAAATAAATGCGCTGTTAAAGCTCGATTATAATAATCCAAAAGATAAAGTAATGTATTTAACATTAAGTCCTTGTGAGAATTGTGCAATGGCTATAATAAATAGTGGAATAAAAAAAGTTGTCTATAAAGAGAGGTATAGAAACGATAGCGGATTAAACCTTTTAGAAAGTGCAAACATTGAAGTAAAGCAAGTTTTATTTTAATCCTTCAAGCTAATAAATTTATTTTATTAAATTAAATTGATATATATTATAAGAAATAAAAAAGTAATTAACGAGGGATATTAATGAATAGCACAAAGTTATCACTTAAAGAAGGTTTTGACTTTTTATTTGAAGAAGACCAGAAAAAAGAAAAAAAGTTTAGAATTAATTTAGGCAAAAAAGAAGACATCCAACAAAGTAGTAACATTGATCACTTAGCAATTATCTTAGCTACTGATATTGTTTCTTCAAGATTACAAGACAAAAGCGAGCCTACACTTCTTTCGCTTGCATTGCAAAGTTCTAGTGGTGATGGTCAATTATCAACAGGCAAAATGTTAAATTTGCAAAAAGTTTTTAATACAACAAAGACTTTATCGCAATTTCAAGACGTGATGGGTTTTTCTGATGATAAAATAAGTAATGCTCAAGCTTCAAAAGATGTATTTAATATGTTTAAAACTGCAGTCGAAGCTTTGAAAAATGCAGGTGCTGGTAATATTATGCTTGAGCAGGAAAACACTGAAAGAAATATCAAGCTGTCAAAGGCAAGGTATAGAATAATGTTTGATAAAATGGGAAGAGGCGCTAGATTCTTTCCAACGACAAAGTCAGGCGTAAATATTTATTTTGGAAGGCTATACACGTCAATTAAGTCTGGATTAAATAACGGCAAATTATTAAAAACTGACTTGAGTCAAGACATTAAAGATATTGAAAACTTTGAAGATTTAAGCCAAAATGAAAAAGCTTATATTGCGACAATTGATGTTCTTAAAAAACCAGAATTTAAAGCAGGAAAATATACAACAAAAAGAAACTTAAAAGCCTTCTTAGAAAAACTTCAAAACAATGAAAACTTGTCTAGTTCTATTGAAGAATTTATCGAAGGCCTTAAAAAAGGAATATCAAAAGCTAATAAGAAAGCTTGGGTCGATTTCTTTAAAGACTTAGAAAACGTTGACTCTAAAGAAGAGTTGGCTGGTGTCGAAGAAGAATTATTTAAAGCGCTCGACACAAAATTTGGCGATGAAAGTGACAGTGAAGAGCCTCCAGAGATTAAAGAGACAAAAGGATTAGAAGAAAGATTACAAGAACTCAGTAAAGATTTTGAATCATTAAAAGGAAAAGTAACTTCAGATACAAATAATTTAGTTCAATATCAAAATTCAATAGATTCTTTATTTATTGACATAGAAATAATAACTGCACTTTTAAATGAAACAGATGAAGAATCTTTAAAAAGTAAAGCTAATTCTCTTTTTCAAAATATTACAGAGTTTTACGATCAATATAATATAGAAGTTACAATTGATGACAAAGAGCTTGCGCAAGCAGTAAAGCAAGCAACAGTAAGTTATGAAGATTTTGATAAAACACAAGCTCCAAATTACTTTGACAGTCCTAGCGCGAAAACTTTTGCTGCATCTTTGAAGGGTAATACGGAAGTAGGATTACCAGAACCTGAAATGAAAGGAAACGAAGTAACACTCCAGTTTGGTGATACTGATCAACCTCAAGAAGAGCAAGAAGATCAAACGCCATCAAGCACTGGATTTAGAGATGTTAGCGACGTCACTAAATTAATAGACGAAAATGACAAATTTGAAGAAACTCTCCGAAAGGCCGACCGCTATATTATTGACGTATCTAACAAGAATATTACTAGCGCTTTTGTATATGAAGGTAAATCTTATGATTTTACAATTGAAACTGTATATGTTGATTTAGAATATGGTAATTTACATAATTTTTTAACATTTGGTGTTTATATGCCGGATTTTGATTTGAAAAAAGATGATAATAATACGTTAAAAACTGATTTATATAATTATTTTACAAGTATATACAAACCTTATTGTTATGAACTTAGAGATGAAAAATTTATTAATTATCATAATTTTCCGACAAATAATGGAGAAGGCTTTGCAAATCTTTTAGATAAAATTGTTGAATCAGAAAATAAAAAAAACGCAGAGTCTGAACAACAAGGCACACAGGCAGTTACTGAAATGCTTACACAAGAAGCTGGTCTTAGTCAAGATGACGCTGAGCAAAAGGTCCCAGAACTTGTGCAAGTTTTAAAAGCTCCGGATGAGCAAGAAAAAGCAATTGAAGAAAAAAGACAAGAAATCACTATTAATTCTGTTGATAATTTATTAGATGATAAAGTTATAAGAGATATGTCAGATAAAATATATAAAGACGATTCTCTTGTAAACTTTATTTCTCAAATAAGTGAAGATGAACTACAAACATTAAAGATAGTAAGAAATCAAGGACAAATTGATAATTTTAAATTAAGAGTAATAAGTGATTTAAACCCTAATATTGATGCTCTAAAGCCAATGATTAGAGATATTTTTGAAGGTGAATTACAGCCTGTTTTTGATTCTTTGTTCATGCGAAAAGAGTTTGATGAACCAAAATTTAGAGCTGCTTACGGTGCAATGATAGTTTCAGCATTTGATAAGTTAATCGATCCAAAAGAAGGAAGAGTTACAGAAAATTTCTTTAGAAATATTAAAAGAGCAGTAACTGCAGGTGCAGCTAATATCTTGAAACTTACACCTATTTTGGTACCAGTATTAGCAGTTTGCACAGGTATTATGGCATTAGGTGGTGCTGCAATTATGGCTACTATTGTTGCAACATTCTCAACTTGGACCTTGTTCTCTTCATTAAAAGATATTGCAAAATTTGAAGAAGCTAAAAGAGCTTATCAAGATAATCCTTTAAAATACATAGAGGATACGTTGTTTAAAGATAAATCATCTAGAAAAGTAATTAAAACCTTAGTAAATGGTGCTGCTGCAGATGTTATCATGAAAAGAATCAATGCAGAACATGCTGTTAATTCTTATAGAAAAGATCTTAATATTGCAGGAGGCTTATCAAAATACTCACAAAAAATCGAACAACAAGTATCTGTATTTAAAGACATGTCTGGTGATGAGAAAAGGAAAGTTAAGCTTTTAAACGATAATGTTTTAAATGAATTAAGTAAAACACCGTATTATGCAGAAGGTATCGTATCTGAAAGTATGATTAACATGATTTTTAATGAAGTTATGTTTGGTGAAAATAAAATATCAGATGATGTTAGAGGAAGATTATTAAAAGGAGAGATTAAGCCAGAAAACAAAGAAGACTTAAAGGCAATTGTTTTATCATTGAGGTCTGCAGTTAAAGGTTCTTCAATTAAAAATAATTTGATTGACTTTGTTGAGAAAGAAGTGAGACAAGCTTCTAAATTATTCAGTAAAGAAAACAAAAGATTTAGTGCAGCTGATGATGCAGAGTTAAAAGATAAAGAAGTTGTAGGTGGTAAAGGACTTGCTGCTTTAGGCGATAATAAAGTCTTTGGTATGCATGCACAATACTTTATTTCTCCTGAGCAAATCAATGAAGAATTTATTGATAAGTTATTAACAAAGATTATTGGGAAAAACAGAGAAGAATATTACAAACAAGGTGATGTAGAAACGAACTTCTTTAAAGAAGCTTTTACTACGAGGTCTTTAACAAGTTTATTGTTTGAAGCTGATATTAGTGACTTTGAAGCTGGTCAAATAAAACAACAAAAAAATAGAGAAGAAGCAAATAAAGGAAAAGAAGATCATCTTCCTGGGATTGGTGCCTTGGGTACAGCAAACTGGGTGCAGTCTTTGTATCAAACAATTTTATTTAAAAAATCATATATGGAAGGTGGACTTCCAATTTTCAAAGATATTGTTGCAAAAATACCGGGAACAGCTTCAAAGATTTTATACAAATTCTCAGCAAATCCAAAAGCAGCACTTGTTGATAATCAACTAGGTTTTGACATGGGTCATAAACTTATAGAATATACAAACCCGTACACACAAAAAGTTGAGCAAATGTATTTTTACTTTTATAGTTCTTCTAAGTATGCTGGAACGCCAGAAGCTTTAAGTGCACAGATTGTTGATCCTGCTACAGGTGTTGCAAAAGAAATCGGGCATGGCAAATATCTATTTAAATGGTTTGCAGAAAATGCTGACTGGGCTAAAAAAGCTGGTATTTCTATTGACAAGAAAAATGGTGTCGCATCAATATTAAAAGGTGTCAAAGGAGTATCAGAGCTTGATGCAAATAGTCCTCAAATGTCAAAAGCTTTAAATATTATTCAGACACATCTAGAAGGAACTTATAAGTCTGAAGTATTGGAAGCAGTTTCAAATATAAGAGGATGGACTTTAAGCAACGAACTTAATATGATTGATTATGCAGGTGGCGATGTAAATGAGTTCGGGCAATATTTCTTAAAAGATTTACTTTTAAAAGCTGGCGTTCCAAACACTGCAAAAATTGATAACGATTTATATGAAGGTGTTACAAAGTCAATCTTTAGAAAGCTCGTGAAGATATCTGAAACTGGTGACAGCGCTCAGGAAAAAGCTGCTAACTTAGAAGCAGTTCAAACAAAGCTGGCAGAATTCTTTGAGCAAGGAAGACAAATCAAAGCTAAAGCAGATGTTCTTAAGCAGTTTATGGATAAAGGTATTGATGAAATAACCACAGAAAATATGACAAAGCTAGCAGATGTTTCTAATGAATACGGTGAACTTGTAGAAAAAACTTTGAAATACTTCTCTTCAGCTTACACAAAAGTAGACGTTAAAAAACTATTTGTAAAAGCTGTTGGCGAAGTTGCTCAGCAAGGACACGATCCAATGCTTGACTTTGATATTATCCCAGGAGAGCCAGGATTTGTAACAACAACAAGAACTGTTAAAGGGTTTACAGATAAGGATATTCTAGTAGAACTTCCAACTGATGAATTCTGGGGACCTTTTATGAAAGCAGTTTCAGGAAAATTAGGAAAATTTGCAATTGGCGCAAAAATCTTAGCAAAGTTTTACACTCGCGGTATTAAAGGAGGAGAGTTTGCTAAACAATTTACAAACATGTTTAGTCTAAAGGATCAAGTGCAGCTAGACATAATGAAGACTCTTTTAGGTCAGAAAATTGAAAGCAAGTCTTCTGCAATAGGTCAAGACGGCGGAATGACGCCTAGTAATCATGATCCTTTTCAGTCTTTAAAACAACCACAAACTTATGCAGGGGGGCAAATTACAAACTTGGATAACGACGCTTTAAATACTCTTAGCCCTCAACAAGAAAACATACAAGATGGATTTGTTTATAAGGTTAGCTTAAAAGATTATTTATTTGAGAATAATATTGTTAAGGAGACAAGTAGAAGTGTAGGCAAGGCTTCAAAAGAATCTGATTTGCAAAAAGAATTAAACGAGCATAGAAATCTTCAAAAAATGTTTAAAAATATGTTTTAAGCAAAAAATAAGAAAAGTTAGATTATGAAAAAACAAGAAATTATAAGTCTATTAAAAGAAGAGTATGACAACAGAATTAAAATGTTTGTCAAGGAAGTATCAACAGAGTATTTAAAAAGTGACACAAAACTTAAAGCAATTGACGGTTCTTTGTGGACAGTTGAAAGTGAGGGTGTTGTTTTAAATTCAGACAATAAAGAGTGTTTTCTTTTAAAAAAAGTTTCTGACGATGCAGAGATTGATTTAAACGTAAATGAAAAAAGTGATCCTAAGGTTGGAAAGAATATATTCCCAAGAACCAATAAAGATAAGGTATCAGTAAAGACAGATATTGACGAAAAAATACCTAATATTGATAGTTACTTACAACCAGACAACATGTATATGATACCAAAAGATGTTGTAGAAAAGATGTTTACACTATGAATGATATTGAAAAATTAATAATAGAAGCAATTAACGATACCTTAGGAAGTAATCAGAATGAATCTGTTGATGAGGTTTTGGAAGAAGCCTATGTTACACAGCCAACAAAGTTTGATTTACAAACAGAGCTATTGTCGACAAAAACAAAACAGGCACATCAAAAGCTTTTGGAGGGATATTCAAAAAAACTTAATGAAGTATCAGCAAAGCTAGACGGATCTGATAAGAGTAGCGCCAATTTAAATAACTCAGAGTTTAGAAGTTTAAAGATTGATGAAACTTACAATCATAATGCAGCTTTTTTGCATGGTTTATATTTTGAAAACATCAGTGATTTGAATAGTCAAATTAGCATGAATTCTTTACCTTATATGAAGTTAACAAGAGACTTTGGGACATTTGATGCTTGGCAAGAAGATTTTGTCGCATGTTGTTTATCAGCAAGAAATGGATGGGCAGTAACTCTTTATAACACTAATTTAAAAAGATATATAAATACTGTAATAGATTTACATAGCAATAGTGTTATGATTGGTATGATTCCTGTGATTGTAATGGACTGCTGGGAACATAGTTATTACAGAGATTATCTGTCTGATAGAAAGTCATACGTTTTTGCTATGATGAAAGAACTCAACTGGAGTGTTATTGAAGACAGAATTAAAAAATCTGAAAAGATTAGTAAAATTCTATAAAGGATTATAAAATGAAAAAATCTTATTCTAATAAAATACATGACATTCTCTTGGAAAACAATCTTAGTAGTTTAAAAATTCTTTTAGAGCAGGACGAAGAAAAGCCTAAAGAAGATGATACTTCAGAAGAGTCTGGAGAAGAAAGCAAAAATTCTGAGACTGACTTCGATATGAACGATGAATCAGAAGGAGATGAATCAGGCGAAGGAGAGTCATCAGACGATGAACCATCAGATTCAGACGATGGCCCGGCTGAGCCTGACGGTGTAATTTTAGATGATGAAACAGCAAAAAGTTTAACACAAGATATTGAAAAATTTACGTCGCACGTTAAAAATTTAACACGAGACACATTAGGTGCTGTTGAAACTGAATTAAGTGATATTTTTGACAAGGCAGCTATTGGAAATATAGGAGAAAGCTTTTATTATAAAGATTCTATATCTAGATTTTTAAATGAAGAAAAGTCTGCCGAAGATCTTCAAAACTCCATGGAAGATTTTCAAGATACAATTGAAAAAGCAACTGGTGTTGTAAGCGATATTAAAAAAGGTATAGTGGTTGATATTGAAGAATACGCTAGTGGAGCAATAGATACATTTAAAAGCTTTGATAATCTATTTGAAAAATGGAAGATTGTTAAGGCTGCAGCAATTAATATTTTAGCAACTTCATGTGGTGAAAAAGCAGAAAGTTATATTCAAGAGTTTGAAGAGCTATTTCATGAAATGCTTTATAAGCAGTTTGGTATAGAATCAGATGAGAATTATCTTCCTCCGAAAGAAGATAAAGTTGCAGCAGGTGCAAATAAACAAGGATAATAATGAGCAAAAAAAGCACATCACAAATAAATAAACAAATCAAAAAAGTAATCAATAATAAAACTGTGCATATTGAACTTCCGGGAGAAGTTCATAAAAGATTACGTGCTCAATTATTTGTTAAGGAAATTTCAATGCAACAATTTTTTAAATTAGTTTCTGAAAAGATTGTTGAAAACGATCAGCATTTACTTAATCTCGTAGAGGAAAGAGTTGATTTATTAAAAGAAAATAGAATTAACAAAATGAAAGAAGTAAATCCGAAAGATTTGTATGATGCTATTGAAAAAAATTCACCACTCAGTTAATTCTAATTTT
>MDTA01149701.1_pt1 | contig 13061 bp, 15 predicted proteins | sample 811151 | NCBI WGS metagenome assembly MDTA01 (sample SAMN05326648, study PRJNA326480) | marine metagenome | isolation source: seawater | place: Indian Ocean: South | collected 2010 | reverse complement strand
TGAAGGACACCACGGATCAGCCTCTAAAATGGGATGGCTAGAGAGCACTTTACTACATCATTTTGGAAAAACATGTGAGATATTAATTTTCCTTGTTGGCGCAATGACTATTGTAGAAATCATAGATCACTTTAATGGATTTTCCACCATAAAACGATTTATTAAAACCAACAAAAAGCGTTCACTGCTTTGGATCATGTGTATTCTTGCATTTATTCTTTCTGCCATAATTGATAATCTTACAGCTACAATTGTACTAATTACTATTCTTAGAAAGTTAGTTCCAGAAAATAAAGACAGAATATGGTTTGCTGGTCTAATAATTATAGCCGCCAATGCTGGTGGAGCTTGGTCTCCAATTGGTGATGTCACCACTACCATGCTATGGATGGGAGAAAAAGTATCTACTATTGAACTAATTAGACTACTAATTGTTCCTTCTTTTATTTGTATGGTTATTCCCACTTTTATAGCCAGTCTATTAAAGCCTTTTAAAGGTAATTTTGATGCCCCACCTTCTGAAGGAGAACAAAACAGCAAAGGTCCATTAATGCTCTACTTAGGCCTTTCATTAATTATCTTTGTTCCTATTTTTAAAACGCTCACACACCTACCTCCATATGTTGGTATGATGCTTTCGCTATCAATTGTAGCCTTAGTAGCAGAAATTATTAGTTCAAGACAATTTAGCATTACTAGTGTTGAAGGGCAATTGGAAAAACAAGAACAATCCCATCATAGCAGCCCTACTTTTGGTGCGCTATCTAAAATAGAAATGCCATCTATTTTATTCTTTTTAGGAATTTTAATGACTGTTGCGGCATTAGAATCATTAGGACTAGTTTTCACTTTCGGTAATGATGTTCAAAAGACAATTCCTATTGATCTATTTGTAATTCTTCTTGGTGCTGGATCAGCTGTCATTGACAATGTTCCATTAGTTGCAGCAAGCATGGGAATGTTCCCTGATCTTGCAATGGATAACGAAACTTGGCATTTTATTGCTTATGCAGCAGGAACTGGAGGAAGCATGTTAATTATTGGTTCTGCTGCCGGAGTAGTTGCTATGGGAATGGAAAAAATTTCCTTTTTCTGGTACTTAAAAAAAATAGGTTGGCTGGCATTAATTGGGTATTTAACAGGTGCCGGTGCATTTCTATTAGCTCAGCAGTATTTTTTCTAATAATATAATCTCTAATTTTCCGTTCAAATTATACAACTATGACATTTAACTTCTCTGATATTTTATTTAAAATGCAGGATGCTATCTCAGATAGCACTGGAATTTCTTTTGAACCTAGCGAACAAATATCTCTATGGCAACTCATATGGGGATACGACTCAATGACTGATGAATATAGCTTAACAAGTATGATTGTGATGTCTTTACTTTTCACTTTCTCTATTGTTGCGGTGTACATATTTATTGAACGCTTTTTAGCTGTTCAAAGAGCCCTAAAAGGAAAGAGTGACTTTATGAATCAAATCAACTCCTATGTTACTGATGGAAAGTTAGATGCTGCCAAGCAAATGTGTCAATCTACCGACAATCCTATTGCAAGAATGGTAGAAAAAGGATTGAATAGAATTGGCAAACCAATGAAAGATATTACCACATCAATTGAAAATGTTGGCAAACTTGAAATTAGCAAATTGGAGAGAAGGCTTACCATGCTTGCTACCATTTCTGGTGTTGCACCAATGCTCGGATTTTTAGGAACAGTTCTTGGAATGGTAAAAGTATTTCAGAACATGAGTAAAGAAAGCACCTTTGAAATCGCTAGCCTTTCTGGTGGTATTATGGAGGCAATGATAACTACTGTTGGTGGTTTAATTGTTGGAATTATCGCCTACATGGCCTACAACTACTTGGTAAGTAAAGTAGAGAAAGTTATTCATAATATGGAGGGTGCATATTTAGAATTTCTAGATATTTTAGAAGCTCCAGGAAAATAGCAGTATGGATTTTCGTTCAGAAAATAAAGTTAAACTTGAAGGGGGAATGTCTACTATGACAGACCTTGTATTTTTACTACTGATTTTCTTCATTGTTATTTCCACTCTAATTACCGCTGGAGTAAATATAGATGTCCCTAAAAATGGTGGAAGCGCTTCAGATAAAAAGATTTTAGAGGTTAACATTAATGACAACAACGAGTATTTTATTGATGGAAAAAGAAAAGCCATTAAAAGCGAAGACATTGAAAAACAAATACTTCAGAATATTGGCAAAGACAGTATAATTGCTCTTTATGGAAGTGCCAAAAGTGATTGGCAAGCTTCAGTACTGGTAATTGACATTGCTAAACACAATAACTTTAAAATAGTAATGAATTCTGAGAAATAACAATGGGATTTAAAAAGTCAAATAACGTTAAAATTGAAGGAGGAATGTCTTCTATGACTGACCTAGTTTTTTTATTGTTGATTTTTTTCATCATCATTTCTACAATGGTTAATACCTCCCATGAAATAGACCTACCTTCAAGCACTGGAGATCCTTCCTTAACCTCACCTGTAAAGGTGTACATTACCGATGAAAACACATACTTTATTAATAGTGATTTAACTCCTATTTCAAAAAGTAATCTTGAGGCATCTCTTTTAAAACTGATTGGTGAAAACAAAACCATTGAACTTCTTGCAGATAAAAGCACCGATAGAGAATATGCTTACAACGTAATTAAGATTGCCAAAAAACATGCCCTAAAAATTGTAATTAAAACTAAAGTAGCAAAGTAATTTGGATTTTATAAAACGCATAGACAATAGAATTGGTTGGATAGCTACAACTGTTTTTCACATTGGACTTTTGCTGTTTATTTTCCTTAGCAAAGGCTGTGTTGAAATTCAAGATCCTCCTCAATTTACGCTTGAAGAGCTTATAGTTCTTGATTTTTCTGACGCTGGAGGGGGTAATTCAGGAGCATCTTCAGAAACGACTCCTGAAGAAGTAGAATCTAGCAGTAAAGAAGAAATTACTCAAGAAGAATCTCCTGTGGAAACTGAAAGTGGAAATGTTGAAGGTCAGGCTACCGGGGAAGATGAACAAGAAACCGAGGAGCCAAAAAATAATTTCAACAATCTATTCGGAAATGGAAATAACGACAATGGAAGCCAAAGTGGAAGTGGATCAGGGAATGGGATGGGAACAGGAGATGGCCCCAATACTGGAGGTGGAATTGGAGATGGAACCGGAAGAGGTGTAATTGGCAATCCTAAACTGGATAACTCTCCAAAATGGGAGGGTCGAGTTATGGTTGAGTTCATTATTGATAGAAATGGGAACGTTATTTCTACAAGAGTGTTACATCCTCACCCAAAAACATCCATTACCCTTTCCAATAGTGATAAAAAATTCATTGAAAAAGACTGTAAAGCTAAATTTAAATTCACTCCTAGCTCATCTGCCAAAATGAAAGATCGCGTCTTTAAACAAATGGAATACACATTAGAATAATGTCTACTTATCAAGATACTCTTGATTATCTATTTAATCAATTTCCTCAGTATCAAAAAATAGGTGTAAAAGCATACAAACCTGATTTATCAAATATTTATTCTTTATGTAATGCTTTGGGGAATCCTCACAATACGTTACAAACTATTCATGTTGCTGGAACAAATGGTAAAGGGTCTGTAGTACATATGCTGGGCTCTGTTTTTCAAGAAGCTGGGTACAAAGTAGGAATATTCACCTCCCCTCACCTTTCCGATTTTAGAGAACGAATAAAAATTAATGGAACCCCCTTATCAAAGGAGTTTGTAATTGAATTTGTAGAAAAATACAAAGCAATATTTGCTCCTGTAAATCCTTCTTTTTTTGAATGGACAACCGCTCTTGCCTTTTATTATTTCAAGAAAGAAAAAGTAGATTTTGCCATTGTTGAAACTGGTTTAGGAGGAAGGTTAGATTCCACCAATGTAATCTCACCCATACTCAGCATCATTACCACCATAGGAAAAGATCATCAGAATATTTTAGGCAATAGTATTAAAGAAATCGCCTATGAAAAAGGTGGAATTATTAAAGAAAACACGCCCGTAATTGTAGGAAGTCAGATAAAAAATGAAGCCTTAGATACCATTAAAACAATTGCAAAAGAGAAAAACTCCAAGCTACATATTGCTAAAAATAAAGATGCCATTAAAAGCGATCTTAAGGGGGATTTTCAATTATTTAATTCTAGTATAGTAAGCAAAGCCATTGAAATTTTTGGGTTAAAATTTTCAATAGATAAAAATCAACTAAATACAGGGTTGCAAAATGTAATTAAAAATACTTCACTAAGAGGAAGGTGGGAAGTTCTAGATACCAAGCCGCTAACCATTGCAGATATTGGCCATAACGAACAAGCTTTTTCTATGATTTGCAAGGAGCTTAAAAAATTTAACTCTAAAAATATCTACTTCATCCTAGGCATTTCAGATGATAAAAACATTGAAAGTATGCTGGAAAAGCTACCACATCAAATCTATTATGTTATTACTCAACCATGTACAAAAAGAGCACTTTCTAGTACAGTTCTTAAAGCTAGAATGAAAAACTTCCCAAAAACAACTGAATTTAAAGACCCTAAAAAAGCATTTTTATGGACTAAAAACACAGCACAAAAAGAAGATTTAATTTTTATTGGAGGAAGTGCATTTTTAGTTGCAGATATTCTAAGTGAATTTTTTCCTACATAATTTGTTGAACTACCAAAAATAGATATATTTGCACTCCTAATTTAAGGGCGATTAGCTCAGCTGGTTCAGAGCACCTGCCTTACAAGCAGGGGGTCACTGGTTCGAATCCAGTATCGCCCACAAAGCTTCAGTTTTCTGAAGCTTTTTTTGTTATAGGGCAATTAGCTCAGTTGGTTTAGAGCGCTTGCTTGACAGGCAAGAGGTCACTGGTTCGAATCCAGTATTGCCCACAATAAATTAAACCTACTTTATTTCAAAAGCGAAAGCTTTATACAGTACCTTTTTTGGATCCATACAATAAAAGCCCCATACAAGCATAATTTATTAGAATTAACGGAATAGGTTGTGAAATTAGATCAGTGAACGTATTAATAACATCCGGAAGAGCAAAAAGCCCCATATAAACGGCTACATAAACGCAAAGCTTTCTAGCGGTTTCTTGATCCTTTATTTTATTTAACCCTAAAACAATGGAAGCAATTCCTAAACCAATAAAAGGAAAAACCATCATAAAGGTTTTAGATATTCGTAGTGCGTCTTTATCAGTTATTTGATTGCCATTTCCAAAACTATCAGCAATCAATTGATTACCAATATCTTCAGAGATTAAAATTACAAGACCAGGTAAGCATTGTAAAAGAATAACTACTATAGTTATCCAATTGATTGTTTTGATTTTCATAATGTTTAGATTGTAAGATGATTTTCAATTTACAAAAAATTCAAATCCATTTATTAGCGACATGTAATGAAAATATTAACTTTATTATTTAGCTCAAGAAAAATGAAAAAAGCCTATCACTTACAAAATTGTACTACATGTCAACGAATTTTAAAGGACTTAGAATGGGATAATGAAACTCAAGAAATTCGTTCTGAAAAAATCACATCCTCACAGCTAGAGAAAATGGCCAATCTAGCAGGCTCTTATGAAGCACTTTTCTCAAGAAGAGCCATAAAATACAAAACAATGGGACTCAAAAACAAAAGCCTTAGTGAATCTGATTATAAGCAACTTATTTTAGAAGAGGATACTTTTCTAAAGCGTCCTGTTTTTATTGTTGAAGATGAAATTTTTATTGGAAATTCTAAATCAGTTATTGAAACCTTAAAGCAAAAGCTTAGAGATTAACTAGTTTTTAAAAAATTTCGAATTCCCCAAACCTGAAATAAAATAGAAAAAATAAAGGTAAGTACAATTATTTTTTGGGCTACTACCTGTAAAATTAAATCACTTTCAGTATAAATAGTTCCAGGTCCTATCTGTGGACCAAAAAATATAATAACTAGATAAACAGCCAAAAAAACAATAAAAAGCACATAACCAAAAGCATATCTATTGGAGAAATTTTCTGATTTATACACGGCTAATGCATGAAAAATACACAAAAAAAGTAGTGTTAAAAATGCCCCATTAGCAAAGAAAATATGCCAACCAAAATGTAAATCGTGTGGTACTAATCCCACACCAGCATACAATATACCAGCAAGAACACCCAATGGTTTTGCTATTTTAGAATTCTTAATAGCACGAGGGTTATCTTGAGCAAAAACAAAAAGCTTTTCAAAATAGAGGTAAAAAAGTAAAACCGTAAAACCAACCAACACCAATGAACCATTAAACAATATCATTGATAGGGTATTGTCTTCTTTTATGGCAAAAGGATTGGTTTCATCGGAGTTAATGGTAAACGTTCCCAGCTCACTTAAAAAATTATGTGTAAACGAATAATAATCGCACTCAAACCCAATTCCTTCTCTTTGAGAGCCAGGGTACAAATAAGCAGCTATAAGAGTGAAAACAAAAAATAACCCGATTGCTGCTGAAGGAAATTTTACAAGAAAGAAAGCCAGTTTAGATTTCATTTTTTAAAATAACTCTCTTAAGTTAAAAAACTATTACTTAAATTGACAAAAAAATTATCTATGAGGACTTTATTGTTGCTTATTTCTATTGTTCTGTTTACAAATATGTACACTCAAGATTTTGCGCAAAAAATTGTTGGAAATTGCGAAGTGAAGCAAACGGATAATAAAATTTTCACAACCGGAGTTATCACCTATTTTGAGTTTACTAAAAACAACGAAATATTTTCAAAATCCATTAATGGAAAAAATCACGGAGTTATTCCTAAAGAGCAATTTATAGGGAATTTCACCATTCAAGGCAACAAAGCAGAATATAAAACTAACGAATCTTCTTTTGAAATAACACTTAAAGAAGGTGATCAATTAATTATAAAAGAGTTAAAAATAAAAAACAACAAAATCACACTTTACAGGACCTCCTATCTTTCAAGAAAAAATTAATCATTCAGCTTAGGATTCTCCTTGTGTCTTGTAGCATCCCTTTTGGTTTTTTTATCAAGACTATCTTTTAAAGCTTGCTGTAAATCAACACCCGTTTGATTGGCTAAACAAATAAGCACAAAAAAAACATCAGCTAGTTCTTCAGCCAGCACCTTATTTTCATCTGATGGTTTAGCACTCTGCTCCCCATATTTTCTTGAAATAATTCTAGCTACCTCCCCTACCTCTTCGGTCAATAGTGCCATATTGGTAAGCTCATTAAAATACCTTACTCCTGTAGTGGTTATCCAATTATCCACTACTTTTTGCGCTTCATTTATTGTCATTATTCTTTATTTTTTGAATCCAAAACAATTGTTACCGGACCATCATTAATTAATTCCACCTGCATATTGGCACCAAACACACCAGTTTGTACTTGGACACCTTCATTTTTAATTTGTAAAATAAATTCTTCATAAAATTCATTTGCTTTTTTAGGTTCAGCAGCATTCATATATGAAGGTCTATTTCCTTTTTTTGTGGAAGCATGTAAGGTAAACTGACTAACAACAAGAACGCTTCCATTAACCTGTTTTAGCGAAAGATTCATCTTGCCATTTTCATCGGATAAAACTCGAATTCCCAAAAGTTTTTTCACCAACCACAATACATCCTCTTTATCATCATTTTGCTCAACTCCAAGTAAAACAAGAAGACCCAACCCAATTTCTCCCACCACTTTATTATCAACAAAAACACTTGCTTTTTTTACACGCTGCAAAACTAATCTCATGGCTAACTAATAGTTTAAGGCTCTGTAGGTTTCTTGAGCATCATCATTATACATTGAAAAATAACTTTGATATCTAAAATCAGCGATTTCTCCATTGTTTAAAGCCTCTAAAACAGCACACCCAGGCTCATTAATATGAACACAATTGTTAAACTTACAATTACTAGAAAGGGCAAACATCTCGGGAAAAAATTGTGCAAGCTCATGTTTTTCCAAATCTATTAATCCGAACCCCTTAATACCAGGAGTATCTATTAATCGAATTGTAGAAGACAAATCAAACATTTCTGCAAAAGTAGTAGTATGTTTACCTTTAAGGTGAGCTTCTGAAAGCTCTCCAGTTGGCAAATCTAGTGAAGGATTCATGGCATTTATCAATGAAGATTTACCCGCACCACTATGTCCAGAAAATAGCACTGTTTTACTTTCAAGCTTACTTTTAAGCTTATCTACTGCAATATTTTTGGCTGCAGAAGTAACTAAACAGTCGTATCCAGCTTTCTCATACACAGCAATATATTCTTCCAATAGTTGCTTATCTTCAAGACCATATATATCCAGCTTATTAAAAACCAATAAAATTGGAATGTCATATGCTGCAGCAGTTACCGTAAAACGATCAATAAAACCAGTGGAAGTTACAGGATTAGAAACAGTAACAACAAGTACGCATAAATCAATATTAGACCCAATAATATGTGCCTCTTTAGAGAGGTTTACAGATTTACGTATCATGTAATTTTTTCTTGGATGAATCTCTTCTATCCATCCCTTACCATCCTCTTTTATGGAAAATGAAACTAGATCCCCAACAGCTATTGGATTTGTTGTTTTTATGTCTTTATTTCTAAACTTACCTTTAATTCTAGCTTCGAAAAATTTTCCTTGGTCAGACTTAACGGTATACCAACTTCCAGTAGATCGATAAACTATGCCCTTAATTAAATCCATTAATGATGGGTTTTTTCTTTTATTTCATTCATAAAGTTAACTTCGTAGAATATTATCAATGCAAGTAACTAAATAAAATGGCTCTTTCTGTTAAAAATATCACTAAAATCTATAATGGACAAAAAGCGATAGATAATGTTTCTTTTGAAATAAAAAGTGGTGAAATTGTTGGTTTTCTTGGTCCAAATGGCGCTGGAAAAACAACCACTATGAAAATCATTAGCTGTTTTATTCCCTCCACAAGTGGAGAAACCACTGTTTGTGGAATCAACGTAAATGAAAATCCACTTGAAGTAAAAAAGAAAGTAGGTTACCTTCCTGAACACAATCCATTATATATGGAAATGTATGTTAAAGAGTTTCTTTTATTTATTGCTTCAATTCATGAAATAAAAAATAAATCCGAAAGGGTTAGTGAAATTATTAAGCTGGTTGGATTAGAAAAAGAGCAGCATAAAAAAATTGAAATGCTTTCTAAAGGATACAAGCAGCGAATTGGCCTAGCGCAAGCTATAATGCATAATCCAGATGTCTTAATTTTAGATGAACCCACAAGTGGATTAGATCCTAACCAATTGGTAGAAATACGAAAATTGATTAAAGAATTTGGTAAAGAAAAAACTGTATTGCTTTCTACCCATATAATGCAAGAAGTAGAAGCCATCTGCGATCGTGTTATTATTATTAAAGATGGTAAAATTGTTGCTGACGATGGGGTTTCTACCATTCAAGAAAAAAATAAAGCCACTGAGCTTATTCACGTAGAATTTGATAAAGAAATCGCTAAAAAAGAGTTGGAAAAGATCAATGGTGTTTCAAGAGTTAAATCTATTGATAAAACCTCTTGGCTTATTGAATCATCTTCTTCAAATGATTTAAGAAGTACAATTGCAAAATTTGCGGCAAAAAAAGAGCTCTTAATTCTTACCCTTAAAAAGGAAGAAGATAAATTAGAAGATATTTTTAAAAAATTAACCAACTAATTATTTCTAAACTCACTTTATTTCCTACATTTGCGATCGATACAGGTGGACTGATTTGATTGCTTGCAACCACATTAAAAAAGCTAAAATTTAATTCCTTGCAACTCTCCAAACAGTTATCCTGATTATTTTTTATTTAAACTGAACTAGAATGTCATATTTATTTACGTCAGAATCGGTATCAGAAGGTCATCCTGATAAAGTTGCCGATCAAATTTCAGATGCATTAATAGATAATTTTCTTGCTTTTGACCCTGAATCTAAAGTTGCTTGTGAGACCCTTGTAACTACCGGTCAGGTTGTATTAGCAGGAGAAGTAAAATCTACTACCTACTTAGATGTTCAAAAGATTGCAAGAGATGTAATAAATAAAATTGGCTACACCAAAAGTGAATACATGTTTGATGGAAACTCATGTGGAGTTTTTTCCGCTATTCATGAACAATCTCCAGATATTAATCAAGGTGTTGAAAGACTAGTAAAAGAAGAACAAGGTGCAGGAGACCAAGGAATGATGTTTGGTTATGCTACTAATGAAACAGAAAGTTTCATGCCTTTACCATTAGAAATTTCTCACTTACTATTAAAAGAGCTTGCTGCCCTAAGAAGAGAAAACAATGAAATTACTTATTTAAGACCTGATTCTAAATCTCAGGTAACAATTGAATATTCTGACGACAATAAACCTGTTCGAATTGATGCAATTGTTATTTCTACACAACATGATGATTTTGCTAGTGAGCAGCAAATGCTAGATAAGATTAAAGCAGATGTTATCAACATACTAATCCCTAGGGTTAAAGCTAAGTTACCTACTCACATTCAGGATTTATTTAATGACCAAATTACTTACCACGTAAATCCTACTGGAATTTTTGTTATTGGTGGACCACATGGAGATACTGGATTAACAGGAAGAAAAATTATTGTTGACACCTACGGTGGAAAGGGAGCTCACGGTGGTGGTGCTTTTTCTGGTAAAGACCCAAGTAAAGTAGACCGCTCTGCTGCATATGCTACTAGACACATTGCAAAAAATGTTGTTGCTGCTGGATTATGTGATGAAGTACTTGTTCAGGTAGCCTATGCTATTGGTGTTGCCAAACCAATGGGGTTATATATAGATACCTATGGTACATCTAAAGTAGACCTATCTGATGGGGCAATCGCTAGAAAGCTTGAAGATATCTTTGACATGCGTCCTTACGCTATTGAGAGTCGTTTTAACCTTAGAACTCCTATCTATTCAGAAACAGCTGCATACGGGCACATGGGAAGAGAATGTAAAGAGGTAGAGAAGGAATTTAAAGATGCTGCAGGAAAAACTCAAAAGGTAAGTGTTAAACTATTCCCTTGGGAAGAGCTGAACTATACAGAAAAAGTTAAAACTGCATTTGGGTTATAAATAAGACTTTTATTTATCTATTTTACTAAAAGCTACATTAATGTGTAGCTTTTTTTATTTCTTTCTAAAGAAAATACGAATAGGAACACCATTAAAGTTGAATGCATCCCGTAGTTGATTTTCTATATATCGCTTATATGGATCTTTTATATACTGAGGGAGATTACAGAAAAAAGCAAAAGATGGAGAATGTGTTGGTAGCTGAGTTACATACTTGATTTTTATGTATTTACCCTTGTATGAAGGAGGTGGATTTTTTTGAATAGCTTCCAGCATCACCTCATTTATTTTAGAGGTAGGTATTTTTTGAGTTCTATTTTCATAAACTTCCATTGCTGTTTCAAGAGCTTTATGTATTCGTTGTTTATTTAATGCAGAAATAAAAACTATAGGTAAATCAGTAAATGGAGCCATTCGCTCTCTAATAGACTCTTCATATTTTCGAGTAGATGAGGTGTCTTTATCAATTAAATCCCATTTGTTAACCAACAAAACAACGCCTTTTTTATTTTTTTCAATAACAGAAAAAATGCTCATATCTTGATTTTGCACAGGCTCAGTTCCATCAATCATAAATAGACAAACATCACAATCTTCAATTGTTCGTATTGCTCGCATTACAGAGTAAAACTCTATATCTTCATGGACTTTGCTTTTCTTTCTAATTCCAGCAGTATCTACTAGCACCATATCAAAACCAAAAGCATTGTATCTTGTGTCAATAGAATCTCTAGTTGTTCCTGAAATATCAGTTACAATATTTCTTTCTTTTCCTAGTAAAGCATTGGTGAGTGAAGATTTTCCAACATTTGGTTTTCCAACAATTGCTATCCTAGGTAGCCCCAAATCTTCAGAAGGTTCATCATCAGAAAATTTGGTTACCATTGCATCTAATAGATCGCCTGTACCTGCACCATTAATAGAGCTAATTCCAAAAACCTCTTCTAAGCCAAAATTGTAAAACTCATATATATCATTTAATCGATCATTGTTGTCTACTTTATTGGCAACAACCAAAACAGGCTTTACAGATTTTCGAAGTACAGATGCTACTGCTTGATCTAAATCAGTAACCCCAGTTTCAACATCTACCATAAAAAGAATAACATTAGCCTCATCAATAGCAATTTCTACTTGCCTTCGTATTTCACCTTCAAAAATATCATCAGATCCAGTAACATATCCTCCGGTATCAATTACGGAAAAATCCTTGCCATTCCAATTAGATTTTCCATAATGTCTATCTCTAGTAACGCCACTTACCTCTTTCACAATGGCCTTTCTAGCCCCCACTAATCTATTAAAAAGTGTAGATTTTCCGACATTGGGTCGTCCTACTATGGCAACTATATTACTCAATTTGTTAAGGTTAAATTTTTATGGGTGGCAAATTTATACTTAATATCCGTATTTCTTTAGTTTATCTTCTTTATTTCTCCAGTCTTTATCGACCTTAACAAACAACTCTAAATGGACCTTGTTGTCAACAAACTTCTCAATATCCTTTCTTGAATCTATACCCAATTTTTTGATTTTTTCTCCTTTATGTCCGATTAAAATTCCTTTTTGGGTAGCTCTTGAAACAATAATATTTGCTCTAATTCTAACAATAGCTTCATCTTCTTTATATTCTTCAACTACCACCTCACAAGAATAAGGCACTTCCTTTTTAAATTGCAATAATATTTTCTCTCTAATAATTTCAGAGATGAAAAATCGAGTATTTCTATTGGTGAGTTCATCTTTGCCAAAATAGGGTGGTGAATCAGGCAAAAGCTCAATAATTCTAGGAAGAATAAAATCGGCTCCAAGGTTATGAAGAGCTGAAATAGGAAGAATCTCTGCTTTTGGAAGTAACTTTTTCCAAGATTCTACTTGCTCAACTAATTTTTCAGCATCGGACTGGTCTATCTTATTAATGAGTACCAAAACTGGAATTTCTAAATGC
>MDTA01039121.1_pt1 | contig 13061 bp, 9 predicted proteins | sample 811151 | NCBI WGS metagenome assembly MDTA01 (sample SAMN05326648, study PRJNA326480) | marine metagenome | isolation source: seawater | place: Indian Ocean: South | collected 2010 | reverse complement strand
CGGATTGGAAATTTATTTCAAAGGTTAAACAAAATGTAAAAATACCAGTTGTCGCAAATGGCGACATAACATGTTTTGATGAGGCTAAAAATTGTCTTATAGAGTCAATGGCCGACGGTATAATGGTTGGTCGTGCTTGTTATGGCCGCCCATGGTTTTTAAGCAAATTGTCTACATTTTTGCTGGAAGGAACTAGGGGAAAAGATCCTGATTTAATTGAACAAAAAAATGTCTTAATGAGCCATATCGATACAATGTTTTCCCATTACGGGACAGAATTGGGATGCCGATTAAGCCGAAAGCATATTGCTTGGTATACAAAGAGCTTGCCTAACTCATGTCAATTCAGAGAAAAGATATTCGCTAAAATTAGTTTCGGTGAGATGTCGAGCGAAATTGAAAAATTATTTGATTATGCAACAGAAAAGCTGGCGGCCTGATGTGCGCAGAACCTATATCGTCGAAAGAAACCTTTGGTAATGATGAATGGGCAAACCTCGTTTTAGAGGCGTTGCCAAATCCTTTGATACAATTGAGTACCGAGAACAGCATCGTTTATTTAAATACTGCTGCGGAAACATTTTTTGAAGGAAGTCTGGGCTACTTAAAAGGCTTACCTTTTACAGAATTACTACCCGAAAATACGCCACTTTTAGAAATGGTAAGAAGTGTAAGGCATAGTGGGAATTCTATTACGGACCACGATCTTGTTCTTGAGGGTATCCGGATTGGTGTTAGGATTGTTAATGTCGGCGTTTCACCGCTACCTGGGCAAGAGGGTCATATAGTCATTTCGTTTTTTGAACGATCGTTAGCGCAACGCCTACATAATCAACAACAGTCAAGAGGTGCAGCAAGATCCGTTTCTGGCATGGCTGCCATGTTAGCACACGAAGTAAAAAATCCGCTTTCCGGTATTAAGGGGGCTGCGCAACTGCTCGAGCAAACGATCGGCGAAGAAGATCAACCTCTTGCCAAATTAATATGCGATGAAACCGACCGTATATGCGAGTTGGTTGATAAAATGGAAGGTTTTTCGGATGAAAGACCATTAAAACGAGGTGAAGTTAATATTCATGAGATATTAAACCATTGCATTCGATTAGCGAAGGCTGGTTTTGGAAACCATGCAAGATTTAAAGAGGAATATGATCCCTCGTTGCCGGCCACTCTTGGGAATAAAGATGTTTTGATTCAGTTATTTATAAACCTTTTAAAGAATGCTTGTGAAGCGATATCTTCTGAGGGGGGAGAGGTGAGAATCACAACCTCCTACAGACATGGTATGAGTGTAAAGATCGGAGGATCAGGAGGCAGATTAGGATTACCATTGATGATTACCATACAAGATAACGGCACTGGCATTCCAAGCGAGCTTATCGATAATCTATTCGATCCCTTCGTAACAACAAAGTCGAATGGGACAGGGCTGGGCTTAGCCTTCGTGGCAAAAGCAGTAGCGGACCACGGTGGTTTTGTTGAGGTGGAAACTACACCAAGACTAACAAGTTTCAGAGTGATGCTTCCAAAGTTTGATTCAAAAAATTTCCAAAATGGACAGAACGATGTATTTCAACAGTTTTTGCCACTGGATGAAATTCAATGACAGAGGCCGCATGTATCCTTGTAGCAGATGATGATAAGGCTATAAGAACAGTCCTAAATCAGGCGCTATCCCGACTGGGATACGTTGTCAAATCGACCGGCACGGCCTCAAATTTATGGCAATGGATTGAAGAGGGTATCGGTGACTTGGTTATTACTGACGTTGTAATGCCCGATGATAATGGCTTAGATCTCCTTCCGAGGATTTTAGCCGCTCGGCCAAATCTTAAAGTTATTGTAATGAGCGCACGAAATACATTAATGACTGCTGTTCAGGCAAATGAGCGGGGAGCTTTTGAGTATCTTCCCAAACCATTTGATCTTGAAGCACTAAAGTTGGTTGTTTGGAAAGCACTGAATTCAGAGGAAGAGACTACAACAATAAGTCCAGAGCAAAATAGTAATATCCATGAAACCGACCAGTTACCCCTGATCGGGCGCTCTCCTGCGATGCAAGAAATTTACAGGGTTATGGCTAGGCTTATGAGCGCGGAATTAACGGTTACAATTTCGGGTGAATCAGGCACTGGAAAAGAGCTTATAGCCCGCGCCCTTCATGACTATGGAAAAAGAGGGGATGGTCCCTTCGTTGCAATTAACATGGCAGCCATCCCAAAGGAGCTGATAGAGAGTGAGTTGTTTGGGCATGAAAAGGGAGCCTTCACAGGTGCTACGGTACGGAGTTCGGGAAAATTCGAAGAAGCGCAGGGTGGGACTTTATTTTTAGATGAAATTGGTGATATGCCAACAGAGGCCCAAACCCGCTTATTGCGTGTGCTTCAAGAAGGCGAATATACAACGGTTGGCGGTAATAGAACAATAAAAGCTAACGTTCGTATTATTACAGCAACTCATAGGGACCTTAAATTACTAATAAGGCAAGGACTTTTTCGGGAAGACCTTTATTACAGACTAAACGTTGTGCCATTGAGAATTCCCGCCTTAAGAGAACGTAAAGAAGACATCTCTGATCTTGTATCGCATTTTTGTTTGCAAGCTGCAGAAGGTGGTTTACCTCATAAAATAATAGACAAAGAAGGGATGTTATTACTTCAGGAATATTCCTGGCCGGGAAACGTGCGGGAATTAGAAAACCTTATCAAAAGGTTGTCTGTTTTGTATGCAGAACAAACTATTACACGAGAAACGATTGTCAAAGAGCTTTATTCTAGTAGGCAGGAGCTTGATAACGACCAAATAAACACCAACGAAAGCTTATCTGAATCTATCGAAAGGCACTTATCTAGTTACTTCGCCGCACACGAAAATACCCTACCAACACCTGGTCTTTACAATAGGGTCCTTAAAGAATTGGAGCGGCCTCTATTAGCATTAACACTGGAGGCAACACACGGAAATCAATTAAGAGCGGCAGACCTGCTAGGTCTAAATCGTAATACGCTACGAAAAAAACTCAAAGAATTAGAAATACCGGTCGTAAAAGGAATAAAGTGAAAATATCTTTTAGGCTTAATTAGCTTTATATTAGAGAATTACATGTTAAAAAAATAACTCGGTAATAAAAGCATGTAATAAAATTAATATTAAAGAAATCTAAGATGCTGACTGTCTTTTCAACCACATTGGCAAATTATGGAACTCATTCCACTAACCTGGTTAGACAAAATAAACTCATCTAGGAAAACAGTTGTTGTTCTAACGGTACTAGCGCTTTTTTCAGGGATAGGTACATACACAGTTTTCGCCAAATCAGGAGCCGCTGGTCCCAATCCTGACGTTGTTTTGGGATTTATGTATCTCAATTTAGGTTTATTAATAGTTATAGGCTTGCTTGTTTCTAAAAGGCTTATACGTATTTGGTCTCAAAGAAGACAAGGACTAGCTGGTTCGCAATTACATACACGAATGGTGATGTTATTTAGCGTGGTAGCGGTAATACCAACTATTGTGGTGGCTCTATTTTCAGTATTTTTATTTGATTTTGGTATAAGGTCCTGGTTCACCGAACGAATTGGCGCAGCAGTAGATGCCTCACAAGCAGTTGCTGAAGCCTATCTAGAGGAACACCGACGAAATATTAGTGGTGATGCTTTGGCAATGGCGTTTGATTTAAATCGACAAGCGCCTTTTTTGATGGCACGCCCTAAACAACTAGCAAAGTTTATTCAGGCTCAGGCAGCGATCCGAAATCTCACAGAAGCGGTGGTGTTTGAGACAAGTGGAAAAGTTTTAGCAAAAACGGGACTTAGCTTGACGTTCGATTTTGAACCGTTTCCCGAAAGGGCTTTCCAAAAGGCACGAAATGGAGAAGTCGCCACTTTGACAAGTGAAGTCGACAGAGTGAGAGCCATTATTAGATTGGATAATTTCGTCGATGCCTATCTATATGTCGGCAGGTTTGTGGATCCAGAGATACTTGGTTATATCGACAAAACTAAGCAGGCGACTGCTGAATATAATCTGCTTCAAGGAAAAAGGGCTGATGTTCAAATCACATTCGCTCTTATTTTCGCATTAGTCTCATTGCTCCTTCTCTTTGCCGCAATTTGGGTTGGCTTAAATTTAGCAAACCAGGTTTCTAATCCCGTAAGCCAACTCATAATGGCTTCTGAAAAAATTAGTGAAGGCAATTTGAGCATAAAAATTTCTAATAAATCCGATATCGGCGAATTTAGTATGCTTAATTCCGCGTTTAATCGCATGACGGATCAATTGGAAGTTCAACGTAAGGACCTAATACAGGCTCATCAAATTGAAGACGAAAGAAGGCAATTCACAGAAGCGGTTTTGGGAGGTGTATCTGCAGGTGTAATAGGTTTAGATAAAAATGGTAATATAACTCTACCAAATAAATCCGGTGCACAGCTGCTTGGTTTGTCTGAAAAGGAAATGATGCACCAACCGCTTACGACTGTTATACCTGAGATGGCTGACTTATTTGAAATGGCAAAACTATCCAAAAAGGTTGAGACAAATTATTTTGACCAAATTGAGGCTCTAATTGAGCTAGTACGTGAAAGCAAACACATTACCTTAAGGACAAGAATTACTGCTGAAGGAAGCCAAAATATTATCAATGGTTTTGTAGTAACTTTTGATGATATTACTGAACTCCAATCTGCTCAAAGAACCGCTGCTTGGGCAGATGTTGCAAGACGTATAGCACATGAAATTAAAAATCCACTTACCCCAATTCAACTTTCAGCTGAACGTTTAAAGCGTAAGTATTTATCGTTAATAACAGAGGAACAGGATTTATTCGTATCTTTAACAGAAACAATAAGCAGACAAGTTGCAGATATAGGACGCATGGTGGACGAGTTTTCCTCTTTTGCCCGCATGCCTGCTGCTAAATTGGCCTCCAAAGACCTAAACAAAATAATTAATTCGCAGATCACTTTGCATTCAGGAGCCAATAGTAATATCGAGTTCCATTTAGAAATGTATCACGGCCCAATTTTTGTATTATGTGATGATCACCAGATACGACAAATGTTAACTAATCTGCTGCAAAACAGTATTGATTCAATAACTGCCAGAGAAGATAACGGAAATTTAGATAAAGGCATCGTAAAAATTAACAGTTTTATAAAATCAGACTTTTGCCATCTAGAAATTATTGACAACGGGATAGGTTTGCCTGCGGAAATTTCAAATAGGCTGACAGAGCCTTACGTAACAACCCGTGAAAAAGGAACGGGGTTAGGATTAGCTATTGTAGCAAAAATTGTTGAAGATCACGGCGGCACATTGAGAATACGAGATGTTTCAGAACGAGAAGCAGGCGTAGTTGTTACTGTAACTATTCCTCTTGTTGAAAACGAAAACTCGAAATAAGTTGCGCATTAGAAGGTTGTCCGAGATGAGTAATGATATTTTAATCGTTGATGATGAGTCTGATATAAGAACCGTTTTGTGCGGGATTTTAGAGGATGAGGGATATTCGACAAGAGAGGCCGCTACTTCAGAGCAGGCCTTTAAAGAAATCAACGGAAGATTACCAAGTTTAGTAATTCTCGATATTTGGCTCAGAGAAAGCGAGTTTGACGGTATTGAGATATTAGAATGGTTGAAGGATAATTATCCAAACGTTCCAGTTATTATGATAAGCGGTCACGGTAATATTGAGACTGCAGTTAATTCTATTAAAGCCGGCGCTTATGATTTCATAGAAAAACCGTTTCAGGCAGATAAGTTAATTTTATTAGTACAACGAGCATTAGAAGCTGAGGGTTTAAGGCAAGAGAATTTAGAACTAAGAAAACGTATTGGAGTAAGCGATGAGTTGATTGGAGCATCTCAACTCATTTCACAGCTAAATGCTGCTATTAATAAAGTAGCACCAGGAAATAGTCGGATTTTAATTACAGGACCACCAGGTTCCGGCAAGGAGGTAGTATCCCGTGCCATCCATGCAAAATCAGGAAGAATTAATAGACCTTTTATTGTACTAAACTGTGCAAATATGAACCCAGATAGATTAGAAATTGAGCTTTTTGGAATAAACCAGACTACTAACAGTCCCACATTTGGTTCTAAAGTAGGTGTTTTCGAGCGGGCGCACACCGGAACTTTATTTCTCGATGAAATATCTGACATGCCAATAGAAACACAAGGCAAGATTGTCAGAGTTCTTCAGGAACAGAAATTTATCAGAGTCGGTGGTGATAAGGAGGTGCATGTAGATGTAAGAGTAATCTCCTCTACTAATAAAAATCTGCAAGAAGAAATTGCGAAGGGACGTTTCAGAGAAGATTTGTTTTACAGGCTGAGTGTTGTTCCCATGCAAGTCCCAGCCCTGAATCAAAGAAGAGACGATATACCAATTTTGACGCGCTATTTTCTTCACGAAACGGCTGAGACGGCTGGTATGCCGATAAAATGTTTTTCTGATGAAGCCATGGCTCTTCTCCAAGCTTATGATTGGCCTGGAAATGTTCGACAATTAAAAAATCTAATCGATTGGATTTTAATCATGTATCCAGACAATACTGTGGATAGTATTACGGCTGACATGCTTCCTCCCGAACTGAAGACTGCGACGCCTGTAGATGTTAAACTTGGTAAAAACATCGACGTTTTGGGGATGTCCCTAAGGAAAGCACGGGAGCATTTTGAGAGGGATTATTTATTTGCCCAAGTAAATCGATTTGGAGGTAATATATCCCAAACAGCTAGCTTCATCGGTATGGAAAGGTCTGCTTTGCACAGAAAATTAAAAACCCTTGGTGTTTATCAGGAGGAGCGACCGGTAAAACTGGTTGAAAATTAGAAATGAAAGTAGTTATTTGCGGTGCGGGTTTAGTAGGAACGAGTATAGCCAAACACTTAGCTGGGGAAAATAATGACGTAACTGTAGTTGATCAAGACTACAGCTTAGTGCGACGAATTGGGGAAACTCTCGATGTACGAAGTGTTTTAGGACACGCATCACAGCCGGATGTTCTTGAGCAGGCAGGTGCCGGTGACGCAGATATGTTAATCGCAGTAACATTTTCAGATGAAATAAATATGGTAGCCTGCCAAGTTGCGCATTCTCTGTTTGAGGTCCCCACCAAAATTGCCAGAATTCGTCAGCCTGGTTATTTAAAGCCAATGTGGGGTGACTTATTCAGCCGAGAAAATATGCCTATCGATGTTATCATCTCGCCAGAACGTGAGGTTGCACGAGCTATTGGACGCAGACTGCATGTCCCAGGCGGTTTTGATGTGGTGCCCATGGCTGACGGACTTGTTAGTGTGGTAGGGGTTAGATGTAGTGAAGAATGTCCGGTGATAAATACCCCTATTAGGCAATTAAGCCAATTGTTTCCGGATCTAAATATTGTCATTGTCGGTATTATAAGAAATGATAAAGGTATCTTACCGCGCTCTCATGAACATATGTTACCCGGTGATGACGTCTATTTCGTGTGCGATTCCGCCCATCTAAGCAGAGCAATGTCGGCATTTGGTCATGAAGAAGAGGAGGGTCGTAATGTAATAATCGCTGGCGGCGGTAATATAGGTCTTACACTAGCTCAGGAAATCCAAGAAGATCATGCCGGCGTTCGCGCAAGAGTGATAGAGTTTGGCGAACAACGTGCAAAATCCGTAGCTCAACAACTTAACCAGACAATGGTAATAAATGGTGACGTTTTGGATATGGAAATATTGGACGAAGCAAGCGCAGATAATACGGAGACATTTGTTGCAGTCACAAATGATGATGAGGTTAATATAATCGGTTCTCTGTTAGCAAAAAGAGCCGGGGTGAGAAGAACTATTGCTTTAGTAAACAAACACTCCTACGTTCAACTCATAAATCAACTTGGCATCGACGCTGTTGTAAACCCGCGAATGATAACAGTCTCCTCCATATTACAACACGTGCGCCGGGGTAGAATTAGAGGTATTTATTCTGTAAGAGAGGATTTTGGAGAAGTTATTGAGGCCGAAGCCCTTGAAACTTCTTCCATAGTTGGTAAATCAATTAAAGATGCTGGTTTACCCAATGGTGTTAAGATCGGCGCCATTATTCGATCTGACAAGGTAATAGCGCCGAAAGGAGATTCAGTCATAGAAAAAAATGACACAATTGTTCTGTTTGCGACCTATGATGCTGTGAAAGAAGTTGAAAAACTTTTTGCTGTAAGAGCTGATTTCTTCTGATCAGAGTACCTAAAATTTAAGGAAATAAAAATGTCCCGCGTATCCTACGTAAATGGCCGTTATTACCCGCATAAAGAAGTCAACGTGCATGTTGAAGACCGCGGTTACCAATTTGCAGATGGAGTTTACGAAGTTGTCTTAGTTAAAAATCGACTTCTCGTTGATGAGACTCCACACCTAGATCGGCTAGAACGATCGTTAGAGGCATTAGAAATAGCCTGGCCAATGAATCGTCGAGCGCTCAAAATGGTGCTCGAAGAGATTATAGTTAAAAACAAACTCAAAGATGGAATTGTATATATTCAGATCACGCGAGGTGTTGCGCGTAGGGACCATGGGTTCCCCAAAATTTCAAAACCAACTTTGGTAATCACTGCGAGGCCATTAAAAATACCTGGTACGCCTAAAGAAAGTAAAGGAGCGAAGGTCATTACGTTACCTGACATTAGATGGAAACGTTGCGACATCAAGTCAGTTTCCCTATTGCCAAATGTATTAGGTAAACAAGCTGCTAGAACCGCTGGCGCACAAGAAGCCTGGCAGTATGATGAGCAGGGGTTTATTACCGAAGGGACGTCAACCAATGCTTGGATACTCGACCACAATAACAACCTCATCACCAGGTATCTTGATGAAGCAATTTTAAGTGGTGTTACGAGACTAACTGTCATTAATCTTGCAAAGAGTGAAGGGATTAAAATCGTTGAACATCCGTTCAGTATTGATGATGTAAAAAATTGTAAAGAGGCGTTTTTCACTTCATCAACATCGTTTTTAACACCGGTAACTCAAATAGACGACACTGTAATCGGCGATGGGAGTCCCGGAGAATTCACAAAAAAGTTACTACTTTCTTATATTAATTATATCGATGGCCGGCCTCAAAACGAGTTAAAGCAATAAAATGGTGAAGGAGGTGCTCCCAAAGGCCGTTATATTTGACTGGGATAGTACCTTAGTGGACAACTGGCAAAGTATTGCAAATGCCCTAAATGCTACGTTAAACAAAATGGGCAAAACACCATGGAGCGTTACGCAAGTGAGGCAGAACTCTAAGAACTCTGCTCGTGACGCTTTTCCGCGTTTATTTGGAGATCAATGGAAAGATGCACTAGACTTTTTCTACCAAGCCTTTCGAGAACTACACTTAACTGGTATTCAACCACTTCCTGGTGCGGAAAATCTGCTTAAATTTCTTAGAGAGGAAGGGATTTATTCCGGAATAATCTCAAACAAAAATGGTACCTTTCTGCGGAAAGAAATCAAAGAATTGGAATGGGATAAATATTTTGACAATGTGTTAGGGGCGACTGACTTAGATGTCGATAAACCATCGAAGGAAATAATCGGTGTTCTCTTGAGGCATACAGAGATAACTCCAAGTGAATCGGTCTGGTTTGTAGGGGATGCCGTTGTTGATTTAGAGTGTGCGCATAGGGCAAATTGCAAACCCGTCCTAGTGGAAACTGGATTAATCACCAAGAAAGAGTTACGTCAATGGCCTCCTTCGAAAGTTTTTCCATCGTGTGTAGAGATTAAATGTTACCTGGCAAAAATAAAAACAATTTCGAAATAGAAAAGATTAATTAATGCTTGTTTTTAACGATAGCCCGCCAAAATATGGACAATTTAAGATGGCGGTTGATATGATAAGTCTTAAAAACGTTGTTGGAATTCCTCTTTAAATGTCCGATTTTGCAGGGCTAAAGACCGCAGAGATTGCCACAATAGTCATCCATCCAAATATTGCTAATAAGAAGGAAACAGGCGAATTGAGATCGCTTGGTGATCGATCTGTTACATCTGAACTTCAAGAAATCGTCGGATTAGCATCCGCGATAAATTTAAAAGTGGATCTCTCCAAAATTATTAATCTGTCAAAAATTAATGCTGCAAATTTTTTTGGATCTGGAACACTTGAAAAGTTGAAAACCCTCATAGAGGTTGAGCATGTAACTTTAGCCGTGGTGAATACTCAATTATCAGCCATTCAGCAACGTAATTTAGAAAGATACTGGCAATGTAAAGTTATAGATAGAACCGGATTGATCATAGAAATTTTTGGCGCTAGAGCTCGGACTCATGAAGGCGGACTCCAAGTTGAATTGGCAGCTCTATCCTTCCAAAGAAGCAGATTAGTAAGGTCATGGACACACCTCGAACGTCAACGAGGAGGAGGGGGGTTCCTTGGAGGCCCTGGGGAACGACAGATTGAGTTAGATAGGCGACAGTTAGATACCGCTATTATACAACTGCAAAAGCAATTGAAAAAAGTCAGAAACACAAGGCAGTTGCACCGAAACGCGAGAAAAAGAGTACCGTATCCTATTGTTGCATTAGTAGGTTACACAAATGCTGGGAAATCCACTCTTTTTAATAAATTAAGTGGCGCAAATGTGATGAGTCAAGACATGCTATTTGCAACTTTGGATCCGACAATGCGGCAAATAGTATTGCCATCAGGAAAAACTATAATTTTATCTGATACCGTCGGGTTCATATCAAATTTACCAACCCACTTAATTGAAGCGTTTAAATCCACTCTTGAGGAAGTGCAATCAGCAGATTTGATATTACACGTTAGAGACATCAGTCACGCTGACTCAGGTACACAAAAGACCGATGTTTTGTCGGTTCTCTCAGATCTTGACATAACAAAGCATAACGAACCATCTGGGTTAATCGAAGTATTAAATAAGATAGATCTTATCGACGATAAATGCATATCAAGTAGGTCGTGTGGTAATGATCAGAAAAATGTAAAAATATCCGCTATCAATGGGGTTGGCTGCACGGAACTTCTGGAGTTAATCGATGTTATTTTATCAGAAAATGAAAGAATATATACCTTTGAGGTTAGTGTCTCTGATGGGGCTGCAGTCGCCTGGTTGCACAATAAAGGATCTGTCAAGTCTATTAAAACAAACGATAGTAAGACGACTTTAGAGGTTGCATTGTCAGAAGAGGATGTAAATAAATTTTGCAAAAAATTTAATATCTACTAAATCTTCGCAATAAAGTGACCATCAAATATTCGGAGTATTTATAATTTTTGGATATTTAGGCAAACTTTTTTACATTTTTTCTGGCACTCTGTCTAATAGAGTGCTAACAACTGCTCCTTCGTTTTAGAAATCAAAGAAAGTTGGGAGGTATTTATGGCATTTCGCCCTCTACACGATCGAGTAGTCGTCCAAGCATTGGACAGTGAGTCAAAAACCGCCGGAGGAATAATTATCCCGGACACAGCAAAGGAAAAGCCAAGTCAAGGAAAGGTGATTTCTGTGGGTCCCGGTGCCCGGGACAATGATGGTAAAATCGTACCTATTGACTTGAAGAAAGGTGACACAGTTCTATACGGAAAGTATTCTGGTACTGAAGTTAAGATTGATGGAAAGGATTTGCTCATTATGCGCGAGTCGGACGTAATGGGTGTAATTGACTAAACTCACCCAAAAATCAATCAAACTGGTTTTCGTAAACAATTAGCTATTTAACAAGGAGAACTGGCTATGGCAGCCAAGGATGTGAAATTTGAGACGGATGCCCGCACGAGAATGTTGCGAGGCGTTGATACACTTGCAGACGCAGTAAAAGTGACGCTAGGACCTAAAGGTCGAAATGTGGTTCTTGATAAATCTTTTGGTGCTCCACGAATTACTAAGGATGGTGTTTCTGTGGCAAAAGAAATTGAACTGTCTGATAAGTTCGAAAACATGGGCGCTCAGATGCTTAAGGAAGTAGCATCAAAAACGTCTGACGTAGCAGGTGATGGTACTACTACTGCTACAGTTCTAGCCCAGGCAATAGTCCGAGGTGGTGTGAGAGCCGTCGCAGCTGGCATGAACCCAATGGATTTAAAACGTGGAATTGACCTAGCGGCAAAAGCGGTAATAGCAGACGTTGAGAAGCAGTCGAAAAAAATAAAAACATCATCTGAAATCGCCCAGGTTGGAACCGTTTCAGCTAACGGAGAATCTGAAATTGGTTCAATGATAGCAGAAGCCATGCAGCGAGTTGGGAACGAAGGTGTTATCACAGTTGAAGAAGCTAAGACACTGGAAACTGAATTAGATGTGGTTGAAGGTATGCAATTCGATAGAGGATACCTATCTCCATATTTCATCACAAACGCTGAGAAAATGATTTGTGAATTAGAAAATCCATATATCCTTATTCATGAAAAGAAGCTTACAAGTTTACAGCCAATGTTGCCGATCTTAGAAGCTACAGCTAAATCCGGACGCCCCCTTTTAATAATAGCCGAGGACGTTGAGGGTGAAGCATTAGCTACATTGGTGGTTAATAAACTACGAGGTGGCTTAAAGGTTTCGGCAGTTAAGGCGCCAGGTTTTGGAGACCGAAGAAAAGCGATGCTGGAAGATATAGCAATACTTACAAATGGAACGATGATCTCTGAAGATTTAGGTATAGAATTAGAGACAGTTTCTTTGGATATGCTAGGTTCCGCAAAACGCGTTTCTATCACAAAAGAGGAGAGCACCGTAGTTGCTGGCGCCGGTAAGAAAAAAGATATCGACGGGCGATGTAATCAGATCAGGGCGCAAATAGAAGAAACAACGTCAGATTACGATAGAGAGAAGCTACAAGAGCGCCTCGCAAAACTTTCTGGGGGTGTCGGCGTGATACGAGTTGGCGGCGGAACAGAGGTTGAAGTGAAGGAACGTAAAGACCGCGTGGACGACGCCCTTAACGCTACCCGAGCAGCCGTTGAAGAAGGTATTGTACCCGGTGGTGGTACAGCACTTCTTCTAGCTGCCAGGTCACTTAAGAACCTTAAGCCTAAAAATGATGATCAAAGGGTCGGAATAGATATTGTCCGT
>MDTA01130486.1_pt1 | contig 13064 bp, 19 predicted proteins | sample 811151 | NCBI WGS metagenome assembly MDTA01 (sample SAMN05326648, study PRJNA326480) | marine metagenome | isolation source: seawater | place: Indian Ocean: South | collected 2010 | reverse complement strand
GCCCCATACTATTGCCCTTTAGGCCCTTAATAAAAAATAAAATAGCCATGAATCCAAAAAGTGTAAAAAAAATATTAATTAACCCTAACCTAGAGTCTACAAGCAAAGATCCATCTAAAGCCAAGAATAACGCCACCAACAGAGCAAATCCATTTCGACTGAGGAGTTCCAGGGCAAGCTTATAACCGACAAATATGAGGCTAACTCCAGAAACCGCGCTGATCCATCTATATGAAATGGGATCAATACTTTCTACATTAGCTAATGAAAAGTTTATATTATCTGTCCATGGCAATAGCTCATAGAAATATACACTCAGAGTAAATAAGTATGGTCCAAGGGGTGGATGTACAGAGAGAAAAGTTTCTCCTTTTAGATAATTTAAAGCAAACGCTGGATAGAAAACTTCATCAAATACTGGTCCAGGTATTAATCCCAGATTATAAAACCGCAAAATAGATCCCGTAACAAGGATTAATAAAATCGGCCAGTGTGTTCTGATTAATACCATATGAGCTATCTATAATATCACTCGGCCTCGATCAATAAGACGACCCTCACAAGCATCGCTAATTTCAACAAATTATTAGCTCCCATAATTTTTTTCCATGCAGATTTAGTTTATATAAATTCATTAAACTTAAGAAAAACCCCCCCGATAAGAGGGCTTTTTTGCGAAGAAAGTTTAAAAAGGGTAGAAAGTCATCTCTACAGTTTCTGTCTCTAGGTTCATAACCGTTTCGCAATAATTCATATTGCCATCAGTGACATCATCTAATGACCAAAACTTCATAATTGCACCTTCTCTTCTAAAAACACCTTGCCTAGAACCGGCTTGCCTCACTCCATCATTAAATCCAACACCTCTTCCAGAAAAATATCCCTGATCTGGCAAAGCAGGATTAAGTTTTACATTGTATGTAAGGAAAACTTTTCCATATCTCCCAGCTTCAGAAGAAACTGTAATTGTTCCACCGCCATCTGTTAATTCTACAGATGTAATTTTCCCGGTAAGCGTAAAGGATTCGCCTTTAGGGTCATGAGCAAATACTGACAAAGAAAAAGCTCCAGATAAGATAATGACCAAACCTATTTTTAAAAATTTCATAATATTCTCCTTTTTTGTATGAAAAGATATACTGACCTTAACAAAATAATCATTGGAGGAAAAATGATAAAAAAATTAAGCTTAATTGCAATTTTGTTCTCGCTTATCTCGTGTGGATCAAATATGAATGAATCTGACAAAAATGGAGAACCTCAGGGATCTCACGCTTCAGCAGAATGGCAAATTTGGGCCTACACAACTGCGGCTCCAGACTTCATAGGAGATTTTGCAAGTGTAATAGGTGCAGATGGATCTGTGCTTAGAGAAGGAACAAATGGATGGAGATGCGAAACATTTATGCCTATGCCTGAAGAAGGCTTCGCAAAACCTCATGATGCTGCACCTGCTTGTTCAGATAAAAACTCTGTAGCATGGGCTAATGCTTATAAAGCAGGGACAATTCCAGACATGGAAGGTGATGGTTGGATGTGGATGATTCATGGTGACTTAGGTGTAGATAATTTCACTGTAGGAACAGATGGCCAAAAAGATGCAGGACATGCTCACTATATAGAGTCTGGACCACATATGATGCTTATGCCAAAAGACCCATCCTCCCTGGATGGTCAGTCTACTGACTACACAACGGGAGCGCCATATGTCATGTTTAAAGGATCACCTTATGCTCACCTGATGATCCCTTTAGTTGACTATTATTCTTATCAACCCCAATCTTCTCCAAACAATAAATAAAAAATTAAGGGCCCTAGGGCCCTTTTTTTAATTTCTAGTTGTATATGTTTTGAAACTGACTACAGTTTATATCTACGGTTAGTAAATTCTAACTTTGTAATATAAATAGGAAAAAATATGATTAAACAAATACAAAAAAGGATTATTTTTGTGATTTTAACTTCACTAGTCTCTATAGCTTCTTATAGCGTATCAGCATACGAAGTAAACGGAGAAAGCTTCCCAGCAAATTTCAATATGACTTCTTGGACAGCAAAAGATGGTAAAAGCACAATTACGTCAGAAGGTGTGGTTGGCGAAGGTTACGGAAAGGTTTATTTAACCCACACTTTTAATGTTAATAGTGATGATGGGATGTCAGGAGATTTTATTGGCCAAGCCAGGACTGTTAACCAAGATGGAGAGTTGCAATTTGCTTCACTTCAAGGGGTCTGGAGTCGAGATGGGAAAATAGTTTCTATTCATTCGTTTGATTCTTTAAATAATGGTGTACTAAATCACGCTCAAGGAAGAGTTGACCTTTTTGAAGGCACACTTAATTTTAAAGTATTCCCAGTTAATTAAACCTTAAATCAGAGCGACTTTTTGTAGAGTCGCTCTATTTACCTTTTATAATCTCATTCTCCTGTCCAAACATAGGATATTCTTTTTCATCCCAAAACACCTTTGCGCTAGGACCTCCTTCGTCTAAAAGAGCAAGCATTTTTGCAGTAGGGTAGGTTGCCTTGGGTTCTTGCAAATGATTCATTTCCTTACCCCAAATTTGGGTATTAGTTGGACCAGGTATAAGCATGTTTATTAAAATATCAGTGTCCGCCACCTCCTTAGCGGCAACTCTAGAAGCAGCCCAAATTCCAGCCTTTGCAGCTGCGTAGGCAGAAGTAGTAGGAACATCTGTTTCAGCATTTCTTGATATAGTATTAATGATTCGTCCATTTCCCTGCTTTCTCATAAAAGGTATTGCATACTTCATTCCGTAAACGACACCAAAAAGATGGACCGCCACATGATGCTCAAAACTGTCTTCAGGTGAGTCTTCTAATTTATAACCGAAACCCATCCCTGCGTTATTGAATAAAGCATCTATCTTACCAGTTCTTCTGATCGCTAAATTTATAAATCTCTCTACATCTCTTGGATTGGATACATCTGCTGAAACTGTAGCGATATCCAATTCTTCTAGCTCCTGGAGTTTCTTATTATCTTTATCACATGCTATTACTGCAGCGCCATCAGCTTTAAATAATTCTGCCCAAGCCCTACCTATTCCGTTAGCTGCACCTGTAATAGCAATAGTCTTGCCTTCAATCATCTATTCAGGATACCCCAAGAGAGGTATGAAACTCGAGAAAATTATCCACAGTTAGGTCTGGTCTCTGTAAGACTGAGCCATGACCTACGTTCTTCAAAACCTTTAAATTTGCAGATGGCAGTCTTTTAGAGATTTCTTTGCTAGATTCAAGGTTTGGATCATACTCTCCCGTCATAACCAATATTGGGATTCTTAAGTCGTTTATTACATTATCTAAGTTAAATTTGCTTGCTGCGGTCAAAGATAGCTGGGCTGTCTCCCTATCAATGTGCTCATTCCACCCTTCAGGGAGTTCAAATCTAGCTATTCCTAAATCCTCTTGAATGGCCAAGGCTTTTCTTGCTCCTTCTTTCTGTGCTTCTACATTAGCCGACCCTATACTTGCATCACTGAAGACAGCTGAAATAACCTTCTCTGGATATAGTGAACTATATGCTATGGCCGCTCTTGTGCCCCAAGCCATGCTCCACAAGTGGGTATTCTGAATATCTAGTTCTGCAAGAATTAAGTTAATATCTTTTGAATATTGCTCAAAGGTAAATTGGCTTGCGGTATCAAAGTTAACAGAACTCTGTCCCGCTCCGCGTATGTCGAAAGTAATACAAAAAAACTCTCTTTTGAGACTATCTAATGCCATGTCCCACATTCTCAAAGTACAACCAGCACCATGCCAAAGCAGCAAAGCGGGCTTTGAAGAATCGCCGCTTATTTCATAATTTAAGCTAGCTCCTTCTGCATCAACTTGCATTTACTAAACTAGCCGGCCATATTGTGTAGAGCGCATAATTTATTACCTGAGGGATCTCTTAAATAGGCCAAGTAAAATTTCATTCCCATTCCTTCTCTTACTCCTGGAGGATCTTCACAAGTTGCCCCTCCACTGTTAATGCCCGCTTCATGCCAAGCATCTGCCTCCTCTGGGTTTTTTGCGCTGAATCCTATTGTACTTCCATTTCCAATAGTTGCTTCATTGTCGTCTATGGGTTCAGAAATCAAAAACATAATACCGTCTAAAAAATACATGTATCTTTTGTGTCCAGTTGGGTTTTCAGAAAGAACTCCGGGCTCACAGCCCAGGGCTCCTAAGATCTTATCATAAAAAATTTTTGATTCTTCTATATCATTTGCACCTACCATTATGTGACTAAACATCTTTACTCCTTTTATTTCTTAAATATAACAACGTCTTTTTCAGGTATTTCATAAGTCCAATTCATTATTGAAGCTATAACTTCAAAAGTTTTAGGCCTATAAAACGCTACGTGCGTTGGGTCTTTTCTATAATACCATTGACCAAAACCTTTCTCATCATCCAAAAAGGTTGTCATTAATCCAAAGCAACCTCCTTTGATTAACATTCTATCTATTTTTTTAAATTCCTTAGCTGGTTCGAAAAAATGTTCTACGGCCTCTGTACAAACTATAAACTCATAGGCATTTGAAAAAACAAGATCATCTTTAAAGAAAAAAGGATCATAAAGATCCATTTGAAAGTTTTCTTCTTTAAACATTTCAACAAGCGCGGGCCCAGGCCCACATCCAAAATCTAATCCCCTAACTCCAGATTTCAAATTTTCTTTTATAGGGTTAAATAATTTAGATAAAAACAAACGGTAGTATTCATCATGAATATCATTGTTGTGCTGCTGGTAACGGAATCTCTCTTCCGAAGGACTTAATCTGAATTTGGGGTCTAAAAAAACCAGGAGGCACTGCTCACACTTCCAATAAGTTTTGTTGTCTACTGTTAAGAATCGCAGCGCTGAAGTCTCGTTGCATATTAGGCAATTCATTCGTTTCATGAATTACCCTTCCTTTAACTTCTTGACCTAAGTATCAATAATACAGATATTATCTGCACACTAAGCATTGAGGTGAAAAATAAAACATTAAACGGAATACCGGCTATGTAAGGTTCAATAATGCCATCACCAACGGATGTGCCGCCATATAAAGGCATTGTTAAAGCTGCAACGATAAATCCAAAATGTATACACAAGCTTAGAATCGCTGAAAGAATTTCCTTATTCTTTACCCACAACAAATACATGCCCAAGCTAAAAATTAAAAAGTTTGTAGTCAGTCTCCAGGCTTCATGAACCCGAGCATGAGAATCCCAATCAGGATTAAGCAAATGATGATTACTTATATCAATAAAAAGAGGCAATATACCACCTCCTATCAGGGCGATAGTTGTTAAAATCTTACTCATAATATATAAGCTAAAGTAAGACCATCGCCTACCGGAATCATTGATAATGAAACCCTTTCATCCTGAACTAAAAAATCATTGAGTTCTCTTATTGCCACTGTATCAACATCGTTTACCTCAGAGTTAGCAACAGCACCGCTCCACAAAACATTGTCAATAGCTATAACGCCTCCTTTCCTTACAAGCTTCAAGCACATCTTGTAATAATCTAAGTAATTAACTTTATCTGCATCTATAAAAGCGAAATCAAAAGAGTCTTCTTGGTTTTCTTCAAGTAGTTGCTGTAATGTTTGTAAGGCAGGGTTTATTCTAAGATCTATCTTTTCGGCAACGCCAGCTTTTGCCCATTTACTTTTACCCATGGCTGCCCACTTTTCTGAGACGTCACATGCAATTACTTTTCCGTCTTGGGGAAGTGCCAAAGCAACCGCTAAAGCGCTATAACCCGTAAATGTTCCTATTTCTATAGTTTTTTTAGCTGACATTAGCCTTACTAAGTTTGACATTAACGCTCCCTGTTCAGGACAAATCTGCATAACAGATTCTGGTAATTTAGCTGTTTCCTGCCTTAACTCAGCTAGAACCGGATGTTCTTTCATTCCCTTTGCCCAAAGGTATTCCCTCAAATTATTTGTTAACTGTAGTATTCCTGTCGACATAATAATTAACTCCTCTTATGCTCTAGACTATTTCACTCATGCTAAGCATGCCCAGAGAGTGAGAAAGAGTCCAGCACCTTCCATGATTTAATTGTTTCATCTACTTTAACAATACTTATCTTGTCTAAGAAAACTTCTTCTGGTGGTTCCAGCCCATCAGCCAGTTCAAGCTTTGATTGATATTCTGCATTTCCATAATACAAACTAATGTGGGGAAAATAATTTTTACTGGTTAAATTAAGTTTGCTGTCAATTTGAGACTTTAAATTAATTAAACTAGGATCATTACTTACATTTATAAATAGAGATTGAAAAAATTGCTCCTTCATTCCTATGCCTTTTAGTTGAAGTGTTATTGGAGAAAGAGATTGGACCAATTTATTTAATTTATTGTTTTGGTTACTCTTAAGTTCCTGCATCGGACCTGATAGGGTCAAATGCATATCGAAGCTAGGACCCTTCAGAACTTCGTTAGCTTTGCTATGGCAGTGAGTAATTAGCTCTGTAGCTTTCGAATCAAACTGCCCCCAAACCCAAAACCCTTTAGAAATTCTTTTTTCATTAATCATTATTTCTTTATGGTCAATTCGTTAAATTGTATCTTGATTTTGGACTTCTTCTAGCCAATCAGATGTTTGTTTAACACCACCAAAAGGGAAAAAATGCACTTGCTCAATATTAAATTTAGGATCTTTAGATTTGTGCTCAGCTAGGTCTTTTAAAATCTGTGTAGGTTTATACGGTAGTAGTAATTTTGTCATGTCCTTTGCTCTTTTGGTTAGAACTTGTATAGAAGATCCTATTCCGCATTCAACCGAAAATTTTAATAACGTTTGAAGTTTTGCTGGCCCCGCTATACCAATGTGAATAGGAATATCAATTCCAGCAGACTTAATCTCATTTGCCCATTTTTTTACCACCTCAGCATCAAAACAAAATTGCGTTGTTATTGCGGTTTCAGCATCTGTTCTTTTAAGTAATTCTTGCTTCAATGAGAGGGCTGCAGAAACATTTTTATTTCCCCCATCAGGATCTATATCTTTGTTCCCTTCAGGATGTCCAGCAATATGCAGCCTTTTGAAGCCCACTTTGTCAAACAAGCCAGATTCAATCAATTGAATAGAGGAATCAAAGTCTCCCACTTGTTCTGGGAAACCTCCAGCCAATAAAAGTGCTTCGTCTACTCCAGCCTCGTTCTTGTACATAGAAATCCAGTTATTTAATGAAGCCTTATTTTTAACCATTCTAGCGGGTATGTGAGGCATTACATTGAAGCCCTCATCTTTAAGCCTTTTGGCAGTAGCAATCATGGGTTCAATATCTTCATTTTTTAGATGAGCTAGATAAACTCTAGTGTTTCGAGGCAAAATGTCTGAAAAGGATTCAATTTTTGCTGCTGTCTTGGGCATGACTTCAAGAGAATAGCCTGCAACAAAATTTTTGAAATATGAATTATTCGTGCTTTCCATCTCAATAAGCTTTTTTATAGGGTTATTTTATTTACTTATAGGCCTATATAGCCCATTTATAAACTGCACAATATCAGCTCTTCTTTATAAAGCAATCATAACAACAAGGGCCATAAATCTCGTTATCTAGTCTTTAAATGAGAAATATTTTCTATTAAGTAGTTTATTGTAAATAATTGCAAATAGAATAATAAAAGATGCTCCAACAGCAACCGGCATTAATACGAAGTCAATGCCTTGTCCACCAATAACAGCAATAATGGGGTTTGCTCCTGCAGGCGGATGAACGGTCTTGGTCGACATCATTAAGAATATTGCCAACCCAACCGCAATGCCTACTGTAATAAAAGAGAAGCCTAATGCCAAAAAGACAAGAACTCCAGATAAAGCAGATATGATGTGGCCAAACAAAATATTTTTAGGATGAGCCAATGGGCTGTCATGGGCTGCCATTACCAACACCATGCTTGCACCAAATGGCGGTATTAACCATAAATTGGCTTCATCGAAAGAATTAAGATAGGCAAGTATAGAAATGCATAAGAATGCTCCACAAGCAGAAAGAATGTTATTTCTCATACAATTATAATAATTTACATCGATATAATTGCACACTTATTTGATAAGTAACGAAGGTTGATGTGGGTAATGTCTCAGTAAATTTTTTTTGAGATCAAAGATTTTCTATTTCGTGGCAAGAGCAATCTGCCTTTTTGCATGTTTGATAATTTCTAAAGTGAGCGTAAGCAACCATAATAGAGCCACACAAAGTTAATCCCCTTTCTCCGGCTTCTCCTAAAGTGCTTTCGCCTAGAATTACTGCCAAAATTAGAATACACAAACCGGAAATACCTAAAGGAATAAAAGAGGCTGTATTGTGATTCCTATAACCAATCAATAAGGCATAAGCGCTTACAGGCACAGCAGCAAATACAATCACTTTATGCACAAATTCATTGTCAACCGAAAGGGCAAGAAAACCAGAACTTAAAATAATGAAAGAGGGAGCGAAGAAACAATGTACAACACAAGCTAGAGATAATGTCATTGCCATTTTGTCAGACCTTAATTGTGTTCTTATCATGTTTAAAATTCTTTAATCAACTACTTCTTTTTTGCAAAAAAATAAAAGGTGATCGCGCACTTTATATCCTTTTTATACTTTCTTCAAAATTTTTTCCATCAAAATTAACTATTTTGCATACCTCAGGCGGCGAATCAACGCACTTAAGATTAATGCTGTAAGCATCAGGATGTGATCTAGGTTGATAAAAAGACTTTATGCCACAAATTTTACAAAAGAAATGTTTAGCAGATTTAGTTCCAAACACATATTCTTTTAAGTATTTCTCGCCTGTAATAATTTTGAAAAGACTGTGTTTTATAAAAAGATGATCATAATCAGACATACTGCATATTAAACAATTACATTTCCATATTTCAGCAGTGTCATCTGATTGAAAACTGAACCTTATTGCGCCACAGTGGCACCCTCCAGTGTAATCCTTCATTTTATATTTTTAACCAAGGTAAACTATCTTTGGTATAAATGTCCCCTTTAGGCTCAAAGTCTTGGGGCCTATCTAAGCTACAAATAGTAATATAGATATTTTCAGGGTCTTCATCAAGAATACAAACCAAAGGTGATCCGCAATGTTCACAAAAATATCTAGCCCCGTGCGACGAAGAAGTTATTTTTGTTGGCTTGCCTTGAGAATACTCAAATTCGACTATAGGAATGGACATCCAAGATACATATGGTGCCCCCGAAAGTCTTCTGCACATTGAACAATGACAATTTGCAGATGGGTAATTATTGAATGGGAATTTGTAACGAACTGAACCGCAAAAACAACCCCCTTCAATTCTTTTACTCATAAAATAACTATCTACACCAAAGCTCTGTCAATTAAAACAGCTATTAGTAGAGCAGGATCAGAGCCATTATTGACCCACGCGTGGTTAGTTCCTCTTTGTACAACTACATCGTGTGGTTTTAGTCGAACCTCTTCTTCATCTAAAATTAAAGTCACGTCTCCCTTTAATAAAATAATATAATCAATGGTATCAGTCTCATGCATAGCAGCATTTCTAGAAGTATCAACTCGATGATGAGCGGCACCCATTCTCTCAAAGGCTTTGGCTGTGGCCTCCTCTATTGCTTCTTGTGGGACGCCTTCTGGAATTGGGTTAATTTGAAAATATCTAAATTTGGTTCCTCCTTTTACAGGAGAGAGCATCACATCTATGTCGGCACGGTCTTGTTCAGACTCAGTTTCAAATCCGCCTCCATCAGTATTCCAAATCTCAAATAATCCTCCAGCTTCCTCACCAAGAGTTCTGGCAGGAGGCCCATCAATTGAAATTATAGATTTACCATTTTTATTATGGCCAGTAATTATTCTTCTCATATTTTTCACCTTGCGCTGTTTATTCTTATTCCATTTTTTGTCTTGAGTTATATATTATCTAATAGAAAATTAACTGAATCCTGCATTGAAGACCTTCTGGCTTTCCAGTTTCCACCTAAATGAGCCCCTATTTTGGCTTTATTTTTAAATAACTGGGCCCTTTCGTGAGGTTCATTCATGAATGTTTTATTGCCCTCTTTGTCTTGATGATAATGAGAGCCATCCTTTCCAACAAAAGTATGTCGGCGTCCAACTGCTATGGCGTTGGGTATATACATTACGGGGTCTATGGCATCAAATGAGTGATGACCTCCTTCGTAAGAAATTATTTCACTGTTGCCACCGTTTTCATTAATAGCTGGGGATAGTTTTTCTATAAGAATTGGAGGAGTGTAATCATCATCTTCTCCAATAAGAGTTAAGATTGGTGCCTTGCACCATCTCATTTCCTCCGGCCACATAAAAGCGCCCGGATAAAAAGCTAAATGTCCTGCAAACCTTTCTCCTTCAGGGGCTAGTTTTTCCGCTAAGGGCTCCCATGCAGAATAGATAGCCGTGCTTCCACCGAGGCTCCAGCCAGTTATAAAAACCTTTGAAGAGTCTATGTCTGGGTGTTTGGATAAAATCTTCAAGGCATTAAAACAATCAGCAAGCACTGTTGCTAAAGTTACCTGCATTTGATCTTCGACAATTGAAAAAACTTGCCTAGCATCAAAACTACTTACTCTAAAAATTGCAAATCCGTTATTTAGAAAATTTACTGCATGTTCATGATGATGACCTCTCCAACCTAAACTGCCATGCATACAAATAACCAAAGGGTATTTTTCTTTTTTTTCTTCAGGGAAAATAAGGGTGCCGTACATATCTTGCTCTTCACACTTTTTGGAATTGAGAATATGAAAAAATTCGAATGGGTTAGATGACTTATAAGCTATTACCCCTTGATCGCCAGTATTAAAATCATTCATCATTACAAGTTTCTAAGTCTAATCTGATTTATTTTTAAAGCGTTCGCCACGCTCTTTTGCTAGCTTAAATGCTGCTTGTGTTTCAGCCTCTACCTCATCATGTTGCCTTTGACGTAGCTCCGCATATTCTTCAGTCCACCAACGTCGGGTAACTTGAGGAAAAGTGCCCATTCGATTAACACTGGCATTTGCTCCTCGGTCACGCCCCGACTCGTAACCGCCAGCTCCTACTGTGGCTGCTTCAGACTTACCAAACGGAACCAAGTCTCCCTCCATTTTAGGTAATAAAAAGTAAGGCATGGAAATTCTCGTTTCGCCTTCAGGAATCAACGTAGTATTAACCCGATGCAGAGTTGCCGAATATCGTCCCTCGCTTAAGTGCATTAAAGTGCCACCGGTATTAACTATCACTGATCCCGAAATCACTGGTACTTCATAACTACCTTCAGCAGTTCTACAGGTTACTGGTGCATTTATCCATTGTCCTTCTGCGGCAACTACTTGCAGTCCCGGACGATCATTAATCAAAAGTGCGATAAATGGTGGCCCATCTATATGTGCGCCCACTTTGTCACTTCCGAATTTTTTATATTCTTTTTTGACATTTGCTCGATCTTTCTCTGCAAAAGCTTCTAAGCTGTAATTATGGTTAAGGCTAGCCGCCAAGTCAGGATTGTCGAAGTCAAAGTAATCACGAAAAGATTCAACTTCTTCTCCTAAAGATTCAACAATAGCCTCACCCAACAAGTGGGTCAAAAGATGATAACGATGATTTAAATCATCAATTAAGGGTCTAAAGCCCGGCAATGACTGGGCATCTGGCCACGTGTTAGGTCCACGGAAGAGTCGACGATGAATCGGTTGAGTTTTGTCATCATATTCGCATAGAGGGTCTTGCTCAAATCCATACTGAAAGGCTTCTATAACCTGCCCATGGCCGCGATCTGCAGGTGTCGGCAAGCTATATCCACGAAAATATGGTGTATTAGAGATATGTGCAGTTTTTTTTAAATCCATAGGAGAGTCAAAGAAACCCCTGACTTCACGAAATGCATGTTGTTGGAATTCATCAGAAAATCCAGGTGCATTGGTCAGAACCATAAATCCAAATTCTGATAAAGCATAGGAGAGGTCTTTAAAAAACCTCTTAGGATTTGCCTCTCGATCTAGCCAGTCAACTTCAGGCAGCTCTAAAGTTGTCTCTTTGTTTTCTTTTGCTACTGGCACTTGCTTCTCCCCCCTTAAACCATTCTAAAGAAATAATATTATTCCGCTTAGGTTGTCTATTCTACAAGGACCCCTTCCTTATACTCTTCTTTTCTTAATTCTTGGCCATCTTCATAAAAGTATTCAAATAGACCATCAGGCTTTCCATTTTTGATATTTCCTCTAGTTTCTAGTTGTCCATTTTCATAGTAACTTTCAGAGGGGCCAAACTGCTTCCCTGCTTTGGAGTTCCATCTTATATGCAACTGTCCATTTTCATAGTAACTTTCAGAGAGGCCATCTAATTTGCCATCTTTATAGTCTCCTCGAACCAGCAATTTTCCGTTTTCAAAAAAAACTTCCCACAGGCCCTCTTGTTTGCCGTCTTTGGTGAGCCCTTTTGCCCTTAACTGTCCATTATCGTAAAACCCCTCCTGAAGACCATCTGATATACCGTTTTTATAGTTTTCCCTGCTTTCTAATTGTCCATTTTCATAGTAACTTTCAGAGAGACCATCTAGCTTCCCTTCTTTGTATTCTCCTCTGGCTTGCAATTTTCCACTTTCATAAAAAACTTCCCACAAGCCCTCTTGTTTGCCGTCTTTGGTGTTCCCTCTTTTTTGTAATTGTCCACTTTCGTAGAAAGTCTCCGAAAGAATGTCTTTGTCTATTATGTCCTCAGAGGCTTCAATCGGAAAAAGAATTAAGGAAAATAAAGAAAATATTAAAAGATGTTTTTTCATACTAAAAATCATACTACAAATCTACAAAAAAGTGATTTTTTCATTTTTTCTTCGTAAGGACAATCAAAGAGGTTGCTGCATTAATAATATTTCATAAAAACCACTCTAGTTAATGAGTATTTTCAAGTGACGAATAAATTTCTCATAAAAAGTAATGTATTTTTTATCCATTCTTTATTTATTTTTTGATTCTTCTATAAGCTTAACAAGATTTTCATGAATTATAAGCGCAGTATTTGGACCCAAAGACACCACCTCGCCATAAGTTTCTTCATTCTCT
>MDTA01114449.1_pt1 | contig 13064 bp, 15 predicted proteins | sample 811151 | NCBI WGS metagenome assembly MDTA01 (sample SAMN05326648, study PRJNA326480) | marine metagenome | isolation source: seawater | place: Indian Ocean: South | collected 2010 | reverse complement strand
TTTGGTTTCTATAAAAATTTAGAACTTGGGTTAAAATATTTTTTTTCAATTGAAAAAAAGGGCATCATACTTGAAGACGATTTAATCGTATCAAAACATTTTTTAAAATTTATGAATGAAGCACTCAATAAATACGAAAAAAATAAGAATGTTTGGTCATTATCTGGTTGGAGTTACAATTTAAAATTAAAATATGAATATGATGCTTATTTTATGAGAAACTTTATATCATGGGGGTGGGCTACCTGGGCAGATAGATTTAAAAAGTATAGAAAAAAACCAAATTATATTATCAAAAATTGGGATCAACAAAAAATCAAAAAGTTTAATTTAGAAAATAGTTATGACTATTTTTCACAGATTCTAAGAAATAAAAAAAAAATTATAAACTCTTTTGGAGTATTTTGGTATGCAACTATTTTCCAAAATAAGGGTTTATGTCTTGCACCTATAAGATCAATGGTTATTAACAAAGGATGGAATTCTAAAGCAACTCACACAAAGATTAAAAATAAATCTTTTGTAATTAGCTCTTTATCTAATAAAAAAACTTTTAAGTTTCCAGATAATATTTATGAAGACGAATATATTTTTAAAAAAATTACAAATTTTATTAGCAGGAAAAAAAAATTTATGATAATAAAAAAATTATACGATCGTTTTAAAACAAATTTTCTTAATTAATGAAAAAAAAAGTAATAGTAGCTGGTGGAAATGGATTTATAGGATCTTATATTTGTAATATTTTGTCAAAAAAGGGTTTTAGAGTTTTCTCTTTAGATAATAATACAATATATGTTAAAAAGCCTTATGATTTTGATTTTTATCCAAACTTAAATTTTAGAAAAAATTTGTTAAAAAATTCTAAATTTTACAAGTTAGATATAACTAATTATAATAAAACAAGAAACCTTTTAAATAAAATTAAACCAAACTATATTATTCATTTAGCATCACTTCCAATCTCAAGTATAGCAATTGATGATAATCAACTATCTTTTAATAGTATTTTAAAATCTACATCTAACTTAATTAATGCCTCAAAAAAAAATAAAAACTTGAAATCTTTTGTCTACATTTCGTCAAGTATGGTATACGGAAATTTCAAAAAAAAATTCGTTAAAGAAATGGATTCAAAAAACCCTGTGGAAATTTATGGATCATATAAGTACGCAGGTGAAATTATTGCAAAATCTTTATGTAGAAGATTTGATATAAATTTAAATATTGTGAGACCATCAGCAGTTTATGGACCTGGAGATAACAATAAAAGGATTGTATCAATTTTACTTAAAAATGCTCTTAAAAATAAGAAAACAACTTTAAATAATCCAAAAAAAAATTTTTTAGATTTTACTTACGTTGAGGATACAGCCAAAGGGATAATTGATTGTATGATTAAGGGCAAAAATCAAACATTCAATATTACTTATGGAAAATCAAGAAGTTTATTTGAGTTATTAAAAATCTCAAAAAACCATTTCATTAATTTAAAATATGAATCAGTTTTTAAAAAACAAAAATTTATTCCTTTGAGAGGAACACTAAATACTAGTCTTGCAAAAAAAAAAGTAAATTACCAACCTAAATATGATCTTGAAAAAGGTATTGAAAAGTACGTAAAATTTATTAAATCTATATATAAAAACTAAATCTCTTTTTCAAAAAAAAGTTCTAATTTATTACAAATGTATTTTACCTCTTTTTTTTTTAAATAAGGGTGAATTGGTAAACTCAGAACTTTTTTTGAAAATTTAAAAGAATTAGTTTTTTTATATTTGTCATTATATCCAAATCTTAAAAACATTTTATTTTCGCTTAGAGGTAAAGAATAATGGATTCTAGTATTAATACCTTTTTTAATAAGATACCTTCTTAATAACTCCCTATTATTATATTTGATTACAAACTTATGAAAAATATTAAATTTTGAATAATCTTTTGGAAATTCAATATACTTCTCAAGACATTTAATATATTTATTTGCAATTAAAATTCTTTTTTTTTCCCATGTTTTGAAATATTTAAGTTTTAATATTACAGATGAAGCTGCAATTGTAGATAACTGTGAGTTATATCCAAGTTCATAAAATTTACCATTTTTTTTTCCATGATATCGAATACTCAATAATTTTTGGAAACTAGTTTTGTCGTTACAAAGTACCATACCCCCACTACCAAACGCCGAGACAACTTTGGTTGGATCAAAACTTAAACAGGTAAAATTAATTTTGTTTTCTAAAGCCTTATTTTGATAGGTCAGACCAAATGATTGAGCAGAGTCAGAAATTACAACAAGTCTATTTTTTTTTAAAAAAGTATTTAATTTTTTACTATCTATAAGTTTTCCAAATAAATTAACTAATATTATTGCTTTTGTTTTTGTAGTAATTTTTTTTTTTGCATCAGATAAATCAATATTAAAATCATCTGTAACATCTACAAATTTTGGAATTGCACCAGCTCTAATGATTGAACTTGCGCTAGATATCCAAGAAAAATTTGTTACTAAAACTTCATCGTTTTTCTGTATTCCAGATGCAATCAAAGAAAAAAATAAAGCATCTGTACAAGAATTCACAGCGACTGCGAATTTTTTTTTGTAAATTTTCGAAACTTTTTTTTCCACATCATCAATTTCTTTGCTTTGTAAATAAATTCCAGACTTGAGAAATTTATTGAAAATAGCCTTATGTTTAAATCTTAAATCTAAGTTTTCTCTTTGATTTTGAAAAAAAGGTATTTTCATATTAGTTAAATTTGTATCCCACTTTAAATTTTAGTTTTTTATTTTTTTTGTTATTTACCAAAAAAGAGTTAATACATAAAATATTTTTTTTTGTTTGTATATGTAACATACTATTTTTGGCTAAAATTATTTCTCCTACATTAGGCTTGCTCGAACCTTTTTTTACAAAAGCATTTATAATTTTAATTTCTTTTCTATTATAGAAAAAAAAGGCTCCAGGAAATGGAGGCAAAAGTGCTCTAACCATTCTTTCAACCTGATGTGCATCATGCTTTTTAAAATCTATCAATCCATCAATTTTTGATCTTTTGGGAAAATATGATCCAATATTTTTTTTTTGATATTTAAGTGAAAATTTACCACTTTTAATTTTTTTTATTGTTTTAAACAAAAGAAATTTAAATTTTTTATTAATTTTATGAGTTAAAGAATTTATATTTTCATTTTTTCTTATTCTAATATTTTTTAACTGACTAATAATTGGACCAGTGTCTATTCCTTCATCAACTAAAATTATACTGATACCAATTTTTTTCTCATTATTAATTATCGCCCAATTTAAAGGTGATCCACCTCTATAATAGGGTAACATGCTTGCATGTAAATTTAAAGTTCCATATTTTGGGATTGAAAATATTTTTCTTTTTAAAATAGAATTTGAGTAACCAACCAATATCATTATATCAGGTTTAAGTTGATCAATAATTTTAAAAACTTTAAACGAGTTTATATTTTTTGGGGCTATGTAATTAATTTTATATCTTTGGCTTATTTTTTTTAAGCTAGAATAGTAACTACTGGTATCTTTTTTTGGGTGCCCTATAACCAATGGAATATTCATTTTTTTTTTAATAAGATATTTAAGGCATTCTATACCTCTTAAATTATTTCCTGCAAAAATAACTTTCATAATTAAATATACTTTATTTGAACACAATCATATATTAAATAATTTGAAAAAATTAAGTAAAAAAAATAATAATTTATGATAAAAAAAATTAAAAAAAAATTATTAAATATTTTTAAAATAAAATATCTTCAAAACGAAATTGAAAATTTAAGTATACTAAACGGGAAAATTTTAGCTAAATTAAATAAGCTGCAAGAACCTTCAACTATTAATGATATTGAATTTAAGGTATTTTCTCAATTTGGTGATGATGGCATAATTCAATTTTTAATAAGTAGAATTAATTTTGATGAAACAAAAAAATCTTTTGTTGAATTTGGTGTAGAAAATTATCAAGAGTCTAACACAAGATTTTTACTTTTTAATGATAATTGGTCTGGTCTGGTTATTGATTCTTCTAGACAAAATATCCAACAAATAAAAAAAAGTGGATACTATTGGAAATATGACTTGGAAGCCATATGTTCATTTATTACAAAAGAAAATATTAATAATATTTTAGAACATTCTAAAATGAATAGAAAAATTGGAATATTGAGTATTGATGTTGATGGAAACGATTATTGGATATGGGAAAACATAACATATGTTGATCCGATAATAGTAATAATTGAGTTTAATAGCAATTTTGGTTTTGAACAAAAAATAAGCGTTCCATACAAAGAAAATTTTATTAGAACAGAGGAGCATTATTCCAATTTGTATTGGGGTGCATCTTTAGAAGCATTTAAATTTCTGGCCCAAAAAAAAGGTTATAAATTTTTTTGTACCAATACTGCTGGTAATAATGCATATTTTGTAAAGGAATCAAATTATAAAGATATTAAAACTAAGTTTAATAAAAATTATTATGAGGCCAAGTTTAGAGAAAGTAGAGATAAAGATGGAAAAAAAAACTTATTAAAAGGAAAAGAAAAGATAAATGAAATTCTTGATTTAGATGTAATAGATGTTGAAAAAAATAGAAAATTTAAAATAAGAGAAATAGTAAAATAAATGATTACAAAAATTATATATAAAAATAAAGTTTATGCAGAAATTATTAGGGCGAAAGCAAAATCCGATAGAACAAGATTTTTTTCAGACGCCAAGTCATCATTTCAATTTGGATTTGTGGCTCACAAAAAAGGGTATACCGAAAATCCTCACTATCATAGAAAAATAAAAAGAATTATAAATGATTGTCAACAAGTTCTATTTGTTCAAAAGGGAAAAATTCAAGTAAAGTTCTTTGATAGTAAAAAAAAATTAATTAAATCAATTTTGGTAAAAAAAGGAGACTCAATCAATATACTTCAAGGTATTCACTCTATAAAAATATTAGAAAAAGCACAGTGTATAACTGTAAAACAAGGTCCTTTTATATCCGCAAAAATGGATAAGGTTGATGTATAAAAAAAAAAATAATTTCATCCCGGTTCACCAACCTGATTTAGATAAAAAAGATTTTGAGAGTATTTTAAAAACAGTAAAAAATGGTGAAATTTCAGGAAGTTCAACAGACACAATAAAAGAATTCGAGAAAAAATTTGCAAGGTTCAATAAAGTTAAATACGCAACGACAGTATCTAATTGCACAAATGCATTACAGTTGGCTTGTAGAGTAATAGGTATAAAAAAAGGAGATGAGGTTTTGGTGAGCTCTTCTACGAATATCGCACCTGCATTAGCAGTATATTATAATGGTGGAACACCAGTGCCAATTGACTCAGATCCAGTCACCTGGAACCTAGATGAAAAACTTTTGGAAAAAAATATAAATAAAAAAACAAAAGCTATAATTCCAGTTCACTTTTTAGGCCTACCAGCAAATATGGAAGTAATAATGAAAATTGCAAAAAAATATAATTTAAAAGTAATAGAGGATTGTGCTGAGGCTCATGGTGCAAAATATAAAAAAAAAATGGTTGGATCTTTCGGCGATATTGGATGTTACAGTTTTTACTCAAATAAAATAATTACCACTGGAGAAGGTGGAATGTTAGTAACAGATAATAAAAGTTATTATCAAAAATTAGAATACCTTAAAAATTTAGCTTTTGGTATACCTCGGTTTTTACATCGAGAAGCAGGATATAATTATAGGATGAGCTCATTGCAAGCAGCTCTTGGAATTTCTCAACTAAATAAGGTACATAGTTTTATAAAAAAAAAAAAAATCAAAATAGCTCAGTTATATAGTAAATATCTTGATGGTATTAAAGATATCCAATTACCATTCCAAAACAAAAATTATTTTAATGTGTACTGGATGTTCGGCATAATGGTAAGCAGCAATATAAACCGCAATAAATTAATGAAATACCTTAATTCAAAAAATATAGGTACTAGAAGCTTCTTTTGTCCACTTACTTTACAACCCTTTTTAAATAAAAATAAAAACTATAGGAAATACAAATGTAGAGTATCCGAAAATATGTGGAAAAGTGGTTTATATTTGCCTTCAGGAAACAACTTAACGCAAAAACAAATTATATACATATCAAAGGAAATAAAATTTTTTTTATCAAAACAATGAATATAGGATTAGTTTATAACTTTAAAGATCAAACCCAAGGCGGAGGTTTCACTTTTCAAGATGAGATACTCAAAAATATTGAGAAAATTAAAGACAAACAAATTACTTTCACACTAATATGTTCTGGTAAAATAAACAATAGTTTCTTAACAACTTATGAGAAAAAATTTCAAAAAGTATTAGAGCTCCAAAGGAATATTTATGATAGGTTTAGAGAAAATTTAATAAGGAATTTTAATTTTTTTTCTGAGAGAAGCGTTTATAGAAGTAAGTTAGATAAATTATGTTCTAAAAATAAGGTAGACTTAATTTTATTTTTAGACAATATTCATACAATTCATACAAATTTTCCTTTTATAACAATTGTTTATGATGTGGATCATCTAAAATTCCCCTTTTTTCCTGAATTTTCAAAAAATAATAAATGGTACAAAAGAGAAAATTCTTTAGGGGATCATTTAAGAAAAGCATCAGGAATAATTTCAGGAACAGAATTTGGTATTTCGCAAATTCAAGAATATTATGGTGTGCCAAAAAATAAATTATTTAAAATACCACATCCTTCAATAAATTATAATTTTAGTAGTAATGACTTATCTGATAAAAGTTTTTTAGAAAAATATGAATTAGAAAAAAATAATTATTTATTTTATCCAGCTCAATTTTGGGCACATAAAAATCATATATCATTAATTAAACTAGCAAAAAGAATGAAAGAAACAAATAAAACAAAAATTAGAATAGTTTTTTCAGGCTCTGATAAAGGAAATTTAAAATTTATAAAAAACGAGATAAAAAAGAATGAACTTGATAGTATGTTTAAATATCTTGGATTTGTTGAAAAAAAAGATCTTTTTAAACTTTATAAAAATTGTTTAGCTTTGACGTACGTATCTTATGGTGGTCCTGAAAACCTTCCTCCGTTAGAGGCCTTTTCAGTTGGATGTCCAGTCATAGCATCGAAAAATGAAGGTTCTATAGAACAGCTTGAAAATGCTGCATTACTTATCGATCCAAATAATACTGAAGAATTTATGGAGGCAGTTCTAAAGCTACACGACCAAGAGCTTAAATCTAGATTGATAAAAAACGGTTACAAAGTAGCAGAAAAAAAATCAATAGATAATTTTATGAAAGACTTAAAAAAAATATTTTTAAGCCTTCAAAAATATATTAATACATGGAAAGATATAAATTAGTTATGAAAGTTTCGTTTACAAATTTATTTAAAGCCTCTCAGTTTGGTGACAAAAATTTTAAAAACAAAACCATAAAAGGTATTAAAAATTTGATATTAAGTAATCAGTTTGTAGGAGGCGAGCAAGTAAATAAATTTGAAAAAAAATTTTCAAATTTTATAAAAGTAAAAAATTGTATTTCTGTTGCAAATGGTACAGATGCACTAGAAATAGCAATAGAAGCATTAAAGTTACCAAAAAATAGTGAAGTTATTTTACCTGTAAATACGTGGATATCAACTGCTGAAGCCGTAACAAGAAATGGTTTGAAGGTAGTTTTTTGTGATGTTAATTTAGATGATTATAGTATTTGTACAAAAGATCTTAAAAGAAAAGTATCAAAAAAAACATCCGCTATTATTGTAGTCCATCTGTATGGTTACCCATCAAATATCAAAAAAGTTAAAAAAATTATTTCGAATAAAAAAATTAGATTAATTGAAGACTGTGCTCAAGCTCACGGAACTAAAATCAAAGATAGACATGTAGGTACATTTGGAGACATAGCTACTTTTAGTTTTTTCCCTGGAAAAAATTTGGGTGCATTTGGTGATGCGGGTGCAATTGTTACTAATAATAAAAAACTAGATATTATTTGTAGAAGATTAAGAAATCATGGAGCTTTGGCAAAATATGATCATGAATTCCCTGGAAGAAACTCAAGATTAGATAGTATTCAATGTTATATTTTGTCAACTAAAATTAATTCTTACAATAAAAAAATTAGGAAAAGAAATATTTTAGCAAAATTATACTTAAAAAAATTAAACAAAATTAAAGAGATTAATTTACCAAAACTTAATTTTAAAAATAATATTAATTCATTTCATCAATTTGTGATACGAATGAACCACAAAAGAAATAATTTACGAAATTTTTTATCCAAATGTAATATAGATACAATGATACATTATCCTTATATGTTAGATGAGTTAAAATTTTATAAAAATAAATCACATTTGAATAATATGAAAAAATCTAAAAATTTAGGAAAAAAAATTTTAAGTTTACCAATATCAGAAGATCACTCAAAAAAAGAAGTAATATATGTATGCAAAAAAATCAAATTTTTTTTTGAAAATCAATAATAAGATAAATTAAAATAACACACTTTTAGTAATCCTGTAGTTCAAAATATCACTTTTTAAAGAAAAGATAAGACAATTACTCAGAATTGATTTAAATTATAAGTATTGATTTCATTATCTAAATAGTAAATCATGTTTTCTTTTATTTTTAAAATCAAATATTTACTTAAATAAAAAAAAGTAATAAAGATTTAAAATGTTTAAACTGGTTATAACTTTATTTTTTTTAATATTATTTCAATCTAGTTCTTTTGCCTATATAGGACCAGGAATGGGAGGCGGAATACTGGCTGCAACGATTGGAATTATTGTAGCTTTTTTTGCTTTATTATTTGGTATTTTGTGGTTTCCTATTAAGAGGTTAATCAAAAAAATTAAAAAACAAAAAAATAATGAGGAAATAAAAGAGACTAACCAAAATATAGAAAATTAATTTAAGAGAAATAATAATGACCCATCTTGGGTTAGTAATTTTAATAGTATTTTGTTTTGAAATTATTTGTTTTTTTAAACTTAAAAAACAATTACTTTCCAACTCTAGTATATATAAAGAATTATGGATATTAATGAAATCAAAGTCTTTAGATGACGAAATTAAACAAATTAAAGTTTTCGAATTATCAAAAAAACTTTTTATTACTTCAATTAAAATATTGATGACAATATTAGTTATCTTAATTCCTATTTTAATTTCAAAAATTTACAATGAGAACTTCTACTATTTTATATTTAGTTTAACCGGTATAATAGAATCATTTATCATCATAATTATTTACATAAATATAAGAAAGATTTTTAGTGCTTAACTATAATAAATTACAGCAAATACTTCATGATGTTGTTTTAGGAAGTAAATTTATTAAAAAATCATTGTACGAATTAGAAAAAAGCTTATTTAAAAAAAAAATTATTTATAGTTAATAATAAAAAACATTTATTTATTACATCATTACCAAGATCGGGAACTACAATCTTATTGAATTATTTTTTTAAAACAAAACAGTTTGCTGCCTTAAGATATTCAGAAATGCCATTTATTACGTCACCTAATTTATCATCTAAAATAAACTTTAGTATGAAAAAAGAATCAATTGAAAGGTATCACTCAGATGGAATTTATATAAATATTGAAAGCCCTGAAGCATTTGATGAAGTTTTTTTTTCAATTTATGATGACAAAGAATTAAAAAATGAGATATATCAATTCATAAGTCTTATTTTATTAAGCCAAAATAAAGATAGATATTTAAGCAAAAATAATCTTAATTTTAAAAGAATTGAATTATTATCTAATCTTTTTAAGAATTCATATTTTATTATTCCAGTAAGAGATCCGACTCAGCATGCATTTTCATTATTTAATCAACATATTAGTTTTTTAAAATTACATAAAAAAAATAGCTTTGCTAAAAGATATATGAATTATTTAAGCCATTTCGAGTTTGGCGAAAATCATAAACCGTGGTTTAGACCAAAAATTTATTTAAATTATGATGACCCAAATTATTGGTTAGAACAGTGGTGTTTATTTTACGATAAAATATATGAAAAATTTAAAAATAATGAAAGATGTATATTTTTAAAATATGAAAATTTTTCAAATAAATTAATTTTTGATAAGATACTAGATAAGCTAGAAATAAAAAAAAGTAGTCAATATAATTTTAAAAATAATACAAAAAAAATTAACTTGGAATTTGATAAAAGCTTAAAATTAAAAGCCGAAAATTTGTATAGCCTTCTCAAAGATGGAATTAGTTAGATATTCTCTAATCTTTTACTTGATTTAAGTAATAAATAAGAATTTATAAGTCCTGAAATTCTGCTTAATCTTAAATTTAATTTTAAGAAATCAAATTTTAGTAAACACAATACAATCTTAATTATATCGATTATTAAAAATAAATATGTTTTTTTTATTGCATACAGGTAGCTGTAATGTTTTCGGTAAAAATAAAACATTGACCACATATAATGCCATTGTCTTAAACGTTTTAATTTTATTAAAGTTTTTTCCTTCAAATCAATTGAAGTCGATCTATTATGTGTTATTTTATAATTTGTTGCCAAAAAAACTTTTAATTTTTTCTTCTTACATCTTAAGAATAAATCTAATTCCTCAAAGTACAAAAAAAAGTTTTCATCAAACAATTTAATATGTTTGAATTTTTTCATGTTAAATAACATGACAGGTGCTTCAAACTCATAAATTTCTTTTAATTCTTTATCTGATTTGTCATTAATTGCATTTGGCGCAATTATACCAAATTTATTTTTTGACTTAATAGCAAACTTTAAAAATTTCTTAAAAAAATTCTTTTTGAGCAATATATCTATGTCAACATAAATTGCATATTTAGTTTTGCATTTTTTTAAACCAAGATTTATGCCAGCTCCGTTACCGTTATTTTCTGATCGAATAATTTTTAAATTTTTTTTATATTTTAATTTTTTAAAATTATAATTTTTTGAATTATCAATAATTATTATTTTATATTTTTTTTGTATATTATTAAGGACATACTCTAATTTTTTGGGATCAGATTTATAAACAACAATTATAAATGTGAACATTTTCTATAATGTTATATTAATTTGTTTTTTATTCTTTTTTAAAATTTTTTTAAATTTTTCAATATTAATTGAGCTATCTTGAGGAAAATTTTTTAACTTTTTGAAGTGTATTCTACCAATTTTTTTTTTATTGAATTTTTTTGCAAAATTAAAAATCTCCCTCCTTTTTCCTCCTATGTTTAAAACACCATATTCGCTAATAATAAAAGGTAATATTTGAGCAACAGTTTTATTAAAAATAAAGCTTGTGAAAGCTCCACTAACGGCTTTTTTGTGTGTAAATGGATAATCTGTCATACTTAATCTAAGTATCAAAGAGTTTTTATACATTTGTACAGAACTTTCTCCTCCTAATTTTGACCATGCATAATTATTTATAGGTTTTAAGCTATCTGTTTCTTTATAATTTCCTTTTTTCGATGAATAAACATAATTTGTTGAAAAATAAATTAATTTAATTTTTTTCTTTTTACATAATTTTACGATATTTGCTGTTCCTATAATATTAGCATCAATACTTTTTTCTATATACTTGTCATGTAGCCTCATAGGCCTTGACAGACCAGCAATATGAATTAGTAAATTAATTTTTTTATTATATAAAAATTTTTCCATTTGTTTTAAATTCAAAATATTAAATTCTTTTTTTGATGTAAAAATTAAATTTTTTGCAAATTTTGTATTTTCTTTTAAGAATTTACAAAATCTACTTGAATTACCAGTAACTAAAATATTTTTTTTACTCAATTTTTTCATTCTAATTAAGATGATTAAACCATTTAATTTTGGTATTTTTTTCTTTTTTTAAAATTTCTTTTTTGTGATTCCAAGCAAATAAAAAAACATTTTCATATTTTTGTTTTTTAAAATATTTGTAATTTTTTATAGGAATATGAACACCAGGAGAATATTTATTTATTTTATCAGGAGTAGTATCAAAAATACAATCAATTACATTTGGTCCTATTTTACAATAATTCAGTATTGTTGTGCTTTTAGATGTTGCACCATAGCCACATATTTTTAGTCCCCTTTTCTTTATTGAATGTAATTTACTTAGTAGTTTTTTTTTTGATTTTTCGACTTGTTTTTTGAAAATGATACATCCTTTAAATTTATCTACATGATTTTTTTTTTCATCATTTAATATTTTTGATAATCTTTTAGAAATTTTTTGATTTAAATCATTTGAAATAATATAACGCATAGATCCACCATGAGTTTTTTGAGGTATAGCATCAATCAGATTAAGGTTATGTAATTTATAAATTTTTTTAACTGAGGTCGCTGAAAACATATAAATATGCTCATCATATATTTGATCATATGAAACTTTTTTATACATTGATCCTAGATATGGTTCTTCAAAAATTATTAAACCATTGTTCTTAAGCAAAATTTTCATACTTCTGATAAGATCATTTTGATTTGGAATATGGCAAATAACATTTGATCCAACAATAATATCAAATTGTATTTTCTTTCTCACGAGATGTTTAATATTTTCATATTTAAAAAATTTGTTTAAGCTGTTTATTTTATTTTTTACCGCAACATCATGCACACTTTTTGAAGGTTCAAATCCAACATGATAGTATTTTTTAAAATTTTGAAGAAAAGTTCCGTCATTTGAACCAATTTCCAAAATTGAACCTTTTTTTTTCAAAAATTTTTTTTTTATCCAATTTGCGTATTGATTAAAATGAAAATCATACTTTTTGAACTTGAAGTGTAAAAAGGATAATTTTTATTAAACATTTTTTTTGGACTTGGATTAGAGGTAAGTTGGAATAAGCTTAGTTTTTCGTTAAAGGCTGTCTCCAATTTAAAAAAAAATTCATTTTTAAAATGCCTTTTTTTTATAAAACCATTTGCAATTGGCATCCAGCCTAAGTCTAAAAATTTCTTACACCTTTGTTTTGTTATTCTACATTTCACAATATAAGCATTATCTATTTTTTAAAAAATTTTTAAAATTTTGTATATA
>MDTA01099287.1_pt1 | contig 13064 bp, 12 predicted proteins | sample 811151 | NCBI WGS metagenome assembly MDTA01 (sample SAMN05326648, study PRJNA326480) | marine metagenome | isolation source: seawater | place: Indian Ocean: South | collected 2010 | reverse complement strand
TTTTTTGGTAATTTTTTTTTTGATTTTTTCAATATCTATTTGATATCTATCGTCACAATCAACCAAAATTGGTTTCGCGCCACAAGCCACGATTGCTCCAGCGCTTGCATAAAATGAGTTACAAACTGTTATTACTTCGTCGCCCTTTTTAATGCCTAGTGACTTTAAGGATAAAATTAAAGCATCTGTTCCGTTATTAGTGGAAATGCAGTATTTTACACCTATGAATTTTCCAAATTCTTTTTCAAATTTCTCAACAAAATAACCCAACGTAAAGTCTGAAGACTTAATCAATTTTTTCCAATTAGCAAAGTATGGTTTATAATTTTGAAATTCTTCTTTTAAATAGCTAAATTTTATCTTCATGATTTATTATAAAAATCGTTAATTTTCTTTGAAACAAACTCAATTTCTTTTTTTGTTAAATGCTGGTGATGTGGAAAAGCTAAGACCTTTTTTGATAGTTTCTCTGCGACTGGAAAATCTCCTTTTTTATATCCTAAATATTTTACTCCTTTATGTAGGTGAAGGGGAGTGTTGTAATACACTAATGACTGTATATTAAACTTCGACAGATATTTTTGTAATTTATCTCTTTTGTCACAAAGCGCTATAAACATCACATGAGCATTGATCTTGTTTTTATCTTTATCAATAAATTTAACCTTTTTTGTCTTAACTTTTTTTGTGTAAATATTTATATTACTAGTTCTTCTCTTAATAATGTTTTTAAGTCTTTTTAAACGAAAATTTAAAACCTCTGCATTTAAAGAGTCTAATCTTGAATTAACACCAATTATTTCAACATTATCTCTGCCTTTTAATCCATGATTACGTTATAATTTTATTTTATCATAAAATTTTTTATCACTTGTTATAACAAAACCTCCATCACCAAGCGCATTTAAATTTTTTAGTGGGTGAGCAGAAAAAGCCGAAATTTTTCCAAACATTCCAGTATGTTTTTTTTTAAAGTATGCTCCCATTCCCTGAGCAGCATCTTCTATAACAATTAATTTGTGTTTCTTGGCAATTTTTAAAATTTTGTCCATACAACAAGGTCTTCCAGTCCAATGAACTGGCATAATCGCTTTAGTTTTTTTCGTTATTGCTTTTTCTATTAAATCTGGATTAATGTTTAAATCTTCTCCAACATCGACAAATATTGGTTTCGCTCCAACGTGAACGATCGAACTTGCGGAAGCTATAAAAGATATTGGAGAAGTAATAACTTCGTCACCTTTGCCTATACCAGCAGCCCACAGAGATATCATCAAAGCATCCGTGCCTGAGTTTAGACCTACACAATATTTTGCCCCAGTATATTTAGCAATATTGTCCTCGAAGTTTTTAAGTTCTGGAGTTAAAACCAAATTACCCTTGGACAATATTTTTTTCACCACAGAAAGAATTTCTTTTTTTTCCTCTTGAAATCTTTTTCTTAAGTCTATTACTTCAATTTTCATCTTGCTATTTCTAAATAATAATTTTTTATTCCGTCTTTGATTGATGTGATTTTTATTTCTTTAAAGTTATTCTTAATTTTTTTTATTAAAAAAGGCCTATATCCATTATGTGGCATTGGACCTTTTCTTTCAACTCTCAATATTTTCTTCTTATTTTTTGTAATCTGGTTAGTTATTTCTGCTATATTTTTAAATGAAGTTACTTTTCCTGATGCAATGTTCAATATACCGGATGCGTTCATTAAAATACATTTGATCATAATTTTTATTACATCTTTAATATATACATGATCTCTTCTCTCCTCTCCATTGCCAAAAATTTTTATATTTTTTTTATTTTTTGCCAATTGTAAAAATTGATTTGGTCCGTATCCTTTATGGGTGTCTTTAGCTCCATAAATTAAAGTTGGTCTAAATATACATATATTTTTAAATTGCTTTTGTAGGATTTTTTCTCTTTTAATATGCATTTTACCATGAAGTGAGTCTGGTAACGTTTTTGATGTTTCGTTAATTTTTCCTTTTATATCTGAATAAACAGCATCAGAACTCACATACATTATTTTTTTGAAACTTATTTTACTCAACGCTTTTGTTACATTGCTACAAATTTTTAAATTATTATTTAACATTTTTATATTTTTTACTGGAGCTTCAGCTGAAATAAATATTATAAAATCATTTTCTTTAATCTTTTTTTTTAATATTTGTACTGAAAGTTTACTTTTTAAATTAAGATTTTTTCTGCCAAATTTTACGAATTTTATTTTATTTTTTTTTAGATTTTCTTGAAGATTCTTAGAAATTATTCCTGATGTTCCAAGTAACACTATTCTAGATGGTTTCTCGAGAGATTTATTTTTAAATTTAAATTTCATTTATTTACATGCCTAATTTGAAATGTTTTTTAAATTTTTTATCATTTTCATCGATTAAATTGTTAGGATCTACGATTATTGTTTGTTTTAAATTTTTTTTATTCATATATTTTTTTATATATTGAATATTCCTCCAATCAGTCATGAAAATTAAAATTTTACATTTGTCTATTAGAACTTTAAAATTTTTTACCTGAACAATGTTTTTAAAATTAGTTTTTAACTGAACATTCGGGTCAAAAATTATTACTTTATTTTTTTTTAAAGACTTTAATAATTTTATAGTGGGTGAGTTTTTGATAGAATTTGTTTTATCTTTGTAGGTTAGCCCAAATATTCCTATTCGTTTATTTTTAATTTCAGATTTAATAACTCTTAAAACCCAGTTTTTCATATATTTTGAATTACTTATAAAAGAGTTTATTAAGTTCAAACTATACTTATCTTTATTTGCAAGAATTTTAGCTGTGAAAAGATCACGCTCTAAATTTCCACCTGAAATTCCAAGACCTGGCTTAGTGTAAGCATACGGGCCAATACGCTTATCTAATTTTAAAGCCGGAACAATATCAAACCAATTAGCTGAGATTTGTTTGCACAGTCTTGCCATAGCGTTAGAGACTGTTACCGATGAAGCCAAAAATATATTTATGGTAATTTTAGTTAATTCTGCGCTTTCATAATTCATTTTAAGTATTGGACATTTAAAAGATTTTAAAAATTTCTTATAATATTTTCCTAAACTTGCATCCTTTCTTTCAAGACCAACGATTATTCTCTCAGGCTTATTAGCACGATCCACTGCTTCTCCGAAAATTAGGGTTTCAACTTGATAGTAAATTTTTCTTTTTAAAAAATTAATTTTTCTAGTAAATCCAGGTTTTACTTGGGAAAGAATAACTAGTTCTGCATTTGATTTTAAATATTTTTTTATTTTTTTAATAAGTTTTTTCAGAGTTTTGTCTTTACTCTGTCCTCTTGTGTCTGTCTCAACATCTAAGGAAATGAAAATTAAATCAAGTTTTTTTATATCATTGAAGTTTGAGGTAAAGTTAATCTTATTTTTATTATGAATTATAAAGTTATAAAGTTTTGGCTCACTGATGTCAAAATTGAAAGTTTTATAACGTTCAATTTTTTTTTTATCTTCATCTATACCATAAACTTTAAAATTTCGCCTAGCTGTTGCTGCCAGGTAGTTTAATCCAAGATGAGTCAAACCTATGAAACCGATTTGCATGATTTTTATTATTTAAGAATATTTTTAAAGCAATTATTTATTAAAATGTCTTTTTTTAAATCAGTTTTTTTTTTTAGACTTAATATTTTTTTCAAAGTTTTCATTTTCCCTAAGCCAGGTTGGATCTCCTTTTTTATAAACATTTATTTTTTCTTTAGGTTTGCCTGAAGGCAAAGTTCTTTTTCTAAAAATAAGTTTACTTTTGCTCCATTTGCATAAAGATTCTATATGTGCTGATCCTTTTGATCCTATTACATCACAATAAAAAGAATTTTTCCACATGCTATAAGTCATCTCAAGATTTATCTTGATGTTATTAATCGTTAAGAAAATTATTGCATGATCAAAAGATTTGTTTTCAAATTTATTACGTTCGATTAATTTAATTTTTCTTATTGAGCCCTTAAAAAGAAAAAGCACAATATCTAATAGGTGTGAACCCAGGTCCGTAATTATACCAGGCTGTTTATCTCGCCACTTACTTCTTTTCACTAGAAGAGCAGTACCATTTCCATAAAATACTCTACAATTATAAATTTTACCTAATTTTTTTTTTTTCAATAATTTTTTTTAGCTCAATCAAGGCTGGTTCAAATCTATGATTATAGGCAGTTTTAATATAGATCTTTTTTTTAATGGCCATTTCGGCAACTTTAGATAAATAGTTATTTTTTTTTGAAAGCAAAGGTTTTTCAACTAAAACATTTTTTTTATTTTTTAGACAATATTTTATCAGATCTATTTTTTTTGAATCTGGAGTACAAATAAAAACTGTATCATACGCATTTAAGGGAACTTCTTTAATATTTTTATAGTTTTCTTTGCCATTAATATCTACTGAACACACATAATTTTTACCTAATATTTTTTTTCTTTTTTTTCCTTGAACTCCTAAACCAATTATAATTGCTTTCATCTTATTTTGATTTATATTTCGATGACTCTTCTAAAATTTTTATTTTTTTTGATATCAAATCTTTTTTAACAGCAATATTACCTTCCATCTCACATTCACAAGCTGCTGCTAGAGAACCTAATATTGATGAAATTGTTATTGATTTAGTTTTATATAAAGATAATGAAGAGTATGCCAATAGTGCATCTCCAGCCCCAACTGCATCAATTACTTTTTTTGTAAAAGCTGGAATGCCTAATGAAATTTTTTTGTTTTTCTCTAATCCAATAGCGACGACTCCTTTGGAGCCCAGTTTCAAAATTAAATTTTTACAACTAGATTTTTTTTGTAATTCTCGTGTTAGTTCACTTATACTTGAGTCTTGATCAGACAATGAGTATCGAACTTCTTTTTCGTTAGGTGTTATTAAATCAAAGTGTTTAAATTCGGAAATATCTCCCCACCTTGTGGCTACTTGGCTGTCTGCTGCCTTAAATGTCTTGTTATTGATAGATTTGTTAAGTTCATTTATGCTTTTTTTATTAAAAATACCGTGTCTGAAATCTGAAAATATTATAATATCACATTTTTCTTTTAAAATATGATTTTTAATTCTTTTTAAAATCTTGTCAGAAATAGGAAGATTTTCCAATTTATCAATCTTCAACATTTTGTATTCACCAGCAGTAATAGTATTTTTATTAGTGGTAGGCCTATTGGAGTCAACTATTGGGTTCACTTTAATTTTATCTTTTTTTAAATTTGCTAAAACAATATCTTTGAGATGATCTTCACCGAATACTGTTGTTAAAGTTACTTTTGCACCAGCTTCGGCCAAATGTTTGGCTACTACCCCGGCACCACCAACAAAATCATTTTTTTCTTGGAAAATAACACTCGGAGTGGGTGTTTTTGTGTTGCCCCCAATTAGATTTGTTTTTGTATAAGTATCGACAATTATATCTCCTATTACATGAACTTTTATATTTTTTAAACTTTTTAAACTTTTGCTTAAATCTGAAAATTTAATTTTATTTCGAGACATTAAATTCAAAATTTTAAATGTATCAAGATTTGGCTCAGATAAGTTTAATAATTGTGTTGATGAATATATGATATCGCCTGGTGTAAAAATCATTTCGCCTCCATAACTATCAACTATTTTTGCTTCTTCTTTAGTTGCTGGTGGTAGACCGTCAGATGTATATTCAAATCCTTTCGCAAAATAATCTGGTTTTAAAGATAAAAGATTTTTTAGTGGTTTTTCATTTTTATCAATAACTACAAAGTCTACCATTTGAAACGCTGCAAGATTTTGAGCTCTAATATTTTCTGGTATATAGGGTCGATAATGTCCTTTTTTAATAAATTTATCAGCAGTAATACTTACAACTAAATAATCAGCTTTTGATTTTGCGTAAGAAAGATGTCTAACATGGCCTGGGTGGACAACGTCAAAGTTTCCATGACACATTATTATTTTTTTGTGTCTTGGTCGTTTTCCTACTTTTTTCAGAATATTAGAAACATTAGTTATTTTGTAAGAAAATTGATTTTCGTATTGAGATGGCATGAGTTATCTTAAATATTTAAACCAAGTTTTTGTTGCATTGCTTATTGTTTTTTTTGTCCATAAAGGGGCATTATTCCAATCATTTATATTTTTCAGCATCATACTTATTCCGTCAGAGAATTTTACTGTTGGTTTCCACTTTAAAACTTTTTTGATTTTTTTAATATCTGCAACTGAATTCTTTGGCTCACCTGGTCGGTTGGGTAAAAAGATTTTTTTCCCTCCGACAATTTTAGCTAAAAAATTAACACTCTGTGGGAAACCAGTACCAACATTAAAAATATTTCCAGTTTTGTTTGTCTTAGCTGCTAAATAGAAAGCTTTTACCACATCAGTCACATGAACAAAATCACGTGTTTGTTTGCCATCTCCAACTATTGTGAGAGGCTTCTTTGTAATTTTTTGTTTAAAAAAAACACCAATAACAGCTCCATAAGCTCCTGTAGTTCTTACTCTAGGTCCATAAGCATTAAATATTCTAATGGTATTTACAGGAAGATTATAAACTTTGTTCCAGTGTAGTGTAGATTGTTCACCAAGGTATTTACTTAGAGCATAAGGGTGTTGTAAGTCAATTTTATGATTTTCTGAAACTTTCTTTTTGGTTATTCCGTAGCAAGAAGCTGAGGCTGCGTAAACAAACTTTTTTACTTTATTTAATCTAGCTGCCTCTAAAACTTTAATAGTTCCTTGTACATTTACTTTCATGTACTCTGATGGTTTCTCTATTGAGGGCACAATATCTCCTATGCCCGCAAAATGAAATATATAACTACAATTTTTAAAAATTTTATCTTTTGGATTCAGGGAGCAAATGTCTTGGTGTTTAACTATTAAATTTTTATTCTTTTTATGTTGTGTCAAATTTTTTTGGTGTCCACCAGAAAAATTATCAATTACATAAACTTTAAGATTTTTTTTTAATAAGTAGTCAACCATATGACTTCCAATAAAACCTGCCCCACCTGTAACTATTGCGATTTTTTTCATTTTATATTTAATAATTTCATTTTTTTAATATTATAATAATTTTCATCCTCAAAACTATTTGGAATCAAATTATTTTTAAAAGCGTCACACAAGTCTTTGATAGCCACCTCAATAGATCTTTTAGGTTGAAAACCAAGTATTTTCTTAACCTTGTCTGAATTTATATGATATGACCTATTATCGTCACTTTCTGTTTTTATAATTTTTATTTCTTTTTTATCTGGAAACTCTTTTTCAACGACTTTTTTGACAAGCTGAGCTATCTCGTTGATAGATAAATTTTGATAACCAACATTAAATATTTGTCTTTGAATTTTGTTTGTTTCGGCATTAATTAAAATATCAACAATTTCTCCATAGTCTTTTATGTGTAAGTTGGGTCGCAGTTGATCACCACCAAAAACTTTTATCATTGATTTGTTTACTGCAAAATTTGTCAAAATATTTACTGATAAATCTAACCTCTGCCTTGGTGCGTATCCACAAACCGTTGCAGGTCTAAAGATTACTCCTTCAAAATTTTGATCAACATGTTTAAACAATAGCGGTTCGGTCAGGGCTTTAAACTTATTATAAAGAGTAAGTGGTACTAAAGGATGGTCCTCTTTTACATCCTTTTTGTCTGAGACACCATAGACTGAGCTGGTTGAGGCATTAATAAATCTTTTTATACCATTTTTTTTTGCAGCAATTACCATTGGCTCAAATGCATCAAAATTTATTTGAGTAGATAAGCTCGCATCTAATTCGAAGCTGCTATCATTAGAAATACAAGCCAAGTTAATAAAAACTTGGTGGTTATTACATGACTCTCTTAGTTTATCAATATCTCTGATATCACCTTTTATAATTTTTAAATTATCACTCTTTGGTAAAAATTCTGACCCGAAAAAAAGTGTGTCATAAACCGTAACTTGATAACCTTTGTTAAGTAGGTCAGGTACTATACTGCTGCCAACATAACCAGCTCCTCCGGTTATAAAAAGTTTTTCAAATCTCATATGCTTACTTTAAGTTTCAATTTTAAAACCTGCGGCCTTAGCATCTTTATAAAAACCTTTTACAGTTTCTAAAGAATATTCATCTAGGTCTCTTCCTAAACTATCTAATTTATTAAGAATACTGTGAGGAACAGTTATAATATGACATCCAATTTTTTCCGCTTGAAAAATATTATACAATTCTCTGGTACTTGCCCATAAAATTTCAGACTTTGATTTCGCTTTAGCGAGTTGGATGCAATTTTTCATTATAATTTCAGGATCTTGGCCTGCATCTGCAATTCTACCAGCAAAAACCGATAATATTGCAGGCGTATTTTCATTTAAAGCTTCCAGAACTGTTTTGATTTGTTCTTCTGTAAATATTGCCGTAATATTACATTGAATCCCTTTGTCCGAAAGTTTTTTTATTATCTCTGCAGTGCTTACTTGTTTTGTGTTTGTCACTGGAATTTTAACACTTATATTATCACTCCATTTTGCTATTTCTTCAGCCTGTTTTTGCATTTCGGGTAGATCATCAGAGAAAACTTCAAAGGAAATTGGTTTATTATTTATTATATTAAGTACGGTTAAAGCATATTCTTTATAATCGTTTACGCCTGACTTTTTCATTAAGGAGGGATTAGTTGTGAAGCCTTTGATGAAATTTTTTTTATCAAGTAACTTAATGCCTTCAATATCAGCCCCATCAGCAAATATTTTAATTTTTAATTTTTCTAAAATTTTGTTTTTTACCATTTGGTTTTATTTATTTGTAATCTTGGGTCTGAAACTAAACAATGCCAGATGATAGCTTGAAAAGACTCTGAAAAAGGTGTCATGAGTTTTTTATTAATGATTGGAACTTGAATAACAAAGTTTCCCTTTTTATACAAGTATCCATCATTTCTACCAACGATTCCTAGTACTTTTGCTCTTTTTTTTCTAGAATAGTCGATTGCCTTTATTAGATTTGTACTTACTTTTTTCTTCCGATTACCCCCTCCGACAGAGAAAATAAAAATACCGTCCTTAGAATTTAGATTACTGACTTTAAGCCAGTCTATAAAAGATCTGTCCCAACCCTCATCATTAATTCTTGCCGTAAGTTCAGAGACATTGTCTGTCGGTGAATAAGACTCTATTCCACATAGTTTTCTAAAGTCGTTTACTGCATGTGAAGAGTTTCCTGCGCTTCCGCCAACACCGATAAAAAAAAGGCGCCCTTTTTTTCTTTTAATTTTTAGTATTTCTAAAGCAATTTTATCAATTACTTTTCTGTCTATTAAGTTGGATATAATTGAAATTTCTTTAAAATATTTATTGATATGATTTTTGTTACTCATTTTATATTTATTTTACTAAGTTTCCTTGGCTCAACTTTATAACTTTGCTTGCTTTATCTATATTTTTTACATTATGTGTTATAGAAATTATAGTTAATTTTTTTTCCAAATTTTGTAAATTATTAAGTATTCTTTTTTCAGTAATATTATCAACTTCACTTGTAGCTTCATCTAGTATTAATATTTCTGGATTTCTATATAGTGCTCTAGCTATACCCAGCCTTTTTAGCTGACCTCCTGACATTTGTTTGCCCCGATCTCCAACGATTGTATTTAATCCTTCAGGCAAATTTTTAACGTAATTTTCTAACTCGGACATTTTGATACAATACGCTATTTTTTTTTCATCTATATCAGAATCTTTATAACCAAATGCTATGTTATTTTTGAGACTTTCATCAAAAATGTAAACTTGCTGGGGAACAAAAGCTAAAATTTTGTGCCACTGAAAGATATTTCTTAATATATTTTTTCCGTCTACTAAAATTTCACCTTGAAAGTTGTCATGTAGTCCCAATAATAAATCTATAAGTGTAGTTTTTCCTGACCCACTTTCACCTATAACTGTAACCATATCACCTTTATTTAATTCGAAAGAAATATTTTTTAAAGTTTTTTTTTTAATTTTATCGTAATTAAAGCATAGATTTTTAACTTCAATTTTTTTATTGAAAGAAAAATTATTATTATTTTCTTTGATATTCTTATTAAATGTAAAATTTGTATTAGATAATAAATTTTTAATTTGCTCTACAGATACTTCGAAAGCTTTCATTTGAATATAACTTGCTGCAAAATTATTTAAAGAAGGTGCAATTTTTATTAAAGAAAAGGCTACCAACCCTAATATAGGTATAATTTCTACAAATGATTGCTGATTTTTAAAAGAAAATAATAAAATTGCAATCAGAGCTAGCACACTAACAATTTCCAAAATTATTTTTGGAAGTTTATTTATTATTTGAGAATAAAAATCTAATTTCTGAATTTCATTTTGCAAACCAACAATTTTGTTTTCAAAAAAATCAAACTTATTATATATTTTCACTTCTTTAATTGACCCGTAGACTTGATTTATATTTTTCATTAATCCAGTTATATTAATATTGCTCAAATAACTAAGTTTTCTCATTTTATTTTTTGAAATATTGTAAAATAAGAGTAGAGACAGCACCGAAATAAGTAAAATTAAAATATAAGAAGTTGGCAATGTAAATATCAAAAGAAATACTATAAAAATAAAAATTAAAAGTTCTTGTATAATTATTAACGACTTCTCTAAGTAAGTAATAGTTCTAGTGATATCGGTGCCAAAATACTTTATTAAAACCGCGTTATTTTCAACTAGGTAGAATCTATAAGAGTTTCTTATAACTTTATTAATTGATTTTCTTGTTAAATCTAATTTAAGATTAAGAAAAAACTTTGTTTTGTAATAATTTACGAGAAAAATTAAGCAATTTTTTAAAAAAAAAATAATAAAAATTAGAGAGCAAATTACAAATAATTGTGTTTTAAGATCATTTTGTAAGAAAATCTCTATTAAATTTTTAAATGGAAAATACTTTTCTATAGCATCTGGATTTATAAAAACTGATAATAAAATTGGAATTGTTCCCACACCTATCATTTCTAAGGTTGATATTATTATAAAAAAGAGCATTAAAGCAAAAATATGCAGAAATTTTCTTTCAAAAAAAAATAGGTAGTGTTTCAACATTACAAAGTTTTAAGAATTTACAATTAACTTAACAATTTTTTCTTGATCTGTTTGTTTTAGATCAGGGCTGGATGGTAAACACAAATGAGTATTTACAAATAAATCTGCATTAGTAATTTGATATTTTTGATATTTTTTAAATTGTTTTTGTTTATGATTTGGTAACCAAATTGGTCTAACTATAATCTTCTTTTTTTGAAGATTAGAAATTATTTTTTTTTGTTTATTTTTATTTAAATTTTTAATATTAATTACATTTAGCCAATAATTGGAATTACAAAAAAAATTGGGTTTTATTAATGTTGTTTGAGCTATAAATTTTTTAAATAATTTTTCGTAAATTATGTGTATTTTTTTCTTTTTTAATATATGACTTTTAAGTTTATTAAACTGGGCGCAACCAATAGCTGCGTGTATGTTGGATAGAGTATAATTATAGCCAATTTCATTATGAATAAAAAAAGCTTTATTGTCTTTAGCTTGACTACTTAAGTATTTAGCCTTTTTAACTAAAGCAGCAGAATTGCTTATTATGGCTCCACCTCCACCAGAAGAAATTATTTTATTTCCATTAAAAGAAATGCAACCAATATCTCCTACAGTTCCTGTATGTTTGCCATCAAGGTAATTTTTTTTGTAGCGAGTTCCTAAACTTTCAGCGGCATCTTCGATTATTTTAATGTTTCGTTCTTTGCATGCCCTTAGTAGTTTTTTTAAATCCACTGCATTTCCAAAAACATGAACTATAATTAAAGCTCTTATTTTTTTTCCTGAAGTTTTATTGTAAGTAAAACCATTTTTTTTGTAAGTTTCATTTTTTAAAAAACTTAATGTTTTACTTACAGAGATATTCAAATCTTTTTCAACATCTAAAAAAACTGGGGAGGCATTATTGTAAGTAATTGCGTTCACAGTAGCTATAAAAGTTATTGTAGGAACTAAAACTTCATCGTTTTTTTCTATACCTAATACTTTCAAAGCTATATGTAACGCAGAAGTCCCACTATTAGTTAGTGTAATTGCCTTGGTTTGAGTAAATTTTTTTATTTTTTGTTCAAACTCATTTAAAAATTTGCCTGAAGAAGATATCCAGCCGCTTTTAATACAAGTCTGTAAATTTTTTATCTCTAATTTGTTTAGTTGTGGTTCATGTAGTGGGATAATTTTCATAAATTATACCATAGCTCCGCACTTTGTAAAAAAAAATTTTTACATTTAAAAAGTTTATACATCTTAATCTTTATACTGGGTTAAATAAAAACTCTTTCTTATTAATCGTTGTTTTTATGTTGCCCATAATAATACTAATCTTATTTTTATTTAAATTTAAAATTTTAAATATTTTCTCAGTAAAAGGTCCTGAAGAAAATTTATATAATTTATTTATTTCCGCATTAAAAATACTTTGAGTTATATATCCCTCATTGTTTTCAATTTCTTTGCATTTTGAAATAAATTTTTTTATCTCGTTTTGAGAGTTACCACACCCCTCTAAAAAATATTTAACACCTTTAAAAAATTTAATTTGTTGTAGCATGTTTTGCTTTATAAAATTTTTCTGAAAACAAAAAATATAATCTCCTAATAGTGAAAACTCTTTTTTTACTATTTTATTTTTTTTAAATTTTTCAACGCGCATTCTTGGATAGTATATTTTAAAATCATCACCAAATTTAAGCTTCATTTCTTGCTTGAAAAGACCTATTTTCTTTTTTTCAAACTTAATTACTGTCCACATTATTCCAACTCCTTTCGAAGGTCGTCGTACTCCTTCATTTTTCTTTTCATGAAGTCTATGGTGAGTCTCGTTCTTTCGGAGATGCCTTTGGGGGTTATCACGTATCGTAAATAACTAATTTTATTAGATTGTTCTTGAAAATTTTTAATTTTTACTAAACCTTTTTTTTGAAGTGCCTTTAAACAATAGTTTAATTTACCCAAACTAAACCCTAGTTCCTCAGCTAATTCCCTTT
>MDTA01187714.1_pt1 | contig 13065 bp, 15 predicted proteins | sample 811151 | NCBI WGS metagenome assembly MDTA01 (sample SAMN05326648, study PRJNA326480) | marine metagenome | isolation source: seawater | place: Indian Ocean: South | collected 2010 | reverse complement strand
TAATCAAATATAAAAATATTGATAGCTTAATAATTAATGAAAACGAACTACGTCATGAAATGAGAGATAAAATTGGAAATTTAGAAAAAATGGGAGCTAACTTAATGAAATTTTTAAAAATAAATAAATTGATTATTACAAGAGGAAATAAAGGTGTCATTTTAGTTGAAAAAACAGGTAGGACGACATACGCCCCGGCTTTTGCCAACAAAGTAGTAGATAAGGTAGGTGCAGGTGACACAATGTTGGCTATGATTTCTTTGTGTATGAAAATTAAGATGCCTAGTGATTTATCTTTATTTTTAGGCTCTCTAGCAGGAGCAACGGCTGTAGAAAACATCGGCAATAGTAGATTTACAAATAAAGAGGATCTGATAAGAAAAATTCAATTTTCAATTAAATAACTACATGAGTGAAAAATTTTTCAAACAATATTTTAAAAAACAGTTAGAACTCCTAAGTATTGATGAAAAAACAATAACGAAACTAAAAAAAATTAGTAATTTTTTAAACAAAGTAAAAAAAAAGAAAAAAAAAGTCATTATATTTGGAAACGGCGGAAGTGCTGCAATTGCAAATCATTTTTCAGTGGATCTTACTAAAAATTCAAAAATAAGGTGTGTGAATTATAATGAGAGCAGTTTGTTAACCTGTTTTTCTAATGACTACGGTTACGAGAATTGGGTAAAAAAAGCTATCGAATTTTACGGTGATAAAGGAGATCTAATAATTTTGATATCCTCAAGTGGAGAATCAAAAAATATGTTGAATGCTTGCAAATTTGCTTTGAAAAAAAAACATTTTCCTATAATAACGCTGACTGGATTTAAAAAAAATAACTCACTTAGCAGGATTGGGCATATAAATTTTTGGGTGAATTCAAAAATATATAATAATGTAGAAAATACACATCAATTTTTACTATTATCCCTTGTTGATGCTACAAAAAAAAATGATTAAGAAAATTTTCATTACTGGAGGTGCTGGTTATGTTGGTGCAGTTTTAACTCCATATCTTTTGGAAAAAGGCTACGAGGTCACTGTGTTAGATTTAATGATTTATGGTGTAGATGTTTTACCATCACATAAAAATCTTAAAATTTTGAAAGGCGATATTCGTGACACTGATTTACTTGATAAAGAATTACCAACCCATGACGTAGTTATTCATTTAGCTTGTATCTCAAATGATCCTAGTTTTGAATTAAACCCAGAGCTTGGTAAATCCATAAATTTGGATGCTTTTGCTCCACTAGTTAAAATATCTAAAAAAAATAAAATAAAAAGATTTATATATGCATCTTCTTCATCTGTTTATGGAATAAAAGAAGAACCAAATGTAAATGAAAACATGAAACTAGAACCCTTAACTGATTATTCGAAATTTAAAGCAGAATGTGAAAAAATTCTTTTTAAAAGTTTGTCTAAGGATTTTATTCCAATCGTAATAAGACCTGCAACAGTCTGTGGATATTCGCCTAGACAAAGATTAGATGTTGTAGTGAATATTTTGACTAATTTAGCATATCACAAAAAAGAAATTACAGTCTTAGGAGGTGAGCAACTAAGACCAAACATTCATATTTTCGATATGGTAAGAGCATATGATTATTTAATTAGTGCAAAAAAAGAATTAGTTTCAGGAAAAATATTTAATGCAGGTTATGAAAATCAATCAGTCAACCACTTAGCCTATTTAGTGAAAAAGGTTATTGGAGAGGATGTTAAAATAAAACATATAAAATCTAACGATAATCGATCGTACCATATATCTTCAAAAAAAATAGAAAAAGAACTTGGATTTAAAACAGTGAAAACAATTGAAGATGCAATCAAAGATTTAAAAAAAGCTTTCGACAAAAAATTACTTATTAATACTTTGTTAGATGAAAAATATTTTAATATCAAAAGGATGAACAATTTAAAGTTAAAATAAGCTAATGGATTTAATAAAATTAAAAAATAAAGCGGCTGAGTTAAGAATAAAAACATTTAATGCATTTATTGAAAAAGGAGAAGCCCATCTCGGGGGGAGCTTCTCTATGATAGAAATACTTCTTGTTATTTATGATTTAGTAATTACAAAAAAAGATAAATTTATTTTAAGTAAAGCTCACGCTTCCTTTCCTTTATGTATTTTATTAAGAGAAAAAGGTTTAAACACTAAAATTAAAACTCACTTAGAAATCGATGAAGAAAATGGTATAAACTGTACCACAGGAAGTCTTGGGCATGGATTGCCTATTGCAACAGGAATGGCTTTTGCAAGAAAAAAACAAAAGAAAAAAGGTAATATATATGTCATGATAAGTGATGGGGAGTGTCAGGAGGGGACAACTTGGGAAAGTTTATTAATAGCTGGAAAACATAAACTAGATAACTTAGTTATTATTGTCGACTATAATAAACTTCAAGCGCTTTCAAAACTTAAGGATGCTTTACCACTCGAAAATTTATCTAAAAAATTTAAAGCATTTAATTGTAATTGTTTTGAAATTAAAAATGGGCATAATTTTCTATCAATTTATAAATCTTTCAAAAAAATAAAAAAAAATAATAAACCAAATGTTATCATTGCAAACACAACTAAAGGTAAGGGAATAAAAGAATTTGAGAATGACCCAGTATGGCATGCAAGACAGCTGAAAGGTGATGAAATAATAATTGGGAAAAAAAGGCTTAAAATTAAATGAGAAGAAGATTTGGAAAATTATTAAATGAATTAGCCAAAAAAGATAAAAAAATTATCTTATTAGTTGGAGATATTGGATATGGCATATTTGATGACTTTAGAAGAGATCATCCTAAGCGTTTTTTTAATTTAGGAATTTGTGAACAAAGTTTAATAGGAGCAGCATCAGGTATGGCTCTAGAGGGTTTAAAACCTTGGGTTTATACAATAACACCATTTCTTATTGAAAGGCCATTTGAGCAGATAAAATTAGATATTGATCAACAAAATGTAAATGTAAATTTAGTCGGATTTGCTGATTATCCAGAACTTGGACCCACTCACTCAGAGACTGATGGGGAAAAACTAATGAGTTTATTTAAAAATATTAGATCATTTTATCCTAAAAACAGTCAAGAAACTGAGGATTGTGTGTATAAATGTTATAAAAACTTTGGACCAAACTTTTTAAGTTTAAAAGCTGATAAGAATATTGGAAAGAAATGGTAAATGTTCATGAGTGATTTTTTATCTATAGAAGAAAAAAAAATATCTAGAGAATTTGAAAAAAAAGGTTTTTTAATAAGGAATATAAAAGATCAAAATTCTTTGAGTAAGTTAAAAAAAATTTTTATAAAACTTTACATCAAAAATTTAAAATTAAAAAAAAGGGCGTCAAATAATAAAGATCTTTTTAATTTTACACACAAAAACGTTAAGCCGAACAATCTAAATGAATTTAGATTAAAGATAATCAATGAGATAAATAAAAAAAAGGAAGTAAGAGAATTATATTATAGAATTTCTAAACCTATTTTAGATGTAATTTTAGGAAATGAGCTATCTATGCAAATGAGAGTTAATCTGAGTATTCAGTTACCTCAAGATAAAAGCTCATTGTTACCTGTTCATTCTGATGTTTGGTCTGGCGACTCTCCATTCGAAACCGTTGTATGGTTGCCGTTAGTAGATTGTTTTAAAACTAAATCTATGTTTATTTTGCCTCCGACAAAATACGATAAGATAAAAAAAATTTTTCAAGAAAAAAAATATAACTCTAGCGATAAAATATACGAAAAGATAAAAAAAGATCTTATTTGGATTAATATAAAGTATGGCCAGGTGCTCGTATTTAATCAATGTTTACCACATGGAAACACAATCAATAATGAAAATGAAACTAGATGGTCGCTAAACTGCAGATTTAAGAGTGTTTTTACTCCGCATAGAGATAAAAAAATAGGTGAATTTTTTGAACCTATTACCCTAAGAAAAATATCAGAACTTGCGATAAATTATAAATTACCAAAAATAAAACAGTGAAAAACGTTAGAGGCTATAATTTTAGCAGACCATTTATGGGTGAAAGAGCACCGCAACATGTTCAAAATATAGTAATAAAAGATTTTTGTAAAAAAAATAAATTGAATTTTCTATTAAGTGCAACCGAATACTCTATGAAAAATTCTTCTTATATTTTAAATGAATTAATAAATGATTTAGAAAATCTTTATGGAATAGTTGCTTATAGTATTTTTCAACTGCCAGAGGACGAAAAAAAAAGAAAATCAATGCTTATTAAAATTTTAAAAAAGAAAAAAAAAATTTTTTTTGCTTGTGAAAATTTAAAAGTGACAAATAAAAACGAGATGAATTCTGTAGAGACTATTTGGAAAATTAGAAAATCAACTGAAAATTTTGATTATAATCAATTATATAAATTAAAAGTAAATAAATGAAACTTAATTTAATTTCTAAACTACACAATTCTACAAAGAGAGACTATCTTTCAAGAATGATAAATAATAAAGTATTTTGCATGAAAGAGGCGAAAAAATATGGTCATAAATACTGGGATGGGAATAGAAAATTCGGCTATGGTGGTTATAAATATATTCCAGGCAGATGGACTAATATAGCAAGAAAATTAATTAAAAAATATAAATTAAAACCTGGTTCAAGAGTATTAGATGTAGGTTGTGGCAAAGGATTTCTTTTATACGAAATGCTTAAAGTGCAACCCGATTTAGTAATCTATGGTTTTGATATTTCAAACTATGCATTAAAAAATGTAAAGAAAATTAAAAATTTAAGAGTATTCAAACATAAGGCAGAAAAAAAATTTCCATTTAAAAAAAGATCCTTTGATTTAGTAATATCTTTAGCCACTCTTCATAATTTAAAATTATTTGATCTTACAAATTCAATTAAAGAAATCGAAAGAGTTGGCAAAAGAAAATATATAATGGTTGAGAGTTTTAAAAATGACAAACAGTTATTTAATTTACAGTGCTGGGCTCTTACCTGTCAAACTTTTTTAAGTGTAAAAGAGTGGATCTGGTTATATAAAAAAATAAAATATACTGGAGACTACGAATTTATTTTTTTCAACTAACAATTAATGAAAACTTTAATTATTGGTGGCTCTGGAAAAATTGGAAAATTGTTTAATTTTAAAAATTCAAAAAAAACTTTTCATAAAAATAAAGTTAAAAATGGAATTAAATTTAACTTAATTAAAGATAATATCGTTTATCAATTAGAAAAATACAACATAAATAAAGTGGTTATACTTTCTGCAATTTCTGATCCAGATATATGTTTAAAAAATAAAAAATATTCAAATATAATTAATGTAGAAAAAACCATTCAATTAATAGATATTTTAATAAATAGAAATATATATTTTATATTTTTTTCATCGGAATATATTTTCGACGGTAAAATTGGTAATTATTCAGAAAAAAGTAAAGCAAAACCTAATAACCTTTACGGAAAACAAAAACTTATTGTTGAGAATTATATTAGGAAAAATACTAAAAACTTTTCTATAATGCGAATTGGTAAAACTTATGGAGACAATATTAAAGATAATACTTTAATCTCAAAATTTTTAATTGAACTTGTCAACGGTAAAAGAATTTTTCAAGCTGCTTACGATCAAATATTTAACCCACTTTATGTTGAGGACCTAGAAAAAATTGTAAAAATATTTTTAAAAAAAAGTATTAAAGGAACATATAATGTTGGTGGTCCACAAAAATTATCTAGATTAAAAATTCTTAAATTAATTACAAAGTTTTTTGGATATAAAACTCAGTCAGAAATCAAACTTAAGAGAGTATCATTGAATGATTTCCCAACTCTAGATAGGCGCCCGCTTAATGTCTCTATGAATGTTAGCAAAATTAAATCAAAAATTAACTTTAAAATGAAAACTATTAGTAATATTGCTCTTAAAATGATAAAAAAAAATAATGTTAAAATTAAAATACTTAAAAGAAGATAAAAAAGCTAAATCTAAATCTTTTTTTTTTACCAAAGAAAGTAAAATTTTTGATGAAAAATACGTAAAATTTTTAATAAATTTTTTTAATAAGACAAAAAAAGATGTAAGGATATGTTTACACACTTCTAAAAAATCCAATCACCATGATATGATAATTTTACAAAAAAAAAATAATTTTTATCCCCCTCATAAACATTTACGAAAAGGAGAAACCTACCATATAATAAAAGGGGCTATGGTATGTATATTATTTAATGAGGTTGGAAAGATTACAAAAATTTGTAAATTAAAAAAAAATGATATATTTAGAACACCCCTGAACGTATATCACACGATGTCTCCTATTTCTCAGTACGTTGTCTATCATGAGAGTAAAACTGGACCGTTTTTAAAGAAAGGTGATAGCATATTCCCAATTTGGATCAAAAGTAGAGATAAAAAGAAAATATTTATAGAAAAAATTAAAAATATAGTTAAGAAAGTAAAATAACTTTATGGAACAAAAATATAAAGATTACCTTACAAGACGAATAGATAATAAAGATAAGTTTGAAAACTTATTGGAATTTCCAAAATATATTGAAATTGAAACAGTGAACGCATGTAACGCTAGATGCCCAATGTGTACAATTAATGATTGGGAAAGAAATTATCCCGTAATGAGAGATGAAGTATTTAATAAAATTAGTGATGAGATAATAGATAATAAAGAATTTGTCAAAAGAGTGAGTTTGTATAGAGACGGTGAACCGCTTATAGATAAAAAAATGCCTCAAAGGATAAATAAATTTTTTGAAAATGGAATTAAGAATACATCCATTGCTACTAATGTTTCATTATTAAATGAAAAAAAGTCTAGAGAGATTCTAGAGGCTGGACTTGGCATGATAATTTTTTCGATCGACAGTTTAAAAAAAGATATTTTTGAAAAAATTAGAGTAAGATTAAAATTTGAACAAGTAAAAGAAAATGCAATTAAGTTTTTAGAATTAAGAGATAAAATAAATCCAAATTGTAGAGTTTGGATTAGAATGATACGACAAGAGAGTAATAAAGATGAGTTTGATGATTACTATAATTTTTGGAAAAAATATGCCTCAGAAGTAGATAGAATATATTATCATAATATATTTAATTGGGGTGGACAGCTTGATAATTACACATCAATAGAAAAAAGTTATGAGCCAAACTTACCGTGCGTTGCATTATGGTCATTAATGGTATTATTTGCAAATGGAGATGTGCCACTTTGCAATGTAGATTATAATAATAAATATCCAACTGGAAATATCATGCAGAGCTCAATAAGAGAGTTGTGGAAATCAAAAATTTTAAATCAAAGAAGAAAATTACATTTAAATGATAATAAAAAACAAATTTCGATTTGTGAAAATTGCAACGTTTGGGATGAAGTAAAAGGAGAAGAAATTGTCTCCCCTGAATTTGCTGAAAAGGTTTCAATTATCAATAGTCAATCAAAGTAAATGAAAATACCAAGTATTTTTGTGGGGTGTGGTCCATTTGGATTACAACGACTGCACGTTCTTATAGAAAAAACTAACTTTTTTCCAGTTGCGTGTGTAGATAAGAATATTATTAATGCAAAAAAAAGGATTAGCAGTGATGTGCTACTTAAAAAACATAATCTTCATAATAATATTTTCTCCTCTATAGGTAAGGCATTAAAAAGCAAGAAGGCAAAAGCTTGCTTTATTTTTGTGGCGGCGGATCAACACGCAAATTTAGTATCTCAAAGTTTGAATAATAACTTACATACTTATTGCGTCAAACCAATAGCAATAAATAAAAAAGAATTTAAGAAAATTTATTCATTAATAAAAAAAAGAAAAAATTTACAATTTCTTCAAGGATACAATAACCAGTGGAATGAAGCTGCAATCCATATGTATAAAGTAATAAAAGAACAAAAAACAATTGGAAAAATTTTAGGTGGCCAATGTATTTGTTGGGGAAGACAAAACTTGAAATTATCTCCACCGCATATAGAAGTAAAAAAAAGCGGAATGTTTTATACAGCTTTAGCATGTCATCAGTTAAGTCAGTTAGTCGCAATAAATGGTTTACCAGATTATGTAACTTCTTACGTGCATGACAAAGTGGATAAAGACATAGGGCAACTGGGAATTTTTGGCACTTCGGGCGGACAATGTATTTTTGAATTTCCGGGTAAAATTCCATTTTCATACACTGGAACAAGAGCAGCTCATGGTAATCCTTACGGTTTTGCATCAAGATGGAGCGGCCAATGGATTGTTCATGGTGAAAAAGGAGATTTAAAAAGAGATGGAGGGCGCATAACTATTTTTAAGAATGGTCAAGTTGTTAGTGATAATTTTTTAAAAGATTTAGACAATAATCTATTAAAAGATGAGGAAATTCAGTTCCTTAAGTTTTATGAAATGATTAAACATTCTAAAAAAAATTTAAATCCGCTTAGAAAAATTTTTGAAGACTCAATGAATACTTGGATTTTAATGGAAGCCTGCAATGAGTCAGCCAAACTAAATAAAAAAATTTCAGTAAATAATTTTAAGAAAAGTTTAATAGGAAAAAACTGACATTATGGATAAGAAAAATTTATTAATAATAGGTGCAACTTCAGGCATCATGATTTCTTGTTTAGAAAGATTTTTAAAAGATGGTTATAATATCGCCGCAACTTATCATGATGAACAAAATCTTAAAAATATCCCTGATAAAATTAAAAAGTCAAAATTTATTAAATTTTTAAAAATCGACCTAAGTTCTGACGATAAAAATATTATAGAAATTCTTGAAGAAAATAATGTTAAAGCTGACGCAATCATTAATGCTGTTGGTGGATCATTTGGCATTAAAGAGTATCCCCATGAAATAGACCCTTGGATTAAAATGTTAAAAATGAACATACTCAAACATATTTTAATAAACAATTTTTTTTTAAAAAAAATGAAGAAAAATAAATATGGTAGAATTCTATTTTTTTCTACATCAGCAGTCGAAGATAAAAACGCATCAATAGCTTATTCCACATCAAAAGCATTTTTAGAAAATTATGTAATTAAAAGTGCAAATATTTTTGGAAAATTTAATATCTTAACAAATTGTTTAAAAACAAGTTTAATTGCTGCAAAAAATAATAATTGGTACAAAGCATCTCTTGAGAAACCCGAGTTTGTTGATGAATTTTCAAAAAAATATATTTCTTTGGAAAGAATTGGAAAAGGTGAGGATTTAGTTGATTTTATAAGTCTTATTATTTCAAATAGAAATAAATTCATGAATGGCTCCATTGTAAAAGTTGATGGTGGCTTAAAATTTTAAATGGTTAATGTTTTTCAAGTTATTTAAAAAATTAAATTATATTGGAAAATTTCCTTATTTTATTTCTACACCATTAGTTTACGGAATTGGTGCAGCCTCAGAACATATTGCAATGGCTTCAGCGCAAGCAAAAAAAACTAATAAACAATTATTAATCTTTAAAACACATTTTTTCACTGGATTATTAAATTACAAAGTTTGTAACTACGCCCTCTTTGACTCTTTAGTTTTTAATAGAAAATTAAGTGAAAAAAATTTTATATATCATGTGATAAATTTACTAATTCAAATTGAATTCGTTATAAGACGATTTTTGGCAATTAAGCTTAAATCAATATTCAAATTAGATTTAGGAGAAGAATTTAGATTCGCGCTAATAGGCTCAAGAGATCTATATTGTGAAAAAAAAAATTTACTTTATAAAAACATTTCACCACTAAGTATCAATGAGTCTCATGTGGACTTAAAACAAGAAGCAAAAGAGAAATGTCAAAAATTACTTAAAAGTTTTAAAATTGATATTAACAAAATTGTTTGTTTGCATGTAAGAGATCATGGATATTACAATGACATGACTAGAAGGAAGTACAGGAATTCAAGTATTGATAATTATACTCAATTAATTGAACACTTAACAAAAAAAAATTATTTTGTTGTAAGACTTGGAGATAAGTCTACTAAAAAATTAAATTTAGATAGCAAATATTTTGTAGATTACCCTTTTACTGAGCTTAAATCAGACTTAATGGATTTATTTTTAATAAACCAATGTCAATTTTACATTGGGACACCTTCGGGGCCAATGGACACTGCTTACCTATTTAACAAACCTGTTTTACTAACAAATTTATATGACATCTATCCAAGTTTTCCCAGAAAAAATATTGATAGAGGGGTTTTTAGAAAAATTAAAAAAAAAGAAAATGGCAGATTAATATCTTTAAAAGAGTTTGCCGAATTAAGTATTGGCTATCATCAAACTGAAGTTAATATTGATGAATTTTTCTTTGAGGAGAATTCTAGTAGTGAGTTGTTAGAGGCAATTCAGGAATTTGAAAAAAACTTTGAAGAAAGCGATAAATTCAAAAATAAAATTAAACATGACGAGATACAAATCTCATTTAATAAATTCGTTAATAACTCCTTTGAAGAAAAATATAATTTAGAGTTTTTTGAAAATGATTATTTTAAAAACGATATTTGGAAAAAAAACGAATTTATAAAAATAGTAAAAAGATTTAAATCGTGTGAAGGAACTTACTCACTTTCAAATTTAAAAAATCATAAGTTTTAATGAAAGCTAAAAACACAAATCCAATTAGAATTATACCTTTTTTGGATATTAAAAACGGTCTCTTAATTAAAGGAATAAACTTAGAGGGACTTAGGGTTCTGGGTAAAGCCAAAGATTTTTCAAATTTTTATTACAAAAAGGGAGCAGACGAAATTTGTTATATTGATAACGTTGCTACATTGTATGGAACTAATAACTTATCAAAATTTATAAGTGAAACAGCGAAAGATGTTTTTATTCCGCTTTCTGTTGGAGGAGGCATAAGAACAATAAGTGACATGAAAAAAATGTTTTCTGCTGGTGCTGATAAAATTTGTATTAATTCATCAGTCATTGAAAATCCAAGTCTTTTAAAAAAAGCTTCAAAAATTTTTGGCTCAGCCAATTTGGTTGTAATGATTCAAGCAATTAAAATCAAAAACAAATATTATATTAGCAAGTCAAATGGTCGAGACGTCGTAAAAATTGATCCAGTATCATGGGCGAAAAAAGTTGAAAATTTTGGAGCTGGAGAGATTATTTTAACATCAGTCAATAATGAAGGTCTCAAAAAAGGATTTGACATTAAAATAACTAATCTAGTTTCGAGATCAGTAAATATACCAGTTATTGCTCATGGCGGTGCTGGAAATTTTAAAGATATTTATGATGTAATTAAAAAAACAAAAGTAAGTGGTGTTGGTTTAGCATCAATTCTACATTACGATGCATTAAACTATTTTGCTAAGCCCGTTCCAAAAATTGGCAATACTACATTTCTTAAAAATATAATTAAATCGAAAAGGAAAATAAATCTCATAGAGGAAATAAAGTGTTATCTAAAACGAAAAAAAATATTAATAAGAAATGAAAAAAAATAGAATTAAAGTAGGAATTATTGATTTAAAAATTAATAATATTTTTAGTGTTTACAAAAGTTGTATCAAAGCTGGATATAAAACAGAAATAGTGGACTTTAATAAAAAAAATCTTTTGTACGATATAATTATTTTACCTGGAGTTGGAGCTTTTAAAACAGGAGTTAAATTTTTAAAAAGAAATAATATTAAAGATAAGTTAAGCAATTATCTATCAAAACCAAATTCTTTACTCTATGGAATCTGTCTTGGCATGCAATTATTATTTGATAAAAGTTATGAATTCGAAGCAACAAAAGGTCTAAAGTTTATTAATGGCGAAGTTTTAAAATTCAAAAAAAAAACTACAAAAAATACTCATCTAGGTTGGAATAGATTTAAAATTGAAGATAAAAAATTACATTTTAATTTTAAAAAGTTTGAAAATAAATATTTTTATTTTATTCATTCGTATTATGCTAAACCTACTTTAAAAAAAAATATATTTGGTTCAACCAAATATGGGCAGATTAATTTTTGTTCGATAGCAAAAAAAGGTAATATTTTTGGCACACAATTTCATCCTGAAAAAAGTGGATATTGGGGAATAGAATTTTTAAAAAATTTAAAAAATTTAAAAGGTTAGTATGAAATTAAAGAATTTTTACGGTTTACCAAAAAAAGTTATATTTTGTAAGAAAACTTTGATTTCAAATCAAAGACCTAACTCAACTGTTGAATTTCGACATAATAAAAACTCTAAAAAAGATACTCTTAAATTTAATAAAAATGAAATAAGTGAATCTTGGCGATATTCAAGAATTAAAAAAAAAATTAATTTTAAAAAAAGAGAAAAAGAATTATTGAGATTATTAGATAAACATAGGGGTAAACATGGTGAGTTTGATTGCATTGTGCCAGGAAGTGGAGGTAAGGACAGTTGTTACGCTGCTCATATATTAAAATATAAGTATGGCATGAATCCACTCACAGTAACTTGGCCTCCAATACTGTATACTGACTATGGATTACAAAACTTTAAAAATTGGATTTATACTGGAAAATTTAAAAATATTTCTGCAAAACGAGATGAAAAAACAATGAAAGTTTTAACTAAACTATCAATATTAAATTTGCTACATCCTTTTCAAACATTTATTTTGGGTCAAAAGATTTTTCCAGTCAAAATAGCGATAAAATATAAAATACCACTTGTTTTTTATGGAGAAAATGAAGCAGAGCATGGCAGTTTACCACTAGCAGATAACAATGTTTCATTAAGAAATAAATCTTTTTTTACACATAAAAATTTGGATAAATTACATTTAGGTGGATTGCCTATAAATAAATTGATTAATAATTTTGGTTTAAAAATTAGAAATATTGAGGAATTTTTACCTCCCAATGCAAATTCTTTCAATAAATTTCCTCTAGAAGTTCACTACCTCGGTTATTATTTAAAATGGATACCGCAAGAAACGTTTTACTATGCTGTCGAAAATTCTGGCTTTAGACCAAGACCTTTTAGAACACAAGGAACTTATAGTAAGTATAATAGTATTGATGATAAAATTGACGATTTTCATTATTATACAACTTTTACTAAGTTTGGAATTGGAAGAGCAACATATGACGCTTCACAAGAAATAAG
>MDTA01127925.1_pt1 | contig 13067 bp, 12 predicted proteins | sample 811151 | NCBI WGS metagenome assembly MDTA01 (sample SAMN05326648, study PRJNA326480) | marine metagenome | isolation source: seawater | place: Indian Ocean: South | collected 2010 | reverse complement strand
TTTTAAATTTAATATTTCTTTTTCACTAAAAATATTTTCATTTTCTATATAACTAATTATATCTTTCCATGTACATAAAGAATGTATTGAAACATTTAATTTTGATAGTTCAGAGGATGTAAAATTAAAAATATCATAGTAAAATATTACAAATACATCTTTTACTATTAACCCTGCATCTCTCAAAGCGTTAACAAATATTATCTTACTTCCTCCATCAGTTGCTAAATCTTCTATCAGAATAGCATTTTGATTTTTTGTAAAATTACCCTCTATTTGTTTATTGATACCAAATCCTTTAGGTTTTTTTCTAATGTATATCATAGGTTTTTCTAATTTATCTGATAAGAAAGTAGCATATGGTATGCCAGCTGTTTCCCCACCTGCTAAAAGATCAAAATTTAAATTATTTTTTTTAAAATAATCTATAGCCCTACTAAATATAATTTCTCTCTGTTCTACATATGAAATAATTTTTCTACAGTCGACGTAAACTGGGCTTTTAAGTCCAGATGTAAGTGTAAAAGGATTATTAAATGAAAAATTAACAGATTTTATATCAATTAATATTTTTGCAATTTCTTCAGACATTTTTAAGTAATATGAGATATATGCTCTTCAGAGAAGTTTCCTGGCACAATCATTATAGGAACTCTTAAATTTGTTATCTCATTACTAACTAAAGATGTAATGATAGGACCTGGATCTTTGCTTTTATCATCATTTTTAGCAGCAAGAACTAAAACATTAATATTTTTTTCCTCATCTATTAATTTTTTTAGTTCAGCAATTGTCTCTCCTTCCCTTAAAGATAAAGCAGGAAGTTCTCCTATTTTATTTTTTACAAATGATGCTGCTTCTTTTAATCTTTTTTCAGCTTCATCTCTTGCTTCATTTTTCATTATTTCTGAAACTCCTTGAGTAGTTAAAACATCTATTGGCTCAACAAATGCAGCTATAATAATTTTTCTACCAGTTTTTTTTGATCTAGCGCAAGCATATTCTAATGCAACTTTCACTTCATTTGAATTATCTGCTACAACTAAAATATATCTATCATCTGACATCATAATCTCCTAAACAAAGTGGCTGCAATAAGTCCTGATAGTATTGCAAAAACTATCGTGAAGAGGCCATATGCAGCTGAATTACTATTTGCAAATTTGTATATATCGTTACCAATACCTGATTTTTCTATTTTAATTTTTTTATCTTCTTTACTAATAATAGTTTTATTCCTAACATGATAAACTGAAACTGTATACTCACCAGGCGTTGTTGTTGCTGGAAAGTAAACACTTGTTTGAAATAATTTATTTTTAAATTTCTTCATTTCAAATTCATTATAAAAAAGTTTTTCTTTTTTAATTCTAATAAAGTTTTCTATCCATATATCTTGATCATTTTCAAAAGCAAAATTTTGATTATAGTTTTTATTTCTCAAAATTCCATCAAAACTAAGATTTTCTTGAATTAACTTTGATTCAGGTAAAATATTATCAATTTTGTTAGTCGATGATAAAAAAAATATATTAGGAACATTACTGTATGTTACTCTTTTACTATTAAACCAAACACCAAAGTATCTATCTTTTTTTTGAATTTTTAATTTTTTGTTTGGACCTCTAATTGCTAAAATTGTATCATGATTATCTTCCAATAAGCCAAAAATAATAATTTCTTTTCCATCAAAATTAGTTTCTATCTTGATTTTATCCTGCGATAAATCAAAATATGTTTCTTGTGAATAAGAATAAAAAGTAACAAAACTGAATATAAAAAAAATTTGAATAAAAAATATTTTTTTCATCTTAATTTTTTTTTCCATAATAAAGCCCAACAACATGTTTTGATTGAATAAAAAATAAATATCTCTCAATAATCATACCGATTAAAGCTAAAACAAATACAATAAACATTGATATTTTTAAAATAAATGGGTCAGCAACTAAAGAGGAGTATTGGTTAATCATATAAAGAGGCGTCATGAATGACAAAACACAAAAAACGATTCTAAGAAAATTACTAGTTTGTTTACGAATTTTATTTATCATTTCTGTAGTTAAATAGTTTTTACCAGTATGCGGACCCTCGAAAAAAGTGATGTCATTACTTTTAATACCAATAGCAGTTTGAATGTTGGTATAAGATTTTTTTCGAACAGATATCCAATAAGTAATCTTCGAGATAAAATTTAATAGAATAATAATGTAAATAAATTTTTCGAATAGATTCAAATTATAGTTAAAGTAAAAATTTAATGAATATACAAATAATGAACCAACAGTAATACCATTCAATATGTATATAGGTGTTACCAAAGGATTATTCCATGATGGAATTGTTTTTAAGGAAGCATACATTTGGCCAGTGCAAAAAATAGTTATAATTGAAAAAATACTTGTTAAAATTAAAAACAAATTATACCCTTTGATATCGATTATCCAAAAGTAGTAAAATAAAATCATTGGAATGAAAGTAATTACTGAAGCCAAACCTTCTCTAGATAGCCATGACGTTTTCCATTGGCTAAATGCTCTCCATGCTCTTTCAGGGTGACCTAGATGAAGCGTGGAACTTAACAAACCACTAACTATCATAAGAAAACTTACTATAGATAAACATATCTTATATTCAAAATTATATGAAATCTCTACAAATAATATATTGAATAATAAACTTACAAATATTCCATATCCTGTACCTGATATAACAGTAAAAAAAATAATTGACTTACTCGGATGCACCTTTTACCTGTTCTATCCAGTCATCAAAACTTTGGTTTTGATCATTTGACATAGGTTTTAATTCTTTATTTTTAAAAATATTTTTGTTTGATTTCGGGGGTAAATATTTATTTACGGGCTTGCACTCTTGCTCAGGCATTAAATTATAGCCATCTCTTTCAGAAACTAACTTTACAATTTCTGAATTTTTATCTCCTAAGTCTCCAAAACTTCTTGCTCCTGTCGGACAGCTAGAAACACATGCAGGAACTCTTTCATTCTCTGGTAAATTTTCATTATAAATTTTATCAACGCAAAGAGTACATTTTTTCATTACACCTGCAGTTTCATCATATTCCCTTGCTCCATAAGGACAAGCCCAAGAACACAGTTTACATCCAATGCATGTTTCTGCATTTACTAACACAATACCATCTTCATCTCTTTTGTAAGAAGCTCCCGTTGGACACACAGTCACACATGGTGCATCTTCACAATGCAAACAACTTTTAGGAAAATGTACCGTTTTAGTTCCTTTTACTTCTGTTTCTACTTCAAAAGTGTGAATTCTATTGAACCACACACCAGTAGGATCATCTCCATAAGGCTCAACATCATGTAAGGGAGAAGAATGACCTGATGTGTTCCATTCTTTACAACTTACAGCACATGCATGACATCCAACACAAATATCTAAATCAATAACTAGTCCTAATTGTTTATCCGTTTTTTTTGGTAATTCTGTCATAATTTAATAATTTTTTTTATTTCCAATATATTCAAAATGCTTTGTTGATTGATTCTTGGAATAAGTTTTTTTTATTTCTTTACCATAATTGTTTATTGCAATATTTTTTCTAGATTTATTTTTAAAAGTTTTAAATGAAGGATAAACCATGCCATTTATTTCATTTTCATTACATTTATATATGTCTACTTTTAAATCATACCATGCTGCTTGGCCTGTTATTGGATCAGAATTAGAATAATTATAACCATCTTCTCTTTTAGGTAATAGATCGGGAATAATATGATTTAAAAGAAAGCCTTTTTCAGTTTCTGGAGAGTTAGGATCAAGGTTCCATGCACCTTTTCTTTTTCCAATTGCATTCCATGTCCATACAGTAAATTTATTTACTCCTTTCATTATTTTGCATTGTACTTTTATTTTATTATAAGAACTCTCTACCCATATCCAATCATTGTCTTTTAATTGATTTTTTTCTGCGATGTACTCACTAATATACAAATAATTTCTATTGGTAATTTGTCTTAACCATGCATTATGCGAACCCCAAGAATGATACATATGAGGAGGTCGTTGAGTTATAGCGTTAAGACTATATTTTTCTGAATTAATATTTTTATCTTCAATTGGTTTATACCATTTTGGAATAGGTCTAAAATATTTTTTTATTCTTTTACACATGTAATCTGGAGGTTTTTTTAAACCATGACCCTCACTGGCTAACCTAAATTTTTGCATTTCCTCACTATAAATTTGAAGTACAATCTGCTCTTTTTTCGCTATCCAACCCAATTCATTTGCAAGTTCGATATATGACTTATTAGAAAATTTATAATAACTTTGAGCACTTGAAAATTCATGATTATGAAAGCATCCATTTTTAATATATTCATCTATTTGGTTTGGATTAACTTTACCTTTACCAAATGAATCTCCATTTCCTCTCCATCCTGCCAAAGGACCGATTCCAGGCTGTCTTTCATGATTAATTATATAGTCAAAATATCCATTAGGAAATTTTGGTGTAAAATCATCATTGATAAATCCTGGTAAACCTAGTCTTGCACCTAGATCAATCAAAACATCTTGAAATGGCCTAACATCTCTCTCTGATTTTAAAACTGGCTGTCTTATTGCATCTGCAGCTCCATCAGCTGAACTAATTGGTCTATCTAATAGAGAAATACAATCCCATCTTTCTAAGTAAGTAGTGTCTGGTAAAACAAGATCTGCATACGGAACGGTTTCAGAATAATATGCATCAGAGTAAATTATTTTTGGAATTTTATAATTTCCTGTATTCTTATCTTTATCAATAAGTTTTGCAATTGTCTCTTTTGTGTTCATTGCAGAGTTCCATGCCATATTTGCCATATACATAAAGAGAATATCAATTTTATAAGGATCCCCTTTCCAAGCATTATTTATGACCATATGCATAAGACCATGAGCTGAAAGTGGATTTTCCCAACTAAATGCTTTATCAATTCTTATAGGTTTTTCATTCTGATCAGTAAGTAAATCTTCAGGTGAAGTAGGAAATCCTAATGGCATGCCATCATAGGAAGTGTTTGGTATTGATTTGTGACCTGATGGTTTTGGGCCTGGAACAACGTGTTTTGGGTATGGAGCCTTATATCGAAAACCACCTGGCACATCTATTGATCCAATTAGCATTTGCAGTATATGAATAAGTCTACAAGTATCAAAGCCATTTGAATGTGCAGATATTCCTCGCATTGCATGCATAGAAACAGGTCTACCAATCATGGTATCATGCTTTTTTCCATTGATGTCTGTCCATTCAATCGGAAGTTCAATTTCTTTTTCAAAAGCTGTTTCAGCTATTTCACTTGCTATTCTTTTTATAACACTTTCTTTTATATCTATTTTATTAGAAACAATCGAAGGTTTGAAATCATCACTTAAAAGTTCTTTTGTAATTAATTCAAATGCTGGAACTACATTAGTTTCGTTAAATTTATAACTTCCAAAAAAACTTGGTTTGTTATTTGTATCAGAGCTTTTTATTATTTTTTTTCTATTTTTACAAAAAATTAAAGTTTGATTGTTTTCATCCCTAACAAATAAACCATGATTATTTTTTCCAGGATTATTATAAACTAACCAATTTGAATTTGTATATCTTTCCAAATATTTCCAATCAATTTTATTTGCTTTTAATAATTCATAAATAATAGAATGAACAAATAAACCATCTGTTCCTGGCCTAATACCGATCCATTCATCAGCTATTGCTGAGTAACCAGTTTTAACAGGATTGATCGATACAAACTTTGTATCTTTTCGAGTTTTTAAATTACCTAAACCTATTTTAATTGGATTAGAGTCATGATCTTCAGCACATCCAAATAAAAGTAAATATTTAGTGTAATCCCAATCTACTTCTCCAAACTCCCAAAACGATCCTCCGATGGTGTACATGCCAGCAGCAGCCATATTAACAGAACAAAAACCTCCATGTGCCGCAAAGTTACATGTTCCAAATTTACTAGCCCACCATCCTGTAAGAGATTGGCTTTGATCTCGACCGGTAAAAAAAGCTAACTTTTTTGGATCTTTATTCCTTACCTCTGACAACCAAGTTGTAGCTATTCTTAGTGCCTCATCCCATTCGATTTCTCTAAAATTTCCTTCACCTCTCTCACCAACTCTTAATAATGGTTTTGTTAGTTTTGCTGGAGAGTTTTGTTGCATAATTCCAGCAGAGCCCTTAGCACACAAAACCCCCTTATTAATTGGATGATCTTTATTTCCATCTATATATCTAATTTTCCCATCTTTTAAATGAACATTAATTCCACATCTGCAAGCACACATGTAGCAAGTAGTACTTTTTATTTCATCACTTACTTTTGGAGAAGTGTTGACTTCTTCTTTTTTTGTTTCAAAAGGATTGATCATAGAACCTGAGTAGAAAATAAATCATTAGGTTGTAAAACAAGGTCAGTAAATAATTTAGCGCAAACTGCTAAAACTAATATTGCCAACAAACCTCTAAGATATTCTGCTTTTAATCTAGATCCAATTCTTACACCTATTTGAGCACCAATAACTCCACCTAGAATCATTAACGCTGCAAGAACTATATCAACAGTTTGATTAAGATAAGCTTGAAAAAAAGTTGAATTTGCAGTTACAAAAATAATTTGAAATAATGAAGTGCCTACAACAACACTTGTAGGCATGCCTAGTATATAAACCATCGCAGGAATAATAATAAAACCGCCTCCTACACCCATCATGGCTGATAATATGCCAACAATAAAACCAATTAAAATAGGAGGTATTGCACTAATGTAAAGTTTTGATCTTCTAAACCTAACTTTGAATGGAAGACCATGTATCCAAGAATGTTGATGCAATTTAGTTCGAATTAAAGATGTCGTCTTGTAGCTTTTTATTGTTGTTCTCGCGCTTTCAAAAGCCATACTAAAACCAATTATTCCTAAAAATAAAACAAATAAAATTTGAATTACTATGTCTATTTGACCATAAGATCTAAGAATTTTGAATATATTTACTCCTATTGTAGAACCAACCAATCCGCCGGCAAGTAAAAAAAATCCCATTTTAAAATCAACAGATTTTTTTCTCCAGTGAGCTATCACTCCTGAAACAGATGAAGCTAAAACATGAGGAGCCTCAGTTCCAACAGCAACAACTGGAGGTATTCCAAGAAATATTAATAATGGTGTCATTAAAAAACCCCCACCAACTCCAAATAATCCTGATAAAGCCCCAACTGCCATACCGATGAATACGATAAGAAAAATATTAATATTCATTTCAGCTATAGGAAGGTAAATGCTCATAGTTTTTTTATAATCTTTTTATAATTATTATCTATAAATATTTGAAATTTTAAACGTTTAAGTGGTCAAATTTCTCTGCTTTTTTTAAGTCATTTATAGTATTGATATTAAAAAAAGGATCAAAATTTTTGTAGTCAAAATCAACATAATCAAAATTATGTTTTTGAACCCAAGTCATTATTTTTCTATTTTTTTGACTAAATTCTCTTTCTAAACTATTTAATAAATTTAGGTTCCACATTGATATTACAGGATGCACCCTGTTATTAGATCTAGCAACTAGAATTTCAACGTTTTCTTCAATTTTTTTACAAAATTTATCTAATAAATTTTCAGGTAAAAAAGGAGTATCGCTTGGTACTGTAAAAATCCATTCCTTATCTTTATATTCATTTAAGCACCAGGTAATTGAACTATGTATTCCAGCAAGAGGTCCTAAAAAACCTTCTTTTTTATCTTTAATTATTGGCAGTTTACTTTTTTGAAATTCTTCATGATTTTGATTGGCATTTATCAAAATTTCAATTTCATTTTTTTTTAATTTTTCTAAAATTCTATTAAAAATACTCTTATTGTTAATTTTTGAAAAAGTTTTAAATCCCCCACCAAATCTCTTTGACTTGCCTCCAGCTAAAATAACGAAAATTATTTTTTTTTTATTTATATTCAATTCTATTTTCTCCAGCCAATACTAAATATTTTTTTCCTTTAGCTCTTCCAATTAAGGTTAAGTTAGATTTTCGAGCAAGTTCTACACCCCAAGCTGTAAAACCTGACCTAGATATAAGAATTGGAATTCCCATTTTTATAGTTTTAATTACCATTTCGCTTGTTAGTCTTCCAGTTGTATAAAAAATCTTATTTGAGGATCTTATTTTTTTTAAAAACATATAACCAGCTATTTTATCTACAGCATTATGTCTTCCAACATCTTCCATATATATTAATGGTTTATTATTATGTATAATTGCACATCCATGAATAGCACCTGCCTCTAAATATAAACTTGGCGTTAAAGTTATTTTTTTTGAAATTTCATAAATCCATTTATGTTTAATTTTTTTCCTATTTTTTAAATTAACACTTTTAATTTCTTCATATATATCTCCAAATACTGTCCCTATTGCACAACCACTAGTAGTAATTTTCTTTTTTAATTTATTTTCGTAGTTTGTTTTTCTTTTTGTTCTCACCACAACAACTTTTAACTCTTTATCAATTTCTATTTTTGAAACTTCATCTTTCTTTTTTAACATATTTTGATTTAACAAATATCCAATTGCTAGATATTTTGGATGATCTCCAATTGTCATTAATGTTACAATTTCCTGATTGTTTAGAAAAATTGTTAACGATTTTTCATTTATTACGTTTGTTCTGACTAATTTTGAATTTTCATCCAAGCCATTAAGCTTTGTAATAAGGGATTTATCATTTATATTAGGAGAAATTAAATATTTTTCTTTTTTTTTCATTGTTTGTAAATAAACTAATTAGTTAAATGAACATATTAGAAATTTTTATAAATTCTACATTATTAATTATATCCTTTGATGGGGAATTATGGGATATTATAAATTTATCGCTTTTTGTAAGTTTTACAGCACTTATCATTGCATCAATAATCGGATTTCTCTTAGGTTATTTTTTAGCCTTATATAATTTTTATTTTAAAAAAATTTTACTGGTTCTTTTAAATTCACTTATGGGAATTCCTCCAGTTGTGGTCGGTTTAATAGTATATTTTATTTTTGCTTCAGAAGGTCCTTTAGGTGTTTTACAATTACTATATACCCCAACTGCAATGATTATTGCACAAACAATAATTATTTTTCCAATTGTAGCATCTTTATCTCATGAAATTTTTCTAAAAAATTGGTTAGAGTTCAGGGATCAGATAAGATCACTGAACATTCCATTTTTAGGTTCTGTTAAATTACTTATTAAGCATAACTATTTTCTTCTTGTCACCACATTACTTTCTGCATTTGGTCGCGCTATATCAGAAGTTGGAGCAGTTATGATAGTAGGAGGAAATATTGATCAATATACTAGAGTAATGACTACCGCTATTTCTCTTGAAACAAGAATGGGAAATTTAGAATATGCAATGGCGTTGGGATTAGTGTTAATTTCACTTACAATAATCATATATTCTATTGTATATTTATTAAATAATAGAAAAATAAGATGAAAATTGTTGGTATTGTTGGATGGAAGAATAGTGGGAAAACATTTTTTGTAAGTGAAATTATAAAAAAACTTAAATCGCAAAACTATCGTATTGCTTCAATTAAACATGCACATCATGCATTTGATATCGATCATGTAAATACTGATAGTTATATTCATAGAATTTCTGGTTCATCACAGGTAATTATAAGTTCATCAAAAAGATGGGCTAAAATAAACGAACTAGAGAATGAAGATGAAAAAAAATTAGATGAATTAATTTCTGAATTATCTGAAATAGATATAGTTATTGTTGAGGGTTATAAAAATGAAAACCATCCCAAAATTGAAATAATTAATGAAAAAAAAAATAAATATTTATTTCAAAATATTCAAAATGTAATAGCAATAATATCTGATCATAATTTAGATACAGATTTAAAAAAATTCAAAAAAAATGAAATTGATAAAATTGTAAATTTTATATTAAATGAAATGTAATGAATAAGTCACCTTTAAGAAAAAAAGAAATAGTTCATTATTTCAATAAACAAAAAAAACTTATTACCTCATATGAAATTATAGATTTAAGAAATTCAAAAGGAAGAATATTAGCCGAGGATCTAAAAAGTCAAATTAATCTTCCTCCATTTAACAACTCAGCAGTTGATGGATATGCATTAATAAAGAAAGACTTAAATCTAAAAAAAACTTTCATTTGCACTAGAAGAATCGCCGCTGGTGATAATAAAAAAATTATTATTAAGGCTGGTGAGGCTGTTAGAGTTTTTACTGGGGCTAAAATGCCTTCAAATTCTTGTACAGTGGTAATGCAAGAAAATGTAATAAAGAGAGGAGAAAATATAATACTTTTAAAAACACCTCTTTTTGGTGAAAATTATAGATTAAAAGGTGAAGATATTAAGAAAAATAAAAAAATTTTATTTAAGGGAACAAAAATTAATCAACAGAACCTAAATCTAATTGCAGCAGCAGGAATAAGAAAAATTAAAGTTTACAAAAAAATAAAGATAGGTTTTTTTACAAGTGGCAATGAATTAAGAATACCAACAAAAAAATTAAAAAATGCAGAAATAAATAATTCTAACTACTTTGCTTTAAATGCATTATTAGATGAAAATTATATAACAAAAAAATATTTAGGAAATCTCAAAGATAATCTAAAATTTGTGAAAAATAATCTTTTAACTGCTTCTAAAAAATTTAATATTCTTATTTCCGCGGGTGGAGCTTCAGTAGGTGATGAAGATCATTTAATAAATGCATTATCTAGTTTAGGAAAAATATATTTTTGGAAAGCTGCTATAAAACCTGGCAGACCTCTAGCATTTGGAAAAATAAAAAAATGTTATATTATTTGTTTGCCTGGAAATCCAGTTTCTGTTCAGCTTTTGTATGCTATGTTAATTAAACCTTTAATACTAAAACTTTGTGGAAGTTTTCTAAAGTTACCTTCATCAAGCAAAATTTATGCAAACTTTAATATGAAGAAAAAGACAAAAAGAATGGAATGGTTAAGAGTTACCAAAACTACAAAAAATAAAAAGGATTTTGCAAATAAATATCCTAAACAAGGATCTGGAATGATTAGCTCAATTTCATACTCGAATGGTATAATTGAAATTGGTGAAGAAGTTTCTCAAATAAAAAAAGGAGATGTTTTTGAATTTTATGACTTTGATAATTTATTTTAGTTTTATTTTTTTAAACTTATATTTAATAAATATTTTATCTTTATCTTTCTTGCAGCCCAAATATTCAAATCCTGATTGATTGCAATAATGCTGAAAATCTGCTTCCGCTAAAGGATCTGTAGCAATAATTTTAATTGTAATGTCTTTTGTCAATTCAGATGCGAGTTTTCTTGCTTTAAGGACTGGAATAGGACATTCTGTACCACTAGTATCAAGAATTATTTCATCTTTTTCAACTGAATCTTTCATGACTTTCTGATACTAAATATATATTATTATATTAATTGGAATGGATAAATTTGTTTCTCAAACAGAAACTTCTCTAAAAAAGAAGAAAAGACGCTGGTCTACCAAAGGAAGGCAGCTAGAAGATAATTATTTAGATGAAGTATCAAAATTACTAGGTCAAGTTGACTTTAAGCGTGATGAACTCATAGAATATTTGCATATATTGCAAGATAATTTTGGAGTGCTTTATGACAAGCACCTTGTTGCTCTATCTTCACTAATTAAAATTCCATTTTCTGAAATATATGAAGTAGCAACATTTTATGCTCATTTCAATATAGTTAAAGATAGTAAAACTTATGATCCTATAAATATTGTAAGAGTTTGTGAGAGTTTAACTTGTGAATTATTTGGAGCTCAAAAATTATTAAAAGATATTAAAAGTCTAGAAAATAAAAATATTAAAGTTGTTGCGGGTCCTTGCATGGGCAGATGTCAAGTTGCTCCCACTGTTTGTGTTGGAAAAAATTATGTCGATAACGCAGACCTACATAGTGTAAAAAAAATAATTGAAGATAAAGATTTTGAACCAGTAATTCCAAATTACATTGATCTCGAAAGATATACAAAAGAGGGTGGTTACGTAATAGCAAAAAAAATTAAAGATGCCAAAATTACTAGAGAGCAAGTCTTAAAATCATTAAACGAGAGTGGTTTAAGAGGTAAAGGAGGCGCTGGATTTCCAACGGGAAAAAAATGGGAAATAGTTTCAACCTATAAAGGAAAAAAATATGTTGCTGTCAATGGTGATGAGGGTGAGCCAGGCACTTTTAAGGATCGTTCATATTTAGAGAGTGATCCTCATAGATTTTTAGAAGGTGCTCTTATAGCTTCTTATTTTATTAAAGCTCATAAAGTTTATATTTATATGAGAGATGAATATCCAGCAATTATTAAAATTTTAAAAAATGAAATTAAGAAACTAGAAGACAAAAAATTTATCTCAAAAAATTATCTTATAATTAGAAGAGGGGCAGGAGCTTATATTTGTGGGGAAGAATCTGCAATGATTGAGAGCATAGAAGGAAAAAGAGGCCTACCAAGACATAGACCACCATACGTTGCAGAAGTGGGACTATTTGGATGTCCTACACTAACAAATAACTTAGAAACTCTTTTTTGGGTGAGAGATATTATTGAGAAAGGCCCTGAATGGTTTGCTAGTCATGGTATTGATGGAAAAAAAGGATTTCATAGTTTTTCTGTTTCGGGAAGAGTAAGGAATCCTGGAGTTAAGGTTGCTCCTGCTGGTATTACAATTCAAAAATTAATTGATGATTTTTGTGGAGGTATGGCTGATGGTCATGAATTTAAAGGTTATCTCCCAGGTGGGGCGTCAGGAGGTATACTTCCTGCATCAATGAATAATATTCCTTTAGACTATGGTTCAAAAGCACTTACTGATCTTGGTTGTTTTTTAGGTTCAGCAGCCATAGTTGTTTTATCTGATAAAGATAGTATGAAAGATGTAGCTCTTAATTTATTAAAATTTTTTGAAGAGGAAAGTTGTGGTCAATGTACACCATGCAGATCTGGCACAGAAAAAACAGTCAAACTAATGAAGGAAAAAAACTGGAATAAA
>MDTA01185200.1_pt1 | contig 13070 bp, 14 predicted proteins | sample 811151 | NCBI WGS metagenome assembly MDTA01 (sample SAMN05326648, study PRJNA326480) | marine metagenome | isolation source: seawater | place: Indian Ocean: South | collected 2010 | reverse complement strand
TCGTCGGCGGAGTTGCCCGGCCAGTTCGACTGGAAGGCTCTTGGTGTCGATCTCGTTCTTGAATGCACCGGTAAATTCAAAACGGTAGAGGCCCTATCGCCGTATTTCGACAGTGGTGTGAAAAAAGTCATCGTGGCGGCGCCGGTGAAGGAGCCGGAGGTCCTCAACGTTGTTGTTGGGGTGAATGACCACCTGTACGACCCAGACGCGCATCACATACTCACGGCCGCCAGTTGCACCACAAACTGTCTCGCGCCGGTGGTGAAAGTGATCCACGAGGGAATTGGCATCGCGCATGGTGCCATTACCACTATTCATGACGTGACGAACACGCAGACTGTCGTCGACGCGCCGCACAAAGACCTGCGGCGGGCTCGGTCATCGCTGATGAACCTGATTCCGACCTCGACCGGATCGGCGACAGCGATCGGCATCATCTATCCTGAGCTTCAGGGCAAATTGAACGGCATGGCCGTACGAGTGCCGCTGCTCAATGCCTCGATCACCGACTGTGTTTTCGAAGTGAACCGCGCGACGACGTCGGACGAGGTCAACGCGCTTTTTCAGGCGGCCGCGGAAGGCGCGCTTGCGGGCATTCTCGGCTACGAGGATCGTCCGCTCGTCTCCACGGACTTCGTCAATGACACCCGGTCATCGATTGTCGATGGGCTCTCCACCATGGTAGTCGACGAAACCCAGTTAAAGGTGGTGTCGTGGTACGACAATGAATACGGCTATGTGTGCCGCATGGCCGAGTTGGCGCACAAGATCGCGCGAAGTCTCGAAGACGCCCAGGCCGCCGCTGAATAGGATCGGGTATGCTCGACCTTAGGAACTATGCCGTTGTCACCGCTGCCTATTGGGGCTTTACCCTTACGGACGGCGCGTTGCGGATGCTGGTTCTGTTGCATTTCCACACGCTCGGGTATTCGCCGCTCGAGCTCGCTTTCCTGTTCCTGCTTTATGAATTTTTCGGGGTCGTCACGAATCTGCTGGCAGGCTGGATCGGGTCCCGGTTCGGACTGAAGCTGACGCTCTATTGCGGTCTCGGGCTGCAGGTGGCCGCGCTCTGCATGCTCTCGCTTCTTGATCCGACTTGGGAGAAATTTGCGGCGGTCGCTTTCGTCGTGGCGGCGCAGGGTCTTTCTGGCATCGCCAAGGATTTAACGAAGATGAGCTCAAAAAGCGCGATCAAGCTGGTCGTGCCCGACGACGCACACTCGACGCTTTTCAAATGGGTGGCCCTTCTGACCGGCTCCAAGAATGCCCTGAAGGGAATTGGATTCTTCCTTGGCGCGGCGTTGCTCGCGGGGCTTGGCTTCGTCCACGCGCTTTGGGCCATGGCAGCCGGCCTGGTCATTATTCTGGTTGCTGCGGTAACGCTCCTGCCGGGCGATATGGGCAAGGCGAAGACCAAGGTGAAGTTCACCAAAATCCTGTCGAAGAGCCGCGCCATTAACCTGCTATCCGCCGCGCGCTTCTTTCTGTTCGGCGCGCGGGATGTCTGGTTTGTCGTTGGTGTCCCGATCTTCCTCTACGAGGTGAACGGCTGGAGCTTCATGGAAGTCGGAAGCTTCATGGCAGCCTGGGTTATCGGCTACGGCGGCGTGCAAGCATTGGCGCCGAAATTCGTTAGGCGATCCGTCGATGGGCAATCCAGCGAGACTCGCGCCGCCCAGTGGTGGGCTTTCGTTCTGGCCGCCTTGCCGGTCGCAATCGCAGGGCTGGTCGAAGCCGGGGCTGCGCCGGCGGTAAGCGTGGTCGGCGGGCTGGCGCTGTTCGGAATCGTCTTTGCGATCAATTCGTCGGTCCACTCCTATCTTATTCTGTCTTTCTCCGATTCCGACAAGGTCGCGCTCAATGTCGGATTCTACTACATGGCGAATGCCGGTGGACGCCTTGTCGGCTGCCTCTTCTCCGGTCTCTCGTATCAGATGTGGGGTCTCTCCGGCTGCCTCCTGTCCGCGAGCGCGATGGTCCTCGCGGCGGGCGCGATCACCATTGTGCTGGCGTGTGAACAGCGCGCCCCGGCGCGGTCCGAGGTATAGCGCCACACCCTTTCCCGACGGCCTCGTAAGCGCATATTAGTCACCGCCCGGTCCCGGTGCTGCTCAATCCATAGGGAGACGCGAAATGAAGGGCGGAGAAGCCGTCATCGAAACCTTGCTCGCGCATGGCGTGGACACCGCTTTCACCGTTCCGGGTGAGAGCTTTCTCTACGCATTGGAGGGAATGCGCCGTCACGCGGATAAGATACGGACAGTTTCGGTCCGGCAGGAGGGTGGCGGTGCGTTCATGGCGGAGGCTTTCGGTAAACTCGCCGGTCGTCCGGCGGCCCTTTTCGTCAGCCGCGGGCCGGGGTCTTCCAACGCCGCCATTGGCGTTCACACCGCGATGCAAGATTCGACGCCAATGCTGGTCTTTGTCGGGCACGTGAATTCAGCCTCGATGGGCCGGGAATCTTTCCAGGAAATCGATCAGCGTGCGTTCTTTGGTTCGGTCGCCAAGGCGGTTCTGGCGACAGAGGATGTCGACGCGATCCCGGCGCTGACGGCGGATGCCGTGCGTCTTGCGACAGAGGGTCGCCCGGGCCCTGTCATTGTACAGATTCCACGGGACGTTTCGTCTAGCGATACGGACGCGGCCGTCCTGCAACCGGTGGCGCGTTCCGACCGGGCGCCGGAGGCTCAGCTGATCGAACGCGCAGCCGCCATGATCAGTACGGCGAAACGTCCACTCGTTATTGCCGGTGAGATGATTTCTAACCAGGACGCAAGCCCGGCGCTGACCGAATTTGCGGATGCGGCGGCGCTGCCAGTGATGAGTGCCTACCGGCGTCTCGACGTGATGGATAACGGTCACGTTTGCTATGCGGGACATCTGGAGATCAACCGGTTCGACAGCCAGTTGCAGACCATTGAGGAATCCGATCTGGTGATCGCCATCGGCTCCAGGCTGGACGGCATTACAACGGCCGACGATACGATGCTCAGCACGGGTGCGCCGTTGATCCACATTTATCCCGACCGCACGGTGCTGGACAGGTTCGACAGTGCGGTCGCGATAGACGCGGATATGAAGCCGGCGCTTGCGGCTCTGGCGGCGCTGTTGTCCGCTCCGGACGCCGCGCGACGTGCCCGCAGGGAAGCGTTACATAACGAATTTCTGGCCTTTTCCCAGCCGGGGAATTTCACCGCTTATGGCGATGTCGACCTCGCGCGCGTGATCGACACGATGGATCGGATCGTCGATCAGGAGACAAGCATCATCACCGATGCCGGCAGCTTCTCCCGCTGGATTCATCGTTACCGTCGCTTCGCGAAGCCGCATACCAAGGCGGGACCGATGTCCGGCGCGATGGGCTATTCGGTGCCGGGAGCCATCGGCGCCAAACTGGCGCGACCCGAGCAGGAAGCCGTGGCTTTTGTCGGCGACGGCGGTTTCATGATGACGGGTCAGGAGATGGTGACCGCAGTTGAGCAAGGCCTGCCGATCCGGGTTATTGTTTGTGATAATTCGGTGCATGGTTCGATTCTTGCCGGGCAGGACAAGACGTTCGGCGCAGGCCACGACATCGCGACGGTGTTACGCAGTCCGGATTTTGCGGCTGTAGCGCGGGCCTACGGGGCCGAGGCTTGCACCGTCAGGCGGACGGACGATTTCGAGGAGGCCTTCCGCGCAATGCGCGATGTCGACGGCCCCTCGCTCATGCATCTCATCACCGACAAGCGCGATATTGCCCCCTATGGCGAAGGACGTGAGGCCGTTCACTGATGCCGATTAATCGATTTCCTTTATTCTTCTTCAATCGCTGGCAGCATCCGGTTGCCCAGGAAATCCTCGAGGAGTCGGAGGCCTTCGACATCTGTTTCCTCAAGACTGACATGCCGGAGAGCGAAACCTGGCCCGCAATCGAGACGGCGCTCGGCTACCAGATCGGCTCGGCGCGTGACGAATTGCCGGAGCCGTATCACGTGACGGCCGACATGCTGCAGAAAGCACCGAAGTTGCTGGCTGTCTGCACCCATGGTGCCGGATACGACACCGTCGATACGGACGCTTGCACGGAAGCGGGGGTCATCGTCTGCAATCAGGCAGGACAGAATCGCGAAGCCGTGGCGGAGCATGCGCTCGGGATGATGCTCTCTCTCGGCAAGAAGATCCTCGAAGCCGACCGCCGGATGCGCAGCGATCGCGACTGGGATCGCAACCAGTTCATGGGCCAGGACATCATGGGCAAAACCGTCGGCATCGTCGGTCTTGGCCATATCGGCAGCCGTATGGCGGAACTCTGCGGTCAGCTGTTCCAGATGCGCGTACTTGCCTATGACCCTTATCTGTCACCTGCCGACTTCAAGGAACGCGGTGCCGAGCCGGTACCACTCGATGAGCTGTTGCGCGAGGCCGACTATGTCACAGTCCACACACCGCGCACCGACGAGACGCGGAACATGTTCGGTGCCCGTGAATTCGGCTTGATGAAAGATACTGCTTATTTCGTCATTACCGCGCGTGGCGGCATCGTCGATGAGGCCGCCTTGGCGGAGGCGCTTCGAGGCGGTGGCATCGCCGCGGCGGGAATAGACGTCTTCGCGGTCGAGCCGCCGCCACTGGATGATCCCCTGGTAGGGCTCGATAACGTGATCCTGACCCCGCATACGGCTGGCGTGACCGTAGACGCGCGCATCAGCTGCGCGCGTGGTGCGGCGGACCAATGGCTGGCGCTCGCAGGCGGACGGCGTCCGGATCGGATAGTGAATCCGGACGCCTGGCCGGTTTTTGCCGCCCGTTACGCCGAACTTGTCGGCAAATCAATCGACGCCGGGTGATACCCGGAGCCGACTACTTCAAGCGTCGGTAGTCATCCTTGACGCCGCGTGCCGGCAATGGCCGCGGTGCGGATGGGATGCCGCCCTTTTTTCCCACGCTTGAACTCAGGACACAGGCTGCGGCCGCGGTCGCGACCATCAATCCTCCAATCAGAAACAGTTCCGGCATAGCTTCGTTTTCCCGTCGATTTAATCGGTGTTATCGCGATGTTTGCCCCTGCCGCGTGATCGCGACGGGAGCTTTAATCCCGTTTCTAATAGGAATCCGTCTATCCAAGTGTGATGGCTGTCAAAGGGAGCGTGAAATTCGGTCCTTTGACACCAAGATTCGCTTTTCTCGAGCATGTAATTGCGCCACTGTCGCCCCATTCAGCGACGATCTTCGCGCTTCAGCGAATTGCGGTAGACCGGATCATGCTCAGAGAAGTACTCGCACTTGGCGCCCTCATGGTGGGGATGTGCGGCCTGCTGCTCGGCAACGGCCTCTTCGGCACGTTGACCGCGTTACGGATGTCCGGCGAAGGTTTTGACCCGACAATCATCGGGATCGTCCTGTCGTGCCACTCGCTCGGTTTCATCGTCGGTTGCCTCTACGGGCAGCGTATTATCCGGCGAACCGGACATATCCGCTGTTTTACGGCTTTCGCCGCTCTACTCGCGGTGGTCTGTCTTGTGTTGCCCATCGTTGTGACACCGGCGACCTGGATACCCTTGCGACTGATTTTCGGTTTCTGTTCGGCGATGGTGTTCATGGTCGCCGAGAGCTGGCTCACCGGCGCCGCATCCAGTGAGACGAAAGGCCGTGTCTTCGCCGTCTACATGGTGATCAACAAAGGATCATTCGGCGCGGGGCAATTGTTGCTACTGCTCGGCGATCCCGCCGGCGACCGTCTCTTCATGTTGACGGCGATCCTGTTTGCCATCTGTCTTGTCCCGATCGCGCTTGCCAGCCGCGGCGCCCCGCCAGACATCGACGCCGAGCGGATCGGTTTGCGCGCGCTTTACCGGCACTCACCAGTCGGCGTAATGGGCGCGTTGGCGGCGGGTTTCGCGAATGCGCCGTTAATGGGACTTGGACCCGTGTTTGGTGCCGAGGTCGGGCTCGGTGTGGAAGGCGTTTCCTATTTCATGGCGGTGTTCCTGTTTGGAAGTCTGGCGTTGCAGATTCCAATCGGCCGCTTGTCAGACCGTTTCGACCGGCGCGTCGTGCTGATCGGCGTTGCTGTGGCCGCGGCTGTTTCCTGCGGTGCGATGGCGACGGCGGTACCCTTGGGCTATTGGCCCGTCATTGCGTTGAGTTTCGTCATCGGCGGCTTGAGTGCCGTCGTCTATCCGATTGCCATGGCGCATGCGAATGACCACGCGCGGGCCGAAACGTTGGTCTCGATCATGGCGGGTTTGCTGCTGACTTTCGGCGTGGGCGCCAGCATCAGCCCGTTTTTCGCGTCGCTCGCGATGAAATGGCTGGGTCCGGCGGGCCTTTATATCTACGCCGCGGGAGTCTACGCGTGGCTGGCCGCCTTTACCGTCTATCGGCGGACGCGACGGGCCCCGGCACCGGAACAAGCGAAATTCGTCGCACAGCCGCAGACCTCGCAGTCAAGTGCGGTCGTGACCACACTCGACCCACGGGCCGACGATACCCAATAGCGTTCGCTGCGGCGCTAGTCCTTATAGGTGGGGTCGAGACGGTCTGCGAGACGAAGGCATGCCTCCCAGTCCTTGCCGCCTTTCAGGAAATCACCCGCATCCATGAACTGGCTGTGGGCGTATTCGCAGGCTTCTTTGCTGGGAACGAGGTAATTCCCCTCGCCTGCCGAGAGTGCCGCGATCTGTCCCTGGCACGCCATTTCGAGCCAGTGGTGGTTGACCACGCATTCCGGGGCGCTTTCGCCACAGACAAGCGCGCCGTGACTCTTCAGCAGCATGTACTTGCCGCCTTCAAGGTCGCGCATCAGCTTAGGCGTCATATCTGGATCGAACTCGAACCCCTCGAAGTCGTGGTACTTCATCTCACCGTAGAAACGCATCGCGTGCTGATTGATCGGCAGCAGCCCGAACTTGTGCGCGCATACACCCATGACGTTCGGGGTATGCGTATGCAAAACAGCATTGAGGTCGGGCCGCCCCTTCAGCAATCCCGCGTGGATGATCAGGGCGCCGCCGCGAATTTGCGGTCCGTCCTCGGGAACGATCGGATTTCCGTCAAGGTCGCACTTGATCAGTGACGAAGCGGTCACCTCCATAAACATCCAGTCCGTCCGCTTGACCAGCATGTGCTCCGGCTCACCCGGTACCCGCAGGCTGAAGTGGTTGTAGGTCATGTCGTTGACGCCGTAATAGGCGAGCACCCGATGTCCGGCCGCGAGTTCCACGCGCGCCTGCCATTCCTCTGGGCTGACTTGATCTCTGACTGACCCTTTACCCTTAACCAGTTGAACCGACATACCGTCTTCTCCCGTTCCTGATTGGCCCTTGCCATTAGGGCGCAGTTTAAGATCAAACTAAGCCGGGAGCAAAAACCGGAAAGCGGGGTACGCGATGCGGACGGTGTTTCGAGAGGCGACGATTCTTGGCCGGGAGCCCGACGGACCGCTCGACATAGTCGTCGATGACGGTCGGATCGCCGATATCGGCAAAACCATCGCGGCGGCGGGCGAGGAAATTCGCCTCGGCGGCAAGCTGGCGACGCCGGGGATGGTGGAGACGCACATCCATCTCGACAAGGCCTGCATTCTGGACCGCTGTGCGCCCGAACCGGAGACAGGTCCGACCGAACATGCCGCCCGGGTGACCGCGGCGAAAGAGAACTTCACGGTGGAGGACGTCCGTGCGCGCGCGTCGCGGACCTTGGAGAAATGCATTCTCAATGGCGCCACCCGGATGCGTACGCATGTCGAGATCGATCCGCCCGCTGGTTTAATCTGTCTGGAAGGGGTGATGCTGGCGGCGCAGGATTATGCGTGGGCCATCGATGTCGAAATTTGTGCCTTCCCGCAAGAAGGCCTGACAGGCAAGGCCGAGACGGATGCCTTCCTCGTTGAGGCATTGGACCTGGTGCCCGGGCCGTCGGTGCGGCCCCAGGCTACGACAGCGACAGCAAGGCACAGATCGACCGCGTTTTCGAACTTGCGCGGGCGTACGACGTCGATATCGACATGCACTTGGATTTCGGCAATACCCCCGATGACATGGACGTTCACTATGTCTGAGAACTGACCGAGAGGTTCGGCTACGGAGGACGTGTCGCGGTCGGCCATGTCACCAAGATGTTGGTGGCGCCACCCGAACAACTGGCGGAAGTCACGCGGCGTCTTGCGGATACCGGTGTTGCAGTGACTGTGCTGCCCGCCACGGATCTGTTTCTCATGGGACGCGACCAGGATTGCGGCGTGCGGCGGGGGGTTCTGGATGCGCACCGGCTGATTCCCCACGGTGTCTCACCTGTACCCTGTCGAGTAACAAAATCCTCAACCCGTTCACACCGTTTGGTGACGGTTCGCTGATCCGCATGGCCAACATTTACGCGAACATCGCGCAGGCAAGTAAGCCGGCGGAGATTCGTCATTGCTTCGAAATGGCGTCGACGCAATCGGCGAAGCTTCTGCGGCAGGACGATTTCGGGATCGCGGTGGGTAACCCGGCGGACATTGTCGTCTTCGATGCGGCCTCTCCGGAACAGGCCGTCGCGGAGGTGATTGCTCCGGAAGCTGGATTCAAGGCGGGACGGCGGACCTTCACCCGTCCTGCCGGCGAACTGCATCGGCCGGGGTGATTATTCCAGCGGTGAAGCCGAGCTTTAGTGCATGGAAAGCGGGAGGTGCCGTCAGCCTGCGCGGCCTCCCGCATATTTTGGCCAATCGAGTTCCTCGAGTTCTTCAGAATCGTCCTCGTTGGCAAAAGGAAAGTCGAGCTCCTTATAGGGCCAGCGATAGCAATACATCGTGGGTTCCTCCAAGGGAATCTCGCCGGACTGGTATCGTTCCAACACGCGGTCGACAACGAGGCTCGTGAAACTATCGGTCACGGGTTTCAAGGTATTTTGATCCCATGTGAATTTTGGGTGGTAGATCAACTTGTATATTTCGTGGCGGTGCCGGTCGATGAAGTTGATCAATAGGTCGACGAACTCATGATTGGGAAGATAGGTCGGGACGTCCCGTGCGCACTGTTTGAGGACGAGGTAGATCAGGTGCGAAGATTCCTCGGTGCGGCTGTCTCTGTCGAGGGTGCTGACAATACCCGCTAAATACTCCGCCCGTTCCATTTCTAGACGTTCGAGCAAATTGATGACTATGGCCTTGTGGTCCATCCTTCATTCCTTCCGCCACTGACTCTCTGCGAAATCAGTTAAGAACGGGTTAATCTGGGCAAATGAGAAGAAGATCGTGGATTGTCGTTGGTTATATCGGTGGCGAGATTGGGGGCGCTGCTTGCAAATGCGCCCAAGACGGTTGGGTCGCGGCGTGATGAGGGGACGTCATCTCATTCCGGGGGTTGTCGCGCTGGCCTTCGCTGCTCCCGCGTTTGCGGGCGAACCACCGGTTGGCAATTGGCGGATTGTCGAAGCCGACTACAGTGACCAAGGCCACTGTGCCGTGACGGAGACGATTGAAATCAGTTTATCGCTGCGCCGTGTGCCGAGCGGAGTGGAGGGTGAGTATGTCGAGGCGCAGTGGAGGGACGGCGATTTCGGCAATTGTCGACGTCTTGGCGGGTTTCGTGCGACCTACACGGGCACCGTATCTCCCGCGTCGGCGGGTTCGGAAGGTTATGTCGCACGGCTGACGCTTCGCGATTGCCGGGACCGTGGCGAGCCGCACTGCCGGGATCTCCCCAGGGCGGCGACCAAGCCTCTCAAGCGATCTCGGGACCGCGACGGAGTTGTGCTCGACGGTATCTTCCTCGGGCGCGACGGATAGCGCCGATTTCGCTGGACGCTCCGGTCCGGGCCACTATCTTCCCTGACACCGGCCGGCGGCGACGTCCGGCCATTCGCTTCACTTTCAAGGATCGGGCTGACCATGACCATCAAGGGCAAGGCCTTCATAGCGGGGATTTACGAACATCCTACGCGGAAGGCGATCGATAAGTCCGTTGCCCAGCTTCACGCCGAGAGCGCCGCGGGTGCGCTCGCCGATGCGGGGCTTGGGCCGGACGACGTGGATGCATACTACTGCGCGGGTGACGCGCCGGGCCTCGGGCCGTTGTCGATGATCGACTACATGGGTTTGAAGAATGTGCGCCACATGGATTCGACGGAGACGGGCGGCTCTTCCTACGTGGTGCATATCGGACATGCCGTGCAGGCGATCGCCATGGGCAAAGCCAATGTCGCACTGATCACCCTGGCAGGACGGCCGCGCGCCGACGGTATGGCGACAGGCACTGCGCCGCGCAACTACGGCTCGGATGCGCCCGATGTTCCGTTCGAATTCATTTACGGGCCGACGGTCGTGAACATGTATGCGATGGCCGCGCGCCGCCACATGCACGAGTACGGCACTACCAGCGAGCAGATGGCGTGGATCAAGGTCGCGGCCTCGCATCACGCCCAGCATAACGAGCATGCGATGCTGCGCGACGTGGTCACGGTCGAGGACGTTGTGAGTTCGCCGATGATCGCCGATCCGCTTCACCGGCTCGATTGTTGTGTCATCTCCGATGGTGGCGGTGCCTTCATCGTCGTCAGCCCGGAAGTTGCGAAGTCGCTCAACCGCGATTGCGTCAAGATTCTGGGGCATGGCGAAGCGCCGAAGAACATCATGGCCGGTCAGGTCGATCTCACCTATACGGGCGGGCGTTACTCGGGCCCTGCGGCCTTTGAGGAGGCTGGCGTCAAGCCGAGCGACATGGACTACGCGTCGATCTACGACAGCTTCACCATCACGGTGCTGGAGACGATCGAAGACCTCGGATTTTGCGAGAAGGGTCAGGGCGGTGCCTTCGTTTCGGACGGCAACCTGATCTCGGGCGAAGGCAAACTGCCTTTCAACACCGATGGCGGCGGGCTCTGCAACAACCACCCGATGAACCGCGGCGGTCTGACCAAAGTGTTGGAAGCCGTCCGGCAGTTGCGTGACGAAGCGCATCCGGCGGTTCAGGTGAAGGATTGCCAACTGGCTGTCGCGCACGGCACAGGCGGATCTCTTGGCACGCGCATGGGTAGTTCAACCGTTATTCTGGGGAGGGCAGACGCATGAGTGCGGAACGCGTCCTGCCGGCGCCGCCGGCGAATATCGAACATGAAGAGTTCTGGGCCGCCTGCAACGACGGCAAGTTGATGCTGCCGCGGTGCAAGGATACCGGCCAGTTTTTCTGGTATCCGCGGAAGACCAGCCCGTTCACCTTGAGCGGCAACGTCGAGTGGATTGAAGCGTCCGGAAAGGGCGAGATCTACACCTATTCGGTCATGCGGCGGTCCGACCCGCAGTATGTGATCGCCTATGTCCGACTGGAGGAGGGCGTGACCATGATGACCAATATCGTCGATTGCGATCCAGATGCGCTCGACGTCGGCCAGGCGGTCGAATTGGTCATGCGGGAATCGGAAGGCGGCCAGAAAGTGCCGCTGTTCAAGCCGGCGGGCTGATCCGCCGGCTCTGGCGGGAGGACGTCATGTCTAGAGTGATCTACGAGAATCCGGCGGGCGCCGCGCCCGCCCAGGGACTCTATTCTCATGCAGCGCGGGTCAGTGCCGGCGACTTGCTCTTCGTTGCCGGTCAGCTCGCGGTTGCGGCGGACGGTTCGGTCGTCGGCAAGAACGATTTCGGAGCGCAGTTCCATCGCGTATTCGAGAATCTCGGAGACGTTCTGGACGGTCTTGGCGCCGGTTGGAACGATATTGCGAAGTTCACGACCTATATGGTGCACAGCCAGGATCTCGAGCAGTTCATGGCGCTCCGGGCTGAAGTTTTCCCTAGGCTTTTCGGCAGTGATGTTTTTCCACCGAACACGCTCCTCATGGTCGACCGGCTTGTGAAAGAAGAATTCTTGTTCGAGGTCGAAGCGGTCGTCGCCGTTCCGAAGGAATGATCAGATGCTGGGTGGACTGAAATCGCTGCTGTTTGGCAATGATGCGGAAGAAGCGGTCAAGGCGGGACAGCACGGTGATTCGGCATTGCACCACGCGGCGGCCGGTCTCCTGATCGAAGCAGCGATGCTGGACGGAGACTTTCATGAGGCGGAGCGCGAGCGCATCGAGACCTTGCTGAAAGACCGGTTCGAATTGCCGGCGGAGGAGGTCGCGACGCTGATCGCCGCCGCGGAAGAAGCGGCGAGAGAACGTGTCGAACTGCACACGATCACCAGGACGGTCCGCGACCACTTCGATCCTGAAGAGCGTATCCGAATGATCGAGATGCTGTGGGAAGTGGTCTATGCGGACGGCTCCCTCGACGATTTCGAATCGAATATGATGCGTCGTGTCGCTGGACTGCTCTATGTGAACGATCGGGAAAGCGGCGAAGCGCGCAAACGCGTGCAAGCGCGCATGACCCGCTAGCCGGCACTCACTGGCTCTTGCGGGCGTCTGCGACGGCTGACTCGAAAAAATCCTCCATTGCGCGGACCGATTCCATTGCGGTCTCCAGCCGCGTGCGTCCTTCGATTACCTTCTGACGCACAGATCGTCGCCAGTCGATGTCCTGCGCCAGCCGCACCGCGATATCTACGAAAGTCGCATCGTCGTCCGCGACCGTCTCAGTGGCGCCGATCAATGCCAACATGCCGGCACTGACACAGGCCCGCATCTCGCGGCCGCGCATCGTGACGATCGGCAAGCCCTGATAGATTGCCTCCAGCGTCGTATTGCCGCCGGACCAGCCGGGCGTATCCAGATAGATGTCGCCAAGGGCGTTCAGCGATTGGTACTTCTGCGGACTCAAATGCGGCAGAAATCGCAGATGCTGCTCCGGATCGAGCTGCATGTCGCGAAAAGCCGCGACCATGCGATCCCGCAAGATTGACATGTCGAACATCGAGCTGCCGCCGCCCAGGAAGACGAATAAGGCGTTGGGTACCTCGGCGGCGATCCGGGCATAGAGGCCGTCGTCCGCAGGAAGATACTTTTGCGGCGTCTGAAGACAGAGGAACAACGTTGCATCGTCGGGGAGATCGAAATGCGACCGCGCCAGTCCTGCCTCCTCAAGAGGCGCGGGCATATAGGGAAAAGAAACGCCGGGAAGCGTCACGAGCCGTTCCGAATAATGCGCGTCGGCGCCCTCGGGCTCGATCAACTCG
>MDTA01031636.1_pt1 | contig 13074 bp, 13 predicted proteins | sample 811151 | NCBI WGS metagenome assembly MDTA01 (sample SAMN05326648, study PRJNA326480) | marine metagenome | isolation source: seawater | place: Indian Ocean: South | collected 2010 | reverse complement strand
TTAATTATGCCATTAAAAAAAGTTAAAAACTCATTTTTATTATTTTTACAATTTTTTTCTAGTCCCAACATAAAGCAGTAAGGTAAAACTTCACTATATAAATTAAAATTTAGTCTTTTATTTTCAAATTTTGAAAAAAAGGTATTTTGGAAATTAAAAAGGATTTCTTTATTAATTGAGTTATCTATTAAATATAATTTATTATTTGAATATTTAATTTCTTTAACATCTCTAGACATAAAAATTGAAGGTATACTTTCTAATGTATGACTTGAGGGAGAATATGAATTTTCGAGTAAAATTGAATTTTCTTTTAATTTTTTAAAATTAACTAATTGATTTTTATTTTCGAATGCTATTGATGGATCAAATTCATCAAGTAATATCCATATAACTTTTTTGTTAGATGTATTGTTGAAAAATTTTAAATTTACCTTATCATAATTGTAATATCTTAATAAAATTGTGTAAGTTAATATAATTAAAAAAATTATTGAAAAAGAAAAAATAAATTTATGAATGTAATAAATTTTTCTTTTTAAAATTAAAATAAATAAAAAAAATAAAATCAAATAAGGAATAATCTTTTTTAAAAATAAAATTAGTATTTTATTATCAATTATATTGGAAAATAAATTTTCAAAAATTGTAGATAGTGTAATTACATTTGAGTAAAATAGTGTAGTTTCTATTATTTTTACTAAAATATATGAGAACAGAATACTTATTATAAAATCTTTCATTTTAGAAGAATTATTAATCTTTGTTATTAAACTTGTTACTATGATGAAGAGGAAAATTGAAAAGATGAAAAGAAATAAAGTATTAAAGAATAAATAAGATGGATGTAAGAAAAATCTTTTATTCCATAAGAAGAAATAATTCTCAGAAATAATCAGACTAAAACTAATTATTAAAAAATAACGTTTTTCGTCAACTAAATTATATAAATTGGTCATTTGATTTAATTACTTTTATGATTTAATTATAAAAAAAACAAAACAAATTTTAATAATTAATCTATGCTAATATGAAAACTTTTTGTTTCGATTTAGACGGTGTTATTTGTAAAACTCAAAAAAACAATTACAAATCAGCAAAACCAATAAAAAAAATAGTAAGTTTGATCAATAAACTATATCAAAAAAATAAGATTATAATATTTACAGCAAGATACATGGGCAGATCTGGAGAAAGTGCAACTAAAGCTAAAAAAAAGGGTTATAAATTTACACAAAAACAATTAAGCACTTGGGGACTAAGTTATCACAAATTGATAATGGGAAAACCTTCTTACGACGTTTTCATTGATGATAAAAATTTAGAATTTGTAAAAGACTGGTATATAAAATTTGAAAAAAAATTTAAAAAAGATTTTTAAGTAGTTTTTTAAAAATAGCATTCACGAAAATAATTCCAATAAAAAATAAATTTTGTTTATTTTTTATTCTAATCTTTGATTCTTCAATTAAGTGTTCAAAAAATGAAATTTTTGAGGAAAATCCTCCACTTGCAACGTTACCAATTAATTCTTTTTTGTTAGTAACTGATCCAATATATCCTTTTTTTATCATCCTAAAATAGAGATCAAAATCAGATGAACATTTAAATCTTAAATCATAAAGACCGATTTTTTGATAAATATTACGTTTTAAAAAAAAACCTGTAGAGTGAGCTGTAGCAAAATCAAAATTATAATATATCCGCTCAGGATCTAGAGAGAATTTGATTATCTTCTTTTCAGTGTAATTTCTAACAACTGTGCCAAAAACATAATCAATATTTTTTGAATTAAATATTTTAATTATTTTTTTTAACGCGTTTTTATAAAAAAAATCACCAGAATTACAAAAAACAATTATATCATTTTTAGACCTTCTAATTCCCTTATTCATTGCATCATAAATACCATTATCTTTTTCTGAAATTATTTTATTAATTTTTCCTTTATATTTTTTAATTATTGATAATGTTTTATCTACAGATTTTCCATCAATGATAATGTATTCAAATTTGAGACCTTTTTTATTTGAAATCACTGATTTGATAGTTTTTTCAATATTTTTTTGATCATTTTTTACTACTGTAATTACTGTTAAAGAGTGATTTTGTTTTGCCATTAAATTTTTTACGTAACTATAAAAAAAAATCTATACTATAATTAAAATAAAAAGATACATTTAATATTTATTTTTAAATATTAATCATATGAAAAAAAAAAAAGAATTAATATCAATAATAATTACTAATTTTAATAAAGAGAAATATATTGTAAAATCTATAGAAAGTGTTGTAAATCAAAATTATAGTAATTTTGAAATCGTAGTATTTGATGATTGTTCAACAGATAATTCAATTAATTTAATTAAGAAATTTAAAAAAATTAAATTAATTAAAAATCATAAAAAAAAATTTGTTTCCGGCCCTTTGAATCAAGTTTATGGTATTTCGAAAGCATTTAATGTTTGTAAAGGAGAATTAATATGTCTTCTAGACTCTGATGATAGATTTGAAAAGAATAAATTAAAAGAAATAAATGATTTTTTTTTAAAAAACACTTTAATAAATTTTGTGGTAAATTTTCCTCAAAAAAGATCTAATTTTAATTTAAAAAGAGTTCAAGTAGATAATTCTATTTGGCCATCAATTTTTCCTACTAGTTGTATTTCTTTCAGAAGATCTTTTTTTTTGAAATTTAAGAAAAAATTAATCCCAAAAAATTTTCCCAATTTAGAAATTGATGCAAGATTAATAATCTATGCTTATCATAATAGTTTAAATAAAAAGATAACTATTATGAGAAAAAAGCTTACAAATTATATTACAAGTCATAATAATATTTCATCTTATTACCCTAAATTTTCAGTAAATTGGTGGCGTAAACGAAAAGAAGCTTTTGATTATTTAAAATATATCTTAAAAACTAAAAATAAAAACTTCATTAGAAGTTTGGACTACTTCATAACCAATATGATATATCTATTAACCCTTTTGAAAAAAAACTAATTTTATGACTGATTATAATTATAAGTTTAATTCTTTTGTAGCAAGTCAGTTAGAATCTTTTAAAAATTCTACAATATTAGAATTTGGGGTTAAAGAGGGTAGATCAACAAAAGTTTTTTTACAACATTGTAAAAAAAATGGAGGTAAATTATTCTCTATAGACATAGATAATTATAAAGATAAATTTAATGATTCTAATTGGACTTTTATACTATCAAGAGATGATAATTTTGATTATTTAGAAAATTGTCTTCCAAAAAAATTTGATATTATCTATTTAGATAGTCTACATGAAGCAGATCATGTAGAAAAAATTTTTTATCATTATTTTCAAAAATTGAAAATTGGAGGTCTTTTTTTTATAGATGATACTTCTTGGTTACCTTATATAAAAAACGCTTCTAGAGAAAATTTCTATTGTGAAATAAATAATAAAGAAACTTTTGATAAGTTACTTGAAATATATAACGTTAATTTTGATAAATTTGACATAATTTTTGATTTTACCTCTTCTGGATTATGCAAGGTTATTAAAAAATCAGAAGGTTTGGTTAAATCAAAAAAAATACATACTCGCATTTTATCTTTAAAAAACTTTATAAGAAAAATTATTAGATTTTTTAAAAAAAAATGAAAACTTTTATTGGAATTACCGGTTGCTCAGGAAGTTTGGGTAAAACTTTATTAAAAGTTGGAAAAAATAATAGGTTCGTTTGTTTTTCAGGAGATATTAGAAATTTTGATCATGTTCGAAATTGGTTTAAAAGAAATAATCTTAGGGCAGTCATTCATTTAGCTGCTATTGTGCCAATTAAAGATGTAAATAATAATAAAAAAAAAGCTAAAGATGTAAATTTTCTGGGAACTAAAAATATTATTGATAATATAAAACGATCAAAAGTAGAATGGTTTTTTTTTTCGTCAACGTCTCATGTCTATAGCTCGTCTTATACTAGGATATCTGAAAGAGGTAAAAAAAGTCCAATTTCTTATTATGGGAAAACAAAATTACTAGCTGAAAATTATATTTTAAAGCAACTTTATAGATCCAATGTAAGATATTGCATAGGAAGAATTTTTAGTACATCAAATAAAGACCAAAAAAAAAACTATTTGGTGCCAGATTTAAAAAAAAGAATTAAAAAAACAAAAAAAAAAATTATATTGAAGAATTTAAATCATTATAGAGACTTTATTTCTATGCAAGAAATATCTAAGATAATTCTGGCTCTTTACAAAAAAAAATATCTAGGAATAATAAATATTGGCAGGGGACATGGTGTTCATTTAAAAGATATAGCTAAAATTATATGTAAGAAGTATAAAAAAGAATTTAAATTCGAAGATAATAAGAAACCAACGTATCTCATCTCAAATAATCTTAAATTAAAAAAGTTGTTCAAACTAAATAAAAAAACAAATCTAGCAAAATTAATTTTTTAAAAGTGTATTTAATTTATTACTATCTTATTTCTCTATCTATTTTAGGATATGGTTTATTGATCAATAAGAGTTTAAAAATTAATTCAAAAAATTTAGGAGTTATTGGTATCATTGGAATTTTTTTTCTTATTTTAATATCGTACTTTAGTACTCTATTTTTGGCGCATGATTACTATTTTAATTCTATAATATTAATTGTCGGATTAACTTTAGTTATATACTTTTTAAAAAATTTACGAACATATAAGGCTGACATAATCTTATTTTTTACAGTTTTTTCAATATTATTCATATTCATTCTAGTCGGTAAAAATCATGATGATTTTCCATACTATCATTTTCCTTATATTCATCTTTTGACTCAAGATAATCATCCTTTTGGATTAGGTCTTTTAAACAATGGTTTTAGAAACCAATCATCTTTATTCTTTTTTAATTCATTATTTTATCTTCCCAAAATAGATATTTATTTCTATCATATTGGATCTGTATTTTTTTTAGGATTTACAAATTTATTTCTACTAAAAAACATTTTCGATCAGAGTACTTTTAAAAATTTTAAATTCTACAATTTAATAAATCTATTTTTTTTTATTTTTATCAACGTTTTTTTTTATAGGCTTTCTGAGTATGGAACTGATAGATTGGGATCAATATTAATAATTTTAGCATTTATAATTTTATTATTTATTGTCAATAACAATCTTAAATTTAAACAATCAAATAATGAGCTTATCAAATTCTTTGTAATAATAGGTTGTATTGCAATTTCAATGAAACCATTTTATTTGATTTATATTTCTCTTTTATTTTTTTTCATATATTACCCACATTTAAAAAATTTTTTTTTTGAATTCTTAAAATCAAAACTATTCATACTAGTATTTTTTTTCATATTTTTTTCGTTCTTTTTTAATTTTATAAATTCAAGTTGTATTGTATTTCCTGCGCAATTTACTTGTTATGAAAAATTATCTTGGTCTATCCCAAAAAATGAAGTTGAAAATGTAAAAATTTGGTATGAACTTTGGGCAAAAGGTGGTGCAACACCTAATTTTGTTGTAGAAAACAGACTCGAATATATTAACAATTTTAATTGGATACAAAATTGGTTAAATGTCTATTTTTTTAATAAGATATCTGATTATTTATTTAGCATTACATTACTTTCTATAATTTTTTATTTGAGTTTTTTTTCAAAAGGAAAAAAAATTGTTCAGAAAAGAAAATATTATATTTTATTTATTTTTTTAATTTTATATTTAATTGAATGGTTTTTATTTCATCCCAGTTTAAGATATGGAGGATATCATATATTTATATTAATAGTTTCTATACCATTAATAATGAGAATTGAAAAATTTGAATTTTCATGGATATCATTTAGAAAAAAAGCGATCATATTAGTGATGATTTCACTAGTGATTTTTTTTGGTAGAAATATCCTTAGACTTAACAAAGAGTATAATGTTTATAATTATAATATTTTTAAAGATATGAATTATAAATTTATAGGTGGAGATCGAGATTATTATTTTCGATATGAAAAATTAATAAATGAAAAAGACTTTAATTATGAATATAAAGTTTTTTTAGGAAAAAAAATTTTAGTAATTAAGAATTAACAATGAAAAAAATTTGTTATTGGGCACCTTGCTTAGATAAAGTTGGAACGTACAAAGCGGTTATTAACTCTGCACTATCTTTAAGCAAGTATTCAAAAAGATCTTTCCAAGTTTACATTATTAATGCTTGTGGTGAGTGGGATGATAAAAAAATTTTTTTTATTAAAAATAATATTAAAATTATAAATTTAAACTTTAGTTATTTTAATTATCTGCCAAAAATAGGTTATTTCAATAGCAGATTTTCTTATTCATTAATATTTATTCTCTCAATAATTCCATTATTTAAATTTTTAATAAAAATTAAGCCTGATTTTTTTATTGGACATTTAGTTACTGCCTTACCAATATTTTTATTTAATCTTTTTGATTTTAAAACAAAATTTATTTTAAGAATTTCAGGTTTTCCAAAACTTAACTTTTTGAGAAAAAACTTTTGGAAAAAGTCTTCAAAAAAAATTTTTAAAATCACTTGCCCGTCAGAAGATCTAAAAAAACAAATAGCTGAAAGAAATATATTTACAAAAAACAAACTCCTATTTCTTCCTGACCCAATCATTAATGTGAGTAGATTTAGATATCAATTAAAACAAAAAAAAAAAGAGACTAAAAAACAAAATGAATATTTTCTAGCAGCAGGTAGACTAACTAAACAAAAGAATTTTATTTATCTAATTGATGAATTTAATAATTTTTTAAAAGATAATCCTAAAAATAATCTTTTAATTTTTGGAGAAGGTGAACAAAGAAAAAAATTAGAAAAAAAGATAGAGTCTTTAAATCTAAATAAAAAAGTGTTTCTCATGGGATTCAATAACAATATTTACTCTTATATGAAAAATGCTAAAGGATTTATTTTATCTTCATTATGGGAGGATCCCGGCTTTGTAATAATTGAAGCAGCATTTTCTAATCTTTTTATAATATCAAGTGATTGTAAGAATGGACCTAACGAGTTTTTGTTAAACGGAAAAGCTGGTTTATTATTCACAAGCAATAAGAAAAAAAAATTGAGTGATACTTTAAACATTTTCGAAAAAATGAGTCAAAATCAAATTAGTTCAATGAAATTAATCGCTAAAAAGAATTGTTTAAAATACACTTTGTTTAGACATCATATTTTTTTAAACAAAATTTTAAATTCTAATTAATCTGCATAATATTATTTATAAGCTTATCATATTTATTTAAATTTTTTTTGTAATCGTATTTATTTAAATTTTTGAAACACAGATTAATTTTTTTTTTAATTTTTTTTTTATTATCATTTATATATCTAATCTTTTCGGCTAGCTCTTGATAATCTCCAATTTTAAAAAAAAACCCCCCTTTCCCATTTAATAATATTTCTTTTGGTCCAGTAGGGCAATCTGTTGACAAAATTATCTTTCTTAAGCTTGCTGCTTCAAGAAGAACATTTGGTAATCCCTCATATTTAGATGATAGAATAAAAATATCACTTTGGCGAATTACTCTGTAAGGGTTTTCAATAAAATTTTTTAATTTAATGTATCTTTGAAGTTTATTATCATTAATAAATTTTTGCATATTGTTTTTTTCAATTCCTCTTCCAAAAATTAGTAATCTAAAATCGACTTGATCTTTTAAAATTTTGCATGCTTTTAGAATCGTAATTTGATCTTTTTGATCTGTAAATCTTCCTAAATTTAACAATTTTAAACATTTATTTTTTTTAAAAAAAGGGTCAGGTTTACCTACATTTGATTTTTTTTTTATATTTTTCAAATCAAGTGGATTAAAGATACAATTTACTTTTATATTAAATTTATTCTCCATTTGTTTTTTAAATTCAATACTATTTACAATGACACAATCCGCTTTTGAAATTAAGTACTTATAAATTATTTCTTTTATAGTGTTGTGGGACCATCCTGAGGGCGATGAATTGCTTCTTACAATAATATTTATATTTAATAATTTACAAACAATAATGCAATATATATTTGCTTGAAAAGAAAGTACTGTAGAATTTTTGTTTTTAATAAGAAACTTAAATAAAATAACTAAACATATCAAGTACTTAAGTCTGATATGAAGTTTCTCGTAGAAATTTTTACTAGGACCTAAATATTTAATATTCTTATTAAAATTTGACAATTTATTACGTGAGAGAGTACAAATTTTTATTTTTTGAAACTTTGTAGATAAATGATTTGCAATTATGAATAAGTTTTTTTCAACACCTCCACCACCAATGAATGGCATGAATAATATTAGATTTCTGTTATATGTCATTTAAAAAACATAATTTCTTATTTTGTTATTGAGATTTTAAATGATAAATAAATTATAATTAGCAATGAATCAATTAATAAAAGATAGAAAATATATATTTTCAAAATTTAATTACATTTTAATTACAATTTTGCCAATAACTCTTTTAGTTGGTTCCATGGCAAGCAATATCACAGTTGTTTTAATTGGTTTATTTTTTATTATAGACTCTATAATAAGAAAAAATAATTTTTTTTTAGAGGATAAAAATTTTTATTTCTTAATAATCATTTATTTATATCTAATTTTTAACTCAATTTTTATTTCAAATCACCCAGAAGCACCTTTTAAAGCTTTAGCATTTATAAGATTTATACTATTGGCATATGCTATCAATTTTTATTTTAAACTTTATAACAATTCTTTTTTAAAAATATGGGCATTAATATTTCTTATAGTAAGCTTTGATATATTGTTTGAATTTTTTTCTGGCAAAAATATCTTAGGTTTTGAAAGTACTTATAAGGGAAGAATAGCAAGTTTCACGAGAGATGAATTAAAGATCGGAGGTTTTTATTTTGGATTTTTATTTATCTGTTTAGCTTTTTTTGAAAATAAAAAAAAATTATTCGGATTATTTTTTATTATTTTTTTTATTATTGCTTTAATTATTGGAGAAAGATCAAACTTTTTAAAGATTTTTATAATGTATTTTATATATCTCCTTTTTTTTATTAATATTTCTTATCTTAAAAAATTAGCAATAATTTTTTTAATTCCCACTTTAGGTATCTTATTAATTAATAATTCAACTGTTCTTGAAAAACGATACAAGTCTTCAAAATATTCAAGTTTGATTAAAATTTTTAACCAAACTGAAAAAAATAATCTGATAGAGATAATTAAAAAGGATATACACTTATCACATTATTATATTTCTATTAAAATATTAAAAGAAAATTTCGTATTTGGAAAAGGATTTAAGACTTACAGAATTGAAAGTTTTAACGAGAAATATTTTGATGATAATTTTAAGTTTACTGTTGGTTATGGTTCTACTCACCCTCATCAATTACATTTTGAATTACTTTCTGAATTTGGTATTTTAGGATATTTATTGATTGTAACAAATTTATTATTTGTCTTAGTGAGAAGTCTATATGATAAAAAAGAATTCCTTATGAAAAGTGGATTTTTATTTATATTCGCAACTTTAGTTCCACTCCTACCTTCTGGTAGTTTTTTTACTAGTTATGTCGCTACAATTTTTTTTATTAATTATTCTTTTTTAATGAAAACAAATACTAATGCAAAACAAATATATAAACTGTGAGTAAATTAACATTATTAATTCCTGCGAATAAAGAGGCAGAATCGTTACCCTTTTTTTTAAAAGAATTAGAAGATTTTGAATTTGATAAGTTAATTGTGCTTCAAAAAGAAGATGAGGAAACAATTAAATCAATATCAAAATTTAAAGATATTAAAATTCATACTCAAAAAAATAAAGGTTATGGTAGTGCTCTAAAAGAAGGTTTAAATGAAATTAAAACAGAGTTTTTTTGTATTATAAATGCAGATGGATCCATGGATCCTAAATATTTAAAAGAAATGTTGCTTTTATGTAAAAATAAAGATTTTGTCTTTGCTTCAAGATATCTTAAGGGCGGAGGAAGTGATGATGATGATTTAATTACTTTTGTAGGAAATCAGCTCTTTTCTTTTATGGGAAATATTTTATTTAAATTAAATTTATCAGACATTTTATACACTTATGTGATAGGTAAAACCAATTCTGCTAAAAGTTTATTATTAAAATATCACGATTTTAGAATCTGTGTTGAACTACCTATATCTGCTAAATTGAATGATCTTAATTACTCATCTTTACCAAGTATGGAGAGAAAAAGAATTGGAGGTAAAAAAAAGGTAAATGCTCTTAAAGATGGATTTTTAATCTTAACGGCAATATTTGAATTATTTTTTTTGAAGATTTTCAAAAAAAAATAAACTATTTTTTAATTAAAATACATTGACCCATGTAATTTTTTATTATGTGAAAATTTTTATTATATTTATTTTCAATTTCGTAAATAAATTTTTTAATTCCATCCACACCCCAAATACCAAAATCATCAAAAATTATTATACCACCAGTAATTATTTTATTTCGGATGAAATTAAAAATTTTTTTTGTGTCATTGTAAGTATTAACATCTACATGACAAAGCTTAATTTTTTTGATGTTTACCGTAATTTTTTTTGGAAAATATGATTTAAAAACATAAGTGTTAGATAATTTAAGCTCCTTAATCTTTTTTTCAACAAAAACTATGTCATCAAAGTAAAAAATTTCTTTTTTATGAATTCCATCATTTTTTTTAAATCCTGAAAAACTATCAAAAAGATAAGTATTTCCTTTCTTATTTCTTTTTGACATTAAAAAACCAGAGCCTCCTAATAAACATCCAATATCTAAAATTAATCCATCATAATCTTTCACATTTGTTGAACACTGCCAAAGAGTATAAGCTCTTGGCGGATCTAGAAGAGTTAAGTCTTTAATTAATTTATAGAATTTTAAGAATTCACTATCTTTTTTCCAAGGCGCGTGTGTGGCTGGTGATATGATTATCTCATCCATTTCATCAAGCTTACAAATTATATTAACAAAAAATCTTATTGTATTTTGAATAATCTTTTTGATAAATTTTAGAATAAAACTTTTTGTATTACCATATGGATGATTAATTTTTTTCATGATGATTTATTATTACAAATAAGACACTTATATTTTTTCCTCTCTAAAGTAAAAAAACTTTCATTACATTTATTACATTTAATGTCAAAATTATAAGTTTTGTTAATTTCATAAAATTTTTGATTTATAAAAATTTCCTTTAGTTTTATTGAGATTAAATCAAAAAAACTTATTAAGATTTGAAGTTTAGGAATTTTAGATTTTCCTTTATTTCTGTCTCTAAAATGTATAGGAGTCTCAATTAGGTTCGCATTTAATTTTTTCATTAACCATACCAATTTTACACCTAGGCTGTATCCTTGTGCATTTAACTCATCAAAAGGTAATCTTTTTAAAAGTTTTACGCTATATACTCTAAAAAAAGTTGTAATTTCGTTTAATTTAATATTTAGAAATTTTTTGGCAAAAAAATTACCACAATTAGAAACAATCTTCCTTAGTCCTTTATAATCACTTTTTGCACCCTCACAAAATCTAGATCCAATGACGAAATTATTTGGTCCTTTTTTTTTTAAGAGTTTTGGTATGTAGCTAGGATCATGAGAAAAATCAGCATCCATAGTAACTAAATAATCATATTTAAATTTAATAGAATAAAAAATAGAAAGTTTATGTGCTGTACCTAAGCCAAGTTTTTTTGGCCTCTCAATTAATTCTATATTTTTATCATTTAAATTTATTAATAACTCCTTTGTTTTATCATCAGAAAAATCATTAATTATTAATATTTTTAAATTTTGACTAAATTTTCTTATTTCTTCAATGAGACTTTTAAGATTTTCAGCCTCTTTATATGTTGCTATTGCTATTAGTATCTTTTTATTATCTTTCATAAATAAGCCTTTTTTATTTGATACTTAAAAAGTAAAAAGAGATAAAAAATAACATTATATTGATGTCATATTTAATGAAATTTTTAATAAACTTTATTTATAATTTTTTTCCATTTTATCATTTAGTATTAACATTTTTTTGTGTGATAAAAAAGTAGGGATAAAATGAAAGTAAGTATCATAATGCCATATTATAAAAAATCGAGTTATATAGATGAAACAATAAATTCTATTTTAAATCAAACTTTTAAAGAATTTGAGATTATAATTGTTGATGATGAATTAAACGAAGATAGCTTAAAAGTTTTAAATGATATCAAACAATTAGATAAAAGAATAAATATCTTTAAAAATAAAAAAAATTTAGGAGCTGGTCAATCAAGAAATAACGCAATTAATTTATGTAATGGTGAGTATATAGCATTTTGTGATTGTGATGACTTATGGAAATCTAACAAATTAGAAACACAACTCAAAATTATGCATAAATTAAATTTAGAATTTAGTCATACGAGTTATGAAATAATTGATAAAAAGAGCTCTAAAATTGGTTATAGAGAGGCTAAAGAAAATTTAAGTTTTTTACAATTACAAAAATCATGCGATATAGGTTTGTCTACTGTAGTCTTAAAAAAAAATTTATTTGATAATCAAAAATTTAGATTTGGAGAAATTAAAACTAAAGAGGATTACATACTTTGGTTATCACTTGCAAAAAACGATATTAGAATTTTTGGGATCAAGGATTACCTTGTTTCATGGAGAAAAAGTAAAGACTCTTTATCTTCTTCAACATTTCAAAAATTTTTTGATGGATATAGAGTATATAAAGATTATTTACATTATAGTAGATTAAAATCTTTGTATTATCTATTTATATTAAGTTTAAATTTTATTTTAAAAAGATTTAAATGAGCCATTTCTTTTATTTATTTTTATTAACAATTTTGATTATTTTTTTAAACAAATTTTTAATTAATTCAAATTTTTTAGTTAGTGAAACTGGTGATAGACATCAAAAATTTGCCTCAAATAAAATAGTTCCTTTAACCGGGGGATTATTTTTATTTTTAAGTTTTTTATATTTTATTAATTATGAAATGCTATCGTTTATTTTATTTTCTTTTTTGATTTTTATTTTAGGTATATTTTCAGATTTAAAGGATATTAA
>MDTA01149892.1_pt1 | contig 13076 bp, 10 predicted proteins | sample 811151 | NCBI WGS metagenome assembly MDTA01 (sample SAMN05326648, study PRJNA326480) | marine metagenome | isolation source: seawater | place: Indian Ocean: South | collected 2010 | reverse complement strand
TGCATCATTTGCTCTATTGGTTCCAGAAGATGAAGCAGCACCCATAATAGCTGTACCACTATTACTTAGTACTGTTTTTGCATCCTTCAAATCAATATTCTGCGTGTAATGATGTGTGATAACCTCGGCAATTCCCTTGGATGCAGTTGATAATACTTCATCAGCTTTTGAAAAGCCAGCCTTGAAACCTAAATTACCATATACTTCTCTTAGTTTATTATTATTAATAATAATTAAAGAATCAACGTGATTTCTTAATTTTTCAATTCCAGTCTGAGCTTGATCATTTCTTAATTTTCCTTCAAAATTAAAGGGAGTAGTAACAATTCCCACTGTTAATATGTTCATTTCCCTAGCCATCTGGGCAATTATAGGAGCCGCTCCGGTCCCTGTTCCTCCACCCATTCCTGCCGTGATAAAAACCATTTTTGTGTTAACATTGAGCATTGCCATGATATCCTCTGCACTCTCAAGGGCAGCCTTCTCTCCAACTTCTGGATTTGCTCCAGCTCCTAATCCCTCCGTTAGGTTAACCCCCAACTGAATTTTATTGGGTACTCCACTATTATTTAGTGCTTGCGCATCGGTATTACAAATAACGAAATCAACTCCTTTAATTCCTTGATGATACATGTGATTGATAGCATTACTACCTCCACCTCCAACACCAATGGCTTTAATTACATTAGATTGATTTTTTGGTAAATCAAAACTAATTCCTAAATCTAAATTTTCATCCATGGTAAAATATTTATTTTATTATTCAGCATTATCTAAAAAGTCTTGTAGATTCTTTGTTAGTTTTTCTAAAAAAGACTCTCTCTTAATTTTTATTTTTTTAGTTTGTTCTTCTGTATCTTCACAATTATCCTTTTCATTAATATTAGTCAAACTATCTTCTTGATTTGAGTTTTCAAATTCAAAATTTTCGATATTATTTTTTTCAATTTTTGAAAGACCATCCATTACTAATCCAACAGCTGTAGCATACAGTGGACTAGTGACATTTTTATCAGTGTCACCAGCCAAATGCTCATTTGGATAACCAACTCTGGTATCCATTCCAGTTACGTATTCAACCAATTGCTTTAGATGCTTTAGTTGGCTTCCACCGCCAGTTAATACAATTCCTGCAATCAATTTTTTCTTTTGCTCTTCGTGACCATAATTCTTGATCTCTAAATAGACTTGTTCTATAATTTCTACAGTTCTCGCATGAATTATTTTTGAAAGATTTTTTAATGAAATTTCCTTAGGGTCTCTTCCACGTAAGCCTGGGATTGATACAATTTCGTTTTCTTTGTTTTCACCAGGCCAAGCAGACCCAAATTTTACTTTTAATAATTCTGCCTGCTTTTCAATAATAGAACACCCCTCTTTAATATCTTCAGTAATAACATTTCCACCGAATGGTATAACAGCAGTATGTCTTATAATTCCGTCCTTAAATATCGCTAAGTCTGTGGTTCCTCCACCTATATCAATTAAAGCAACTCCAGCTTCTTTTTCTTCATGATTAAGTACTGCATTGGCTGACGCTAACGGTTCAAGTGTAATTCCATCTAAATCTAGACCAGCACTTTTAATACATCTTCCAATATTTCTGATTGAAGAAACTTGACCAACAACAACATGGAAATTAGCCTCTAATCTACCTCCATACATTCCTACAGGCTCCTTAATCTCAGCTTGTCCATCAACTTTGAATTCTTGTGGTAAAACATGAATAATTTCTTCTCCAGGAAGCATCACCAATTTATGTACCTGATTAATTAATTTCTCTATATCGCTTTCGTCTATAACTTGTTCTGAATTATTTCGAGTTATGTAATCGCTATGCTGAAGACTCCTTATATGTTGTCCTGCAATTCCAACCGTAACACCTTCAACCCGAACCCCAGAAAGTTCTTCTGCCTCTAAAACAGCTTGTTGAATTGATTGAATTGTTTGGGTTATATTATTTACAACTCCTCTGTGAACCCCAAGACTGATTGATTTCCCAACACCCAAAATCTTCATTTTATTATATTCATTCGTTTGGCCAATCATCGCGACTATCTTAGTTGTGCCTATGTCTAACCCAATTGAAATCGTGTTTTCTTTCATATTCATTATTTTTTTAGCACTACAACTTGATTTTCAAATTGCAGATTTATTTTTTTATAGTTTTCAATATCATTTTTTCTAATAACCCTATGATAAAAAGCTTTCAGGTTTTGAATTTTATTCTCTAATTTGTTATTGTAACCTAACTCAATGAATGTATTAATACCATTTAGCTTTAAATTAATTTGCTGATTATCATTTATAATAATCTGAGAGATATTTTGATTCAAAAATTTATCGTCTCTTATCATTAATGAGACCTTCGTTAAATAATCCAAATCAGAGAATTGATTGTAACCAAAAATTATGGGAACATCCAACGAATGTAATTTTGAAAGGCTCATAAAATTTGAATTTTTATCTAAGTAGAAAATACTGTCACTAGTAATTACTCTAGCAACAGGCTCCTTTTGTTTTATATTAACATATAATTTATTCCCTACCATTGTATAAACTTGTGCTTTTTCTACAAAAGTATTTTTATCTATTTCATATTCAATTTTAGATAATGTAATCAAGTCCTTTGGAGTATAAATATATTTACTGATACTTTTTTTAATAGAGTCAGCAGAAATAAAATATGTTGAGTTAGGTTTAATAACTACATCAATACTTTCAATAATTCTACTATTGTTATAATAATTAGAGGCATAAAATATTACAATTGAAAATATGAAAATAAAAACTAGTAATATTTTGCTCCAATTAAATTGCATATTCTAACTCACTTTTTATCTGTTCTACTTCTTTACTTATATCTCCAGCCCCTAATGTTACGTTAACCTTAAAACCAATATTTTTAATCATATTTGTTAAATCTGATTTCTTTGATAAATATTTATATTTTGATTTGATTTTTTTTAATAAAATTTTTGAGCTTATTCCATTTATTGGCTCTTCTCTTGCTGGATATATCTCCAATAAAATAACAGCATCAAAGTCTGATAGTACTTCTGCAAATTAGTCTAAAAAATCTCTAGTTCTTGAAAATAAATGTGGCTGGAATACAACTAAAAGGTTATCATTTGGATAAATCAGTTTTAACGTTTTAAATACCTGTTTTATTTCCTCAGGATGATGAGCATAATCATCAATTAAAACCATTTTTTCTTTATCTATTTTATATGAAAACCTTCGTTCTATACCTTCAAAAGATTCTAAAGCATTGAAAATTTGTTTTTCCGAAACACCCAATTTTAGGGCAATTGAAACCGCAGCAGTTGTATTCATAATATTATGATTACCTTGAAGATTAATTTTTAAATTTTTGATTGTAGATTCATTAAAATGTAAATCAAATTGTGAAAAACTCTTATTGCATATGATATTTTTAACGATATAATCTAAATTATCAGATTTTCCATATTTTAACGAGTAAATATCAACCTGTTCATTTGAAATTAAAAAACCTCCATCGACCAAATTATTTTTAAATTCTATAAACGCATTATTTAAATTATCTGAATGTTTATAAAAATCTAAATGATCAATATCTATAGAGGTAATACAAGAATAATTTGGGGTTAACCTTAAAAAAGACCTATCAAATTCATCAGCTTCAACCAAAATATAATCTTCTCCGTTGTATATAAAATTAGAATTGTAGTTTTCCATAATTCCTCCAACAAATGCACAAAAAGATAAATCAGCTACTTTTAAAATATGGGCTAAAATTGCTGTTGTAGTGGTTTTCCCGTGTGTTCCAGCAATTGCAATACATTTACCTAATTTTGAGATTATTTCTAAAACCTCAGATCTTTTATATACTTTAAATTCATTTTGCATAAAAACTTTAAGTATCGAATGTGTTTTTGAAATTGCTGGTGTATAAACAATTAATGTATTTTTTTTATGCTCAATGAATTCGCTTATAATTAGTTCATTAGAATCGTATATCACATTTGCTCCCAATTCGCTAAGGCCTTCAGTTAAAAATGATTTTTCTCTGTCATAACCAAACACACTAATATTTTTTTGAAGAAAATACTTTGCTAGTCCGCTCATACCGATTCCTCCTATGCCAATAAAAAAAACTTTATTTATCGATTCTAAATTCATCAATTTGTCAATTTTTTTATTTCATTAACAATATCAATAGTAGCGTTTATAAAAGCTGTTCTCTTGATATTTTTTGAAAGTTTATTTCTAAGTTCTGATGATGAATTTAATTCAGAAATTCTCTTTTTTAAATCATCAATATTTTTTTCTTCAACTAATAAAGCTCCCTCATTTTGAACTACCGCCAAGGCATTTTTAAGCTGATGATCTTCAGCTACATTTGGAGATGGAATAAATATTACAGGCTTTCCGACAATAGATAATTCTGAAACAGAACTCGCGCCTGATCTTGAAATTATAAAATCGGATACTGAATAGGCTAAAGCTATATCATCAACGAAATCAAACAACTTGATATCATAAGAAATAACTTTTTGTTTGTACTGATCATAGTATAACTTTCCACATTGCCATATCACCTGAAGATTAATGTATTTTAAATAATCAACAATAGAATAAATAGCTTTATTAATTTATCTTGAACCCAAACTACCTCCAATAACAAGCATTGTTTTTTTGTTTGGGTCTAAATCAAAAAATTCGATGCCTTTATCAAATAAATCTGAGTGTTCAGAAATATTTGATCTTACAGGGTTTCCTGTTAATACAATCTTATTTTTGGGAAAATATTTTTCCAAATTTTCATAAGCAACACAAATTTTATTTACTCTTTTTGATAATAATTTATTTGTGATGCCGGGTAAGGAATTTTGTTCCTGTATTAATGTTGGTATATTTAAAAGATTTGCTACATAAACAATAGGACCGCTAGCATATCCTCCGGTTCCAATTACAACATTAGGCTTAAATCTTTTGATTATAATCAATGATTGAAAAAGGCTGATTAATAACTTTAATGGAACTAAAATATTCTTTAAAAAATTAGTTCTGTTGAATCCTGAAATCCATAAACCCAATATATAAAATCCATATTTCGGCACAATTTTCATTTCCATTTTATTGTTAGCACCAACAAATAATATCTCTGAATTCTTATCTCTTAATAATAACTCACTTGCAATAGTAATTGCAGGATATATGTGTCCTCCTGTACCACCACCAGATAAAATTATTCTCTTTATATTCATTTAAATTGTCTCTTTTAATATGTCCAATGGACTTTCTTCATCATTATTAATCTCTATTTCAGAACCATTCTTAACACTTTGGATAATCCCAATAGCAATACAAGTCATCCAAATTGATGTTCCACCGCTGCTTATTAGAGGAAGCGGTTGACCTGTAATAGGAAATAATTCAACTGAAACTCCTATGTTTACCAAAGCCTGAAACACAATTGGAATTCCAAGAGCGATTACCAATAATGAACCAAATACACTATCTGCTTTGTTAGAAATGATTATTATTCTTAGAAGAAATAAAGCATAAACTGATAAAAGAAATAACCCACCAATTAATCCATATTCTTCTATAATAATAGCATAAATAAAATCTGAAGAAGATTGAGGTAAAAAATTCTTTTGAACGCTTTTACCAGGACCTAAGCCTCTAACACCCCCAGTAGCTATAGCTATTTTTGCCTTTTCAATTTGATAATTTTCTGCAGTATTTTCTTTATTTACAAAATTTTCAATTCTACTTTTCCAAGTGTCAACCCTGTTGGGAAAAATATCAGGATATGCCTTAATCGTTAAAATAAAAATTGATAAAACTAAAATCCCTGAAAAAATTATACCCAATAAATATTTTACAGGGTAGCCACCTATGAAACACAATGAAACAACCATACCAAATATTATTGCTGTAGTTGAAAAGTTTGCAGGAAGAATCAATAATAAAATAAATAAAGTTGGAATCCAGAGCGGCAATATAGTTTGGCTAAAACGAATCTCAATATCTTTAATTTTAGCTAAGTATCTAGAAACGTAAATCATTAAAATTACACCTGCTAAAGTTGAAGGCTGAAATGTAAAGCCAACAAAAGGAATTTTGATCCATCTATTTGTATTAGTTAATGAGTCCGAAACACTTGGTTGAAAGAGTGTATATAAAAGAAGAACTATAACCACAGGAATCATAAGAATTGATATACCTCTAAAGTAGTGGTATGGAATCTTTTGCATTAAATATATAAATGTAAACCCAAGTGATAAATGAATAAAATGCTTAAATAAAAAATTAAAAGTATTTCCTGAAGCAGAAACATATGCAAGGTTACTTGCTGCACTATAAACAGGTAAAAAAGAGAAGCCTGCAAGCAATATTAAAACTGCCCACAATGTTTTATCTCCCTTAATATTTTCAAAAATATTATTCATTATAATTTTCTAACTGCTTTTTTAAATTGTCTTCCTCTGTCCTCAAAATCATCAAATAAGTCAAAACTTGCACAAGCTGGAGATAATAACACACAATCTCCTGAAGATGATATTTTATATGCTTCATTTACTGCTTCATCCATTGATTTTGCCTCAACTATATACTCGACTATATTTTCGAAATGATCCATTATTTTTAAGTTATTTAAACCTAAACATATAATTGCTTTGACTCTTTTACTAACTACTTTGGTTAAATCAGAATAATTATTTCCTTTATCAACTCCACCTACTATCCAAACCGTTGGGGATTCCATTGATTCTAAAGCATAATATGTTGCATTTACATTTGTAGCCTTAGAGTCATTTATATATTTAAACTTATTTATAGTCAATACATTTTCTAATCTATGTTCAATACCTTGAAAATGCTCAAGACTTTTTCTTATAGTTTCTTTTCTAATCTTTAGCAAATTTGCAACTGTTGCTGAAGCCATTGCGTTCTTAATATTGTGATTTCCTTTTACTAAAAAATTATCTGTAGGCATATTAATTTTATTTTTATCCGTTATAATATTTATTTCATTATCTAAAAAGTATGCTCCTTGTTTAACTTTTTTTTTTATCGAAAAAGGGAGCAGTCTAGAATTAATTTTATTTGATTTTATATACTTATTTATTGTCATGCAATCAGAGTCATATATTAAATAATCTTTATCTGACTGATTTTTAATTATTCTAAATTTTGAATCAACATATGCTTCAAAATTTTTGTACCTGTTAAGGTGATCGGGTGTAATTGAAGTTATAATGGCTATATGAGGCTTAAAGTTTTCTATACCATCAAGTTGAAAACTACTAACTTCAACTACACTAAAGTCTACATTATTTTCACAAACACTTGAAAAACTATTTCCAATATTTCCAGATATTGAACAAGAAAAACCAGCATCTGAAATTAGTTTATGAGTTAAAGTGGAGGTGGTTGTTTTACCATTACTCCCAGTAATTCCAATTATTTTAGAAGCGCAATAGGTTGATGCAAATTCTATTTCAGAGATTATTTTTACTGACTTTAAACCAAAAAATTTAATTATATCACTATTGTCTGAAATCCCTGGACTTTTAATCACTAATTCAGGATTTAACCCCATAGCTATTTTATGTGAATTTTCTTCAAAATTTATTGCTGAATTAATCAATTTATCTTTGATTGAATCTGATATTTTAGCTGCATCAGAAATAAATACATCACAATTATTTTTTTTGGCTAGTAATGCACTACCCAATCCGCTTTCCCCTGCTCCAAGTATTAGTGTAGTCATTAATTATCTAATTTTTAGTGTTATGATTGAAAGAATTGCTAGAAAAATTCCAACAATCCAAAATCTTGTTACAATCTTACTTTCGTGATATCCTTTTTTTTGAAAATGATGATGTAGGGGTGACATTAAAAAAACTCTTTTGCCGACCCCATACTTCTTTCTGGTGTACTTAAAGTATAAGACCTGTATTATAACAGAAAGATTTTCAATCAGAAAAATTCCACATATTAATGGGATAAGCCACTCTTTTCTAACCGCAATTGAAATTACTGCGATAATTCCTCCAATTGTCAAACTACCAGTGTCACCCATGAATACCTGTGCGGGATAAGTATTATACCACAAGAATCCAACAAGAGCTCCTACAAAAGCACCAATAAATATTGTTATTTCTCCAACCCTTGGTATGTACATTATATTTAGATAATCTGAAAAGATTATATTACCTGAAACCCATGTAAAAACACCAAGAGTTAAAACAATTATTGCAGATGAACCAGCTGCAAGCCCATCTAAACCATCCGTTAAATTAGCTCCGTTTGAGACAGCTGCAATAATTAGTACAACAAAAAATATAAACACAATCCACGTGTAGGATTCTAAACTAGGATCTATCCATGTTATTAAATCTGAGTAATCAAAAACATTATCCTTTACAAATGGTATAGTAGTTTCAGTAGACTTATATTCTGAAAGATTATCAACTGGCTGAATTTCAATAACAGATTGACTCTGATCTTTAACAGTTACATCAGGATGAAAAAATAAGGTGGCTCCAACAAATAAACCTAAGATTATTTGACCTGTAATTTTGTATTTACCTCTTAAACCTTCTTTGTCATTTTTAAATAGTTTTATATAATCATCTACAAAACCAATGATCCCCATCCATAACAAAGTAACAATTAATAAAATGATGTATATGTTATTTAAGTTTGCAAAAAGAAATACAGGAATTATTGTTGCTATGATTATGATTAATCCACCCATTGTTGGTGTTCCTTTTTTTTCTATCTGACCTTCTAAACCAAGATCACGTATCGATTCACCAATTTGTTTTTTTCTTAAAAAATCAATGATTCTTTTACCAAATATTGTAGAAATCAATAGGGAAGTTATAATTGCAGCAGCTGCTCTGAAGGATATATAGGTAAACAGTGATGCTCCAGGGATTTGATATTGACTTTCTAAAAATTCGAAAAAATAATAAAGCATATTTTAATTTTTTTGGTTTAACAATTCTTTTACTATTTTAAAATCATCAAAGTCACTTTTAACCCCATTTATTTCTTGATAGGATTCATGTCCTTTTCCCGCTACTAGAATAATATCATTTGACTTGGCAAATTTACATGCTGCTTTAATAGCCTCTTTTCTGTTTGATATTGATATGGTTTTATTTGAATTTGAAGACTTAACTCCACTAATCATTTCTTTAATTATATTATTGGGATCCTCAAATCTTGGGTTATCACTGGTGAAAATAACTTTTGAACTTAGATTACTGGCAATATCTCCCATTAATGGTCTCTTAGACTTATCTCTATTTCCCCCGCATCCAACAACTGTTATCAAATTATTTTTTGATGTCTTAATTTCATTTATTGACTTTAAAATATTTTCTAATGCATCCGGCGTATGAGCATAATCAACAATAGCAGTAATTTTATTTTTTTTATAAAATTGGAATCTTCCATCTACTGCTTCTAGAGAACTCATAGTTTTAAGAAGCTCATCCCTTGGCAAACCTAATATCGAAGCAACCGAGTAAACAGAAAGGATATTATATGCGTTAAATTTTCCAACTAATTTTGACCAAAATTCAGAATTGTTTATGTTCAGTAACATGCCATCAAAAGATGATTCTAAAATTTTAGCTTTAAAGTCTGAAACAGAATTTAAAGAATAGGTGTACTTTTCAGCCATTGAATTTTGAAGCATCACTAAACCATTCTTATCATCGTTATTAGTTAATGCAAATGAGTTAGTACTTAAAGAATCAAAAAATTGTTTTTTTGTATCTCTATAATTTTCAAAACTTTCATGATAATCAAGGTGGTCATGAGTTAAATTTGTAAAAATACCACCCTTAAACACCAAACCATCAGTTCTACATTGATCAATTCCATGTGAACTTACTTCCATAAAGCAATATCTAACATTGACGTTCACCATATCACTCATATATCTGTTTAATAAAAGTGAATCAGGCGTTGTTTGACTAGCCTGAAAATTTTTATCATCGTATGAAATTTTTACAGTTGAAATTAGTCCCGATTTTATTCCTAAAGAAGTATATAACTCATATAAAAGAGTAGCAATAGTTGTCTTTCCGTTTGTCCCTGTAACGCCAATTAAGTTTAATTTTGAAGAAGGGTTGTCAAAATAATTTGATGAAATAATTGCGAGAGCTTTTCTTGATGATTTAACATTTACATAAACAACTTCTTGATTCTTTTGTTCAGGTATTTTCTCACAAATAATACATTTTGCACCATTTTGAACTGCTTGAGAAATAAATGTATGGCCATCTACATTTACCCCATTAACAGCTACATAAATATCTCCTTCTTTTATTAACCTAGAATCAAATTCAATATTGTTTACTTCTAATGATGTATTTCCTGAAATAGAGTTAATTTCTACTTTATATAATATTTCTCTTAACAGTTTCAAATTAGGTTTATTTTTATAGTTTGACCCTTTCTAAGCTTTGTTCCTGGCTTAGTTATTTGTTTAACTTTATTACCGTTACCTTTTATTAATACCTTACATCCAGCATTTTCAATTAATGGAATTAAATCCCTTAGTTCAAAACCAGATATATCTGGCATAATCATATTTTCAAGATTTGATATTAGTTCTTGATTAGTCTTTTCATCATAGGTATCAAATTCTAATTCTTTATAAGATTCAATCACAGGAATATTTGAATATATCTTTTGTGCAATTTCTTTAAATACTGGAGCTGCAACAACATTTCCGTAATATCCCTTTTTCTTATCAGGTTTGTGAATTACTACTATGCATGAATATTTAGGGTTCTCAGCAGGAAAATAACCAACAAATGATGATATATATAATCCTGATGACTTCCAATATTCAGTCTGACATGTTCCTGTTTTCCCAGCCATTGAAAAATCTTTAGAGTAAATATTATGAGCTGTACCATGTTTCTTTTCTACAACATTTTTCATCATATTTTTTACTTTATCAATTGTCCCTTTACTACAAATTGAATTTGAAATAATTTCAGTGTCAAATTTTTTAATTACTTGATCAAATTGTTTAACCTCTTTTATGAATCTGGGCTTAACCATTACTCCATCATTAGCAATTGCATTATAAAAAGTGAGTGTTTGAAGCGGAGTCATAGAAATACCGTATCCAAACGCCATCCATGGTAGATCTAATCCATCCCAATTGAGTTTATCACTAGGATGAGTAAAAATTGGCTTACCTTCTCCCAATATTGGAAGCCCCAATGGTTCATTAATTTTCATGTTAAATAACCCATCGACAAATTTTTCTGGATTATCTTTGTAGTTGTCATTAATTATTTGAACTAAAGCTGTATTTGATGAAACCTCAAATGCTCTTGCTGCTGAAATTTTTCCGTATCCGCCATCTTTTGAGTCTCTAACCTTTCTTCCGTAAAAACTTAAAGTTCCGTTTTTTGTATCAACAATTTCAGAAGTGTCAATTACTTTGTCTTCTAAAGCTCTTACAATAGCCATTAGCTTAAACGTTGATCCAGGCTCGTGTGATTCACCAACTGCATAATTTAACTTTTCATAATATTTTCCATCAGATGTTCTTCCTAAATTTGATATTGCTTTAATTTCACCTGTCTTAGTTTCCATTACAACCACACTTCCATGTTCTGCCTCATAGAATTCTAATTGTCGTAATAATGCATGATGAGCTAAATCCTGTATTTCTATATTTAATGTAGTATGTAAATCATAACCATCTCTAGGTTCCTTTTCATTATAATCTAAGACAGGTTTCCACTGACCTAAACCTATTTTCTGTTTAAATCTAATTCCATTTTCCCCTTTCAAATATTTTGGTCCAAATGCACCATCAAGGCCAGGCCTCATCGAATTTCCAAAATCATCATATCTTTCATAGCCAACAGTTCTTTGAGCAATTCCTCCAATAGGATAATCTCTTTTAGTGTATTGCTCAGTAATAAAACCACCTCTATTACCACCCAAATTAAATAATGGGAAATTTTTAAATTTCTTAAAATCCAGATAGCCTATATTCCTTGCAATAAGTAAATATCTGTTTTTGTCTTGTCTTGCCTTTTTAAGTTTATTTGAATATTTTTCAGTAGATTCTCCAAAATAAAGGGCAAGTTCTGAAGCTAAAAGTTCAACATATTTATTAAAGTTTAATTGACTAGGAGCTAATGCATCAAATCTGATATCGTATTTAGGTACTGAACTAGCAAGAAGTTGCCCAGAATCTGAATATATATTTCCTCTGTTTGCGGGTATTTCAATATTTTTAAATTCTCTTTTTTCAGAGATACTGATGTAGTAGTCTCCTTTAAAGAATTGCAAATCAATAATTTTAAAAACAATTGAGAAAATAATAACGATCAGTAGCAAGCTGACAACATAAAGTCTATTCGTTATTTTTTTCTTAGTTATTGACATTGATAATAATTTTAACAGGTGGTTTTTTTGATGATTTTATTCCTTTATCAGACAATCTGTTTTTAACTGAAGACTCCATTTTATAACTCATTAATCTTGTCCTTGTATCAACAAATTCAGATCTCAGAGATTTAATTTCTTCATCCAAAGCAGCTATTTTATAAACCTTTCTATCTACAGAGTGTGAAGATGATATCATAACAAGAGAGAGAATCAGGAAAAGAAAAATATAACTCCAATTTGAAGTTGATTTTTCATCAACTAAAAAAGATCCTCTAATTATATTAAATATTTTACTTTTCATTCAATTATAATTTCTCAGCGATTCTCAATTTTGCACTTCTTGACCTAATATTTTCTCTAAGCTCTAAAGCTGATGGTTGAATAATTTTCCCAATTTTTTTAAATGGGACTAAATTGTTTCCATAAAGATCTTTTTCAGCAGTGGTTGAGAAATTTCCATTATTTATATATCTTTTTACCATTCTGTCCTCTAAAGAGTGATAAGAAATAACACATAACCTACCGCCAGGCAATAATAATTCACTCGTCTGCTCTAAAAATGACTTTAGGACATCTAATTCTTTATTAACCTCAATTCTAATAGCTTGATAAATTCTAGAAAGATTTTTATTTAAATA